>Ga0209007_1000036_pt1 | contig 97469 bp, 85 predicted proteins | sample JacPinW_OM1H0_O2_FD_187961 | JGI IMG/M metagenome (GOLD analysis project Ga0209007, IMG submission 187961) | Forest soil microbial communities from Algoma, Ontario, Canada - Jack Pine, Ontario site 1_JW_OM1H0_O2 (SPAdes) (version 2) | ecosystem: Environmental > Terrestrial > Soil > Boreal... | reverse complement strand
AGTACGATTGCCACCGTGAATACCGCACTGAGGCGCCACAGGCTCCCGGAGGTAAGGTGCCAGCTGTGCACCAGGCTGCCGACGGCACTGCGGCCGGTCAGGATCAGTGACGGCCAGGATGCGCACAGGGCCAGCATGATGAAACTCGCCGGCACCAGCATCACTATTGCCACCACGATATTCAGCGGCTGGCCGAAGGCCAGGGCCGGCAGCAAACAGGCCAGGACAACCGCGACCCACAGGACTACCAGCAGCATCAGCGCCGGCGCCCGCCGCAGCACCGCGGTGAGCTCGGGAGCGAGCGCTGCCGCCCCCCCGGTGACGAGCGCGCGCTGGCGCAGCAGCATTGCCGAGCAAAGAAACATGGCGATCGCCAGGCCGATGCCATCGAACAGCAGCCAACGTGGGTCCTTGACGGCCGTGAACATTGCCAGCAACACGCCGCGGCCCGTGACGATGTAATAGATGTTCGGCAGCTGCTCGGCGACCACCGCCACCAGGGCGTACGGCAGGCACTTCACTACCGTAGCGAGGAAGATTCGGAATGCCGCGTCGACGATCTCGCCGATCGACAGCGGCCGCTGGGGCGGGTACAGCGGGGTTGGCATTCGCGCATCTTACCGAGGTGCGGCAGAGTTGCGCCTATGAATGCGATTGTGACCGTCGCCGCGTTGCTCGAGGACGGCGCGCGGCGCCTGCGGGCGGCGGGCGCTGGCCGACAAGGGCCGGACACGGCGCGGCTCGATGCCCGGGTGCTGCTCGCCCAGGTCCTCGGGGTCTCCCGCGCGCGCCTCGAGTCCCACCCGGAGGAGGTGGCGACCCTGGAGGCCGCCGAGCGCTACCTGCGCCTCATCGAGCGGCGTGCCGCCGGGGAGCCTGTCGCTTATCTCACCGGGCGGCGCGAGTTCTGGTCGCTCACTCTCACAGTCTCTCCCGCGGTATTGATCCCGCGTCCGGAGACCGAGCTCCTGGTGGAGCGGGCGCTGAGCTTGCGCGCGGCTGCGGACGGCGCCGTGGCCGACCTTGGCACGGGCTGCGGCGCGATCGCGCTCGCGCTCGCGAGCGAGCGACCCGGCTGGCGGGTGCTCGCGACCGAGGTGTCCGAGCCGGCGCTCGCCGTCGCGCGCGCGAACGCGGCCACGCTCGGGCTCGAGCGCCTCGAGCTGCGCGCCGGCAGCTGGTACGAGCCCTTGGACCGGGAGCGCTTCGACCTCATCGTCAGCAACCCGCCGTACGTGGCCGCGGATGATCCGGCCCTCGCCGATCCCACGCTGCGATACGAGCCGCAGCTCGCGCTCACGCCCGGCGCGGATGCGCTCGAGTGCCTGCGGGTGCTCGCGCGCGGCGCGCCCGCGCACCTGAACCCCGGCGGCTGGCTGCTGCTCGAGCACGGCGCGGATCAGGCGCACGCCGTGCGCAGCGAGCTTGTCCTCGCGGGCTTGCGTTCTGTACGCTCGCATCGCGACCTAGCCGGTCGCGAGCGCATGACGGAAGGACAACGATGATCAGATTCGAGACCACGCACGGCGGCTTCACCGTGGAGCTGTTCGAGAAGGAAGCTCCGGTCACGGTTGCGAACTTCCTGCGCTACGTCGACGACGGCTTCTTCGACGGCACGATCTTTCATCGCATCGTGCCTGGCTTCGTGATCCAGGGCGGCGGACTCACGCAGGACTTCGCCAGCAAGAAGACGCGCGCGCCGATCAGCAACGAAGCGCAGAACGGCCTGAAGAACACCCGCGGCTCGCTGTCGATGGCGCGCACCAGCGACATCAACAGCGCCACCTCGCAGTTCTTCGTGAACCTGAAGGACAACGGCTTCCTCGATCACGGGCCGCGCGATTACGGTTATGCCGTGTTCGGCCAGGTGACCGAGGGCATGGACGCCATCGACAAGATCGCGCGGGTCGGTACCGGCACGCGCCGCGGTTACCAGGACGCACCGGTCGAGGACGTGGTGATCCAGTCCGCGCGGCGCCTGCAACCGGCGTAGCGCAGCCGTCAATTCGGCGACCCCTTTGGCCGGCCGGCTGCTGAGAGCGCTCGGACTCCTGCTGCTCGCGTGGCTGCTCTGCACCTCCATCCCGGTGCTACTGCTGCGCTGGCTGCATCCGCTCACCACGGCCTTCATGCTCGAGGCGCGGGCGCAGGCCGCGCTCGCGCACGAGCGCGGCTACCGCACCGATTTCCGCTGGGTGAGTCTGGAGCAGATCTCCCCGAACGCCGCCGTTGCCGTCATCGCCTCCGAGGACCAGCAGTTCCCGTTCCACGCCGGCTTCGACTTCAACTCGATCCGCGAGGCGGTGCGCGCCAGCGAGCGCGGCCGGCGGCTGCGCGGCGCCAGCACGATCTCGCAGCAGGTGGCGAAGAACCTGTTCCTGTGGCCGGGACACAGCTTCGTGCGCAAGGGGCTCGAAGCCTACTTCACGGTGTTGATCGAGTCGATCTGGCCGAAGGAGCGGATCCTGGAGATGTATCTCAACATCGCGCAGTTCGGCAACGGCATCTACGGCGTGCAGGCGGCAGGCGAGCGCTTCTGGCACAAGCCGGCTGCGCGCCTCTCCTCTTCCGAGGCGGCGCTGCTTGCCGCGGTGCTCCCCAACCCCGAGCGGCTGCACGCCGACCGGCCATCACGCTACGTAATGTCGCGGCGTGACTGGATCCTCGGTCAGATGCGTGATCTCGGCGGCGCCGCCTATCTGCGGGCGCTCGAGAGCGAGCGGCGCACGCCGCCCGCGGCGGCGCGCTGACGCGCTGCGCGCCGCCGGCGCCGTAGCGAGCCGATCTCAGGCGTGGTCGGCATTTCCCGCCGGCAGCACGGCCGCCGCATCCTGCGCGGCCGCTGCCGGCACCCGGCCGAAGCGGCGCTCCCGTTTCGAGTACTCCTCGAGTGCCTGGGCGAAAGCCGCCTCGCCGAAGTCCGGCCACAGGCAGTCGACGAAGTGCAGCTCGGCGTATGCGCACTCCCACAGCAGAAAGTCACTGAGGCGTCGCTCGCCGCCGGTACGAATGAGCAGATCGACCTCTGGCGCCGGCGGGTCGGAGTGATCCGCGGCCGCCAGCAGCGGCAGGAATGCGCCCGGCTCGCGCAGCGGCGCCGCCGTCAGCCGCCGGGCCGCCTCCATGATGCTGTGGCGGGAGGAGTAGTCGACGGCCAGGCGCAGGTGCATGCGCGCGCAGCCCGCCGTCAGGCGCTCGCTGTGCTCGATCTGTCGCCGCAGCTCAGCGCTCAGGCGGTCGCGCCGGCCGATCACGTTGAGCCGGATCGACTCGGCGAGGCAGCGGTCGGTCTCGGTCATGAAGTAGCGGCGCAAGAGTCCAAACAGGGCCTGCACTTCGGCCCGCGGCCGGTGCCAGTTGTCCGCCGAGAACGCGTACAGAGTGAGCGTTCCCACCCGGTGACGCGCCGCGGCCCGCACCACCGCATCCACGGCGCGCGCGCCGGCGCGGTGGCCGCACTGCCGGTTGAGATTGCGGTTGGCGGCCCAGCGGCCGTTGCCGTCCATGATGATCGCAACATGCATTGTGGAGTACTCTGCTTGGCAAAGCTGAAGGACAAAAAAACTCAGCGGCGGGTCGCCTTGATGACCGACTCGACGTGGTCGAGGTAGCGATTGAAGGCCGCGCGCCCCACGGCGGTCAGGCGGTAGAGGGATTTCGGTCGGCGGGCCTCGAATGACTTGGCGCAGGTCAGGTAGCCCGCTTCCTCGAGCTTGCGGGCGTGCGCGCTCAGGTTGCCGTCGCTCACCTCGAACAATGCCTTCAGCTCGCTGAAGCTCAGCTCCTCGCGTACCGCCAGCGCGCTCATGATCCCAAGGCGCACGCGCTCGTACACCAGCCGGTCGAAGCTCGCGTCGTGAGCGGCGCGGCCGCCGCCGGGCACGGCCGCCGGGCCCGCGCGACGCGGCGCGGTCGTCTCGCTGCGCGCTCGCACGCTAGCCCTGCCGACCATGGCGCTTGCGTCCGATCAGCAGCCCGAACACCAGGTGCAGCCCGCCGAAGCCCGCGCCGAGTGCCACGATATGCAGTTCGTCCGGCAGCCAGAACGCCACCAGGCCGAGCGTCACGAACAGCGCGCCAAGCACCCCCACGATGCGCGCGGTCGGCGCGCTGGTGGAGACGAGAGCACAGCCGTAGAGCAGCAGCCAGGTACCGGGAATGGCATGCAGGTTGCCGCTCTGCCAGTGGACCGCGGTCAGCACCGCGCCGGCGAAGATTCCCGGCAACAGGCACAGCACGAGCTTGCGCAGCGGGGCGCCGAACAGCGCGCCGTGCAGCGCCGACTGGCGCGCCATGATGGCGCCGCCGGCCGCGACGCCAGCGACCGCCGCGGCGAGCCATATCAACAGCCACCAGGACCGCAGCGCCGGGGTCGAGGCAAGCAGTGCCGCAGCGAGGCCGATTGCCCCCAGGGCGATGCCCGCGGAGCCCGGCACAGCGACGCCGCCGGCGGCGTCCATCGACTCGCGGATATAGCGCAGGGTCGCGACCGCGTGCGACTCCATCTGCACCGTATTTCCAGGCCGCATCGCCCGAGGCTACGGTTCTCAGCAGTGTACTGTCAAGTACTCTGCAATACAGAGTTCACGGCTCGTAGCCGAGACTCGGCCCGAGCCAGCGCTCCGCCTCTGCCATCGCGACGCCCTTGCGGCGCGCGTAGTCCTCCACCTGCCCGCGGTCGATCTTGCCGAGCGCGAAGTAGCGCGCCTGCGGATGCGCGATGTACCAGCCGCTTACCGCCGCCGTCGGGTACATGGCGTACGACTCGGTGAGACGGATGCCGGCATTGCGCTCGACGTCGAGCAGCCTCCAGAGCTTGGCCTTCTCGGTGTGATCCGGACAGGCGGGATAGCCGGGCGCGGGACGGATGCCGCGATACTCCTCGCGCAGCAACTGCTCGTTGGTGAGCCCCTCCTGCGCGGCGTAGCCCCACAACTCGCGCCGCACGCGCTCGTGGAAGTGCTCGGCGGCAGCCTCGGCCAGGCGGTCGGCGAGCGCCTTGAGCATGATCGCCGAGTAGTCGTCGTGGTCGCGCTCGAAGCGCGCCACATGCTCCTCGATACCGATGCCGGCCGTGACGGCGAACGCGCCGAAGTAATCGCCCACGCCGCTGTCCCTGGGCGCGACGTAATCGGCAAGGCAGGCGTGCGGCTGGCCGTCCGGCTTGCCCTTCTGCTGGCGCAGGAAGTTCAGTGTCGTGAGCACCGCATCGCGCGCCTCGCTGGTGTAGATCTCGACGTCGTCGCCCACCGAGTTGGCCGGGAACAGCCCGAGCACCGCGCGCGCGCTGAGCCAGCGCCCGGCGATCAGCTCCTTCAGCAGACGGCGGGCGTCGGCATACAGGTTGCTGGCCGCCTCGCCTGTCCTGGGGTCGGTCAGGATGTCGGGGAACTTGCCGGAGAACTCCCAGGCGTTGAAGAACGGCATCCAGTCGATGTAACCGAGCAGGTCCGTGAGTGGATAGTCATCGAAGCGCTGCACGCCCGGCACGCGCGGCGCGGTGGGCGCATGCACGCTCCAGTCGATCGGCACACGGTTGGCGCGCGCCCGAGCGAGTGACAGCTCCGGGACCTTGACCTTCTTGGCGGCGTGCTGCTCGCGGCGCCGTTCGTGCTCCTCGGCGACCTTGGCGATGAAGCCGGCGCGCGCCGACGGCGTGGACAGCGTCTGGCAGACGCCGACGGCGCGCGAGGCGTCCTTCACGTACACCACCGCCTGGGAGTATTGCGGGGCGATCTTCACCGAGGTGTGCGCCGGCGACGTGGTGGCGCCACCGATCAGCAGCGGCACCACGAAGCTCTGCCGCTGCATCTCGCGCGCAACGTGCACCATCTCATCGAGCGAGGGTGTGATGAGCCCCGACAGTCCGATGAAATCCACCTGCTCGCGGCGTGCGGTCTCGAGGATCTTCTCGCACGGCACCATCACCCCGAGGTCGATGACCTCGTAGTTATTGCATTGCAGGACCACTCCGACGATGTTCTTGCCGATGTCGTGCACGTCGCCCTTGACGGTCGCCATCACGATCCGGCCGTTGGCGCGCTGCGCGCGGCCGTCCTTGCTCTGCTCGATGAACGGCACCAGGTGCGCCACCGCGCGCTTCATGACACGCGCGCTCTTCACCACCTGCGGCAGGAACATCTTGCCGGCGCCGAACAGGTCGCCGACCACGTTCATGCCGTCCATGAGCGGGCCTTCGATGACCGAAAGCGGCCGCTCCGCCTCGAGCCGCGCGGCCTCGGTGTCTTCGATGATGAAGTCGTCGATGCCCTTGACCAGGGCGTACTCGATGCGCTTGGACGTAGGGAGCTTGCGCCACTCGAGATCCTCGCGCCGCTTCGCGCCGCCCTCGCCCTTGTAGCGCGCCGCGATCTCCAGCAGCCGCTCGGTAGCATCGGGCCGGCGGTTGAGCACCACGTCCTCGCAGGCCTCGCGCAGCGCCGGCTCGATCTGCTCGTAGATGCCCAGCTGCCCGGCGTTAACGATTCCCATGTCCATACCGGCGGCGATCGCGTGGTACAGGAACACCGAGTGCATCGCCTCGCGCACCGGCTCGTTGCCGCGGAACGAGAACGACACATTGCTCACCCCGCCGCTCACCAGCGCATGCGGCAGCTCGCGCTTGATGCGCCGCGTCGCTTCGATGAACGCGACTCCGTAGCCGTTGTGCTCCTCGAGGCCGGTGGCGATCGCGAAGATGTTGGGATCGAAGATGATGTCCTCGGCCGGGAACCCCACCTGCTCGGTGAGGATGCGGTAGGCGCGCGCGCAGACGGCCAGGCGCCGCTCGAGCGAGTCCGCCTGACCCTGCTCGTCGAACGCCATCACGACCGTGGCGGCGCCGTAGCGGCGCAACTCGCGGGCGTGCGCCACGAAGACTTCCTCCCCCTCCTTGAGGCTGATCGAGTTGACGATCGGCTTGCCCTGCACGCACTTCAGTCCCGCCTCGATCACCGACCACTTCGAGGAGTCGATCATCACCGGCACGCGCGCGATGTCGGGCTCGGAGGCAACCAGGTGCAGGAAGCGCGTCATCGCGCTCTCCGACTCCAGCATGCCCTCGTCCATGTTGACGTCGATGGCCTGCGCACCGCTGGTCACCTGCTGGCGTGCCACCTCGAGCGCCGCGCCGTAGTCGCCGGCCTCGATCAGCTTGCGGAACTTCGCCGAGCCGGTGACGTTGGTACGCTCGCCGACGTTGACGAACAGGCTGTCGTCGTCGATGTTGAGCGGCTCCAGCCCGGCGAGCCGGCACTTCACCGGCTGCGCCGCCAGCCTGCGCGGCGCGCGCCGCCCAATTTCCTCGCGCACCAGCCGGATATGCTGCGGCGTGGTGCCGCAGCAGCCGCCGAGCACGTTCACCAGCCCCGCCTCGGCAAACTCGCCCAGGATCTCCGCGGTCTGCTCCGGCGCCTCGTCGTACTCGCCGAAGGCATTCGGCAGCCCGGCGTTGGGATAGGCGCAAACGTAGGTGTCGGCGACCTGCGCCAGCTCCTCGACGTACGGCCGCAGCTGCGCGCCGCCGAGCGCGCAGTTGAGCCCGATGAATAGCGGCTGCGCGTGCCGCACCGAGTTCCAGAACGCCTCCACCGTCTGTCCCGAGAGCACACGCCCCGAGGCGTCGGTGATCGTGCCGGACACGGCGATCGGTACCGCGCTGCCGGTCTCCTCGAACAGCGACAGCGCCGCGTGGATCGCCGCCTTGGCGTTCAGCGTGTCGATCACCGTCTCGATGAGCAGCAGGTCGACGCCGCCCAGCACCAGGGCGCGCGCCGACTCCAGGTAGGTGGCGCGCAGCTCGTCGAAAGTCACGCTGCGGTGCCCGGGGTCGTTGACGTCGGGCGACAGCGAGCTCATGCGGGTGGTGGGCCCGAGCGCGCCGGCGACGAACCGGGGCGCGCCGCTGGCCGCGGCGAACTCGTCAGCCACCGTGCGCGCCAGCCGCGCGGCGCGGTAGTTGAGCTCCGGCACCAGCGCCGCCATGGCGTAGTCGGCCTGCGATACCGCGTTCGAGTTGAAGGTGTTGGTTTCGATGATGTCGGCGCCGGCCTCGAAGTAGGCGCGGTGAATGCCGCCGACGATCTCCGGGCGCGTCAGCGTCAGGATGTCGTTGTTGCCCTTGAGGTCGCGGGGGCAATCGCGGAAACGCTCGCCGCGGTAGCCGCGCTCATCCGGCCGGTGTTGCTGAATCATGGTTCCCATGGCGCCGTCCAGCAGCACGATGCGCTCGCCGAGCAGCTCCTTCAGGCGCTCCAGACGCTCGCGGCGCGCGGTCTCATCCGGCGGCTCGAGCGCGAACGGCGCGGCGGCCACCCGCGCGCCCGGATCCGCGCGCCGCTCGGTCTCGCGGTCGGCGCGCGGCGCGGCATGGCGCGCCGCGGCGTGGCGGCAAGCGCTCACGCGGGAACCCCATGACGCGCGGCCTGCGGCTGCGCCGGCCGCAGGCCCAGCGCGTAGCAGATCGCGTAGGTCAGCTCGGCGCGGTTCAGCGTGTAGAAATGAAAGTCGCGCACGCCATGGCGCCTGAGCGCCTCCACCTGCTCGATCGCGACGCTCGCGGCCAGCAGGCGCCGCGTCTCGTGATCCTCATCCAGGCCGGTGAAGCGCTCGTGCAGCCACGCGGGAATGCTCGCGCCGCAGCGCGCGGCGAAGCGCTGCACCTGCGGAAAGCGCGTGATCGGCAGGATCCCGGGGACGATCGGGGCGCGAATGCCCGCCCGTGCGCAGCGGTCGCGGAAGCGCAGGAACACCTCGGTGTCGAAGAAGAACTGGGTGATGGCGCGGCTCGCGCCGGCATCGATCTTGCGGCGCAGGTTCTCGAGGTCCGCCTCCGCCGAGCGCGCTTCCGGATGCACTTCCGGGTAGGCCGCGACCGAGATGTCGAACGGCGCAAGGCGGCTCAAGGCCGCCACCAGGTCTGCGGCATAGGCGAAGCCACCCGGATGCGGCTGGTAGCTGGCCATGCCGTGCGGCATGTCGCCGCGCAGCGCGACCAGATGACGCACGCCCCGCTCCCAGTAGCCGCGGCCGATCTCGAGAATCTCCTCGCGCGCAGCGCCGATGCAGGTCAGGTGCGGCGCGCCGGTGAGCCTGGTCTCGCGCTGAATGCGTGTGACGACGTTGTGAGTGCGCTCACGCGTCGAGCCGTCGGCGCCGTAGGTGACGGAGATGAAGCGCGGCGCGAGCGCCGCCAGCCGCTCGATCGACTGCCACAGCGTCGCCTCCATGGCAGCATCGGCAGGCGGAAAGAACTCGAACGACACGCGCAGGGCCGCCGCCGGGCACACACCTGTGGGATCGATGCTCATCGCTACCTCCTCCCGCCCGCTGCCGCGTGGTTCTCGCCCGGCGCTGCGCCCGCGGCACTGTGACGCGCCGCGGCCGCCAGCACGTGCTCGCCGTCCGCCTCGATCGGGCTCAGCCGCTCGCACATGAAGCCGGCTTCGCCAAGCTGGCGGCGCAGCCGCGCGAGCGGATGCTCCACGACACGCTCGCCGGCGCTCTCGAGCGACTCATAGCGCTCGAAGATCCACAGCCGGCCGTGCGGAGCGAGCACCCGCTGTGCCTGCTCGAGCTGCTGCGCAACCAGCGCCTCGCCGCCTGCAAGGTGATCGAGCAGCACGGCATCGAACGGCCGTCCGATGCGCGCCAGATCCGCATCGCTGAGCGCCCCCGCGCCGGTGGAGAGCAGTACGCGGCAGGCAAGCCCGTGCCGCTCGGCGAAGGCGCGCGCTCCCTGGGCCGCGCGGCGCGAATGAGCGATCGCCGTCAGGTGGTGTGCGGCGGCAGCGGCCCGCGCGAGCAGCTCGGGGTGCGCGACGCCGACAACGAGAGCGGCGTCCAGCCCGGTGCCGAGCCCGCTTGCATCGACGAACTCCGCAAGCGACCGGCTGAGTCGCGACTGCGACGCGGCGCCTGGGGGGGCTGGCGCGGTGACGGCGCTCGCCTCGGCGCGATCACGAAGAAGCAGCGGGTCGCGCCGGTCGATCTGCGCCAGGAGCCCGCGCACGAAAGTCGCTGCGGAGGCCTCCTCGGCCACGCCGTAGCAGACCCATTGCCCCTGTCGCGTGCGCTCGAGGAGGCCCGCCTCGCAGAGGATGCGCAGGTGGCGCGACACCCGCGGCTCGCTCTGCTTGAGCGCCTGCGCCAGGTCCGTGACGCTGAGCGCGCCACCCAGGCACAGCGCCAGCAGCCGCAGCCGGCTGGGCTCCCCGGCTGCACGCAGCCAGGTGACGAGATCTGCGGGTGAGACCGACAGCATGCAATTATTGTACATGTCTTTAATTGCATGAGCGACGCTTCTTGTTCGTGAGCATTCGCGCCACAGGAGACTGCCTGCGGTCACTATTGAATCTCTAATGAACCAATCGCTGGATGCGCGCGAGGCGGAGCCTCTTAAAGCACGTGCCCGCACCCGGGAAGGCTCGTCTGGCCGCGAACTCAGCCCTTGAGCTTGGCCCGGAGTAAGTCGTTCAACTGGGTCGGATTGGCCTTGCCGCCGGTCGCCTTCATGACCTGGCCGACGAAAAACCCGAACAGCTTGTCCTTGCCAGCGCGGTAGTCGGCGAGCTGGCCGGGGTTGCGGGCCATCACCTCGTCGATCGCGCGCTCGATCGCGCCGCTATCGGTGATCTGCCTCAGGCCGCGCGCTTCGATCACCTGATCGGCGCTCGAGCCCTCCGACCACATGACCTCGAACACCTCCTTGGCGATGTTGCCGGAGATGGTGCGGTCGGCGATGCGCAGCACCAGCGCTCCGAGCCCGGCCGCAGCAACGCGCGCTGCCGCGACCTCGAGGCCGTCGCGATTGAGCCTTGCCGCGAGCTCGCCCATGACCCAGTTGGCCGCGAGCTTCGGCTCCTTCGGCACCGTGCGCGCCACTTCCTCGTAGTAGTCGGCCAGTTCGCGGCTCGCGGTGAGCACGCCCGCATCGTAGGCCGACAGCCCGTACTGCGAGGCGAAGCGCGCGGCCTTCTGATCGGGGAGCTCCGGCAGCGTCGCGCGCACCGATTCGATGAAGGCCGCATCGAGCTTCACCGGCAGCAGGTCCGGATCGGGGAAATAGCGGTAGTCGTTCGCCTGCTCCTTGGAGCGCATCGGCCGTGTCTCGCCCTTGTCCGGATCGTAGAGGCGCGTTTCCTGCACCACCTTGCCGCCGGACTCGAGCAACTCGATCTGGCGCGCCACCTCGTAATTGATGGCGCGCTCGACGAAACGGAAGGAGTTCAGGTTCTTGGTCTCGGTGCGCGTACCGAGCTCGTGCGCCCCGGTCCGCCGCACCGACACGTTGGCGTCGCAGCGGAACGAGCCTTCCTGCATGTTGCCGTCGCAGATCTCGAGGTAGCGCACCAGCGTGTGCACCTTCTTCATGTAGGCGACGGCTTCCTTCGCCGAGCGCATGTCGGGCTCCGAGACGATCTCCACGAGCGGCGTGCCGGCGCGGTTCAGGTCGATGCCGGTGAGGCCCGGCAGTCCCTCGTGCAGCGACTTGCCCGCGTCCTCTTCCAGGTGCGCGCGCGTGATGCCGATGCGCTTGGCGGTGCCGTCTTCGAGCACGATCTCGAGCGCGCCGCTGGCCACGATCGGCAGCTCGTACTGGCTGATCTGGTAGCCCTTCGGCAGGTCGGGGTAGAAGTAGTTCTTGCGCGCGAACACCGAGCTCGAGGCAATGCGCGCGTTGATGGCGAGCCCGAGCTTGACCGCCATGTGCACCGCCGCCGCGTTCAGCACCGGCAGCACGCCCGGGTAGCCGAGATCGACCAGATTCGCCTGCGCATTGGGCGGTGCGCCGTAGGCGGTCGCGGAGCCGGAGAAGATCTTCGAGCGCGTGGCGAGCTGTGCATGGATCTCGAGCCCGATGACGGTCTCCCAGCCGCTCATGCGTACCCCGCGGGCACGCGGGTGTGCCACTCGGTCGCGCGCTGGAACGCATGCGCGGCGGCGAGAATCCGCGCCTCGCCGAAGTGCGGGCCGACGATCTGCAGCCCCACCGGCAGATCCGCTACGAAGCCGCAGGGGATCGACACCCCCGGCAGCCCGGCGAGATTCGCGCCGATGGTGTAGATGTCGTTCAGGTACATGGTGATGGGATCGGCGGTCTTGGCGCCGAGGGCGAACGCCGGCGTCGGCGTCGTCGGCCCCATGAGCACGTCGACGCTCTCGAAGGCACGGGCGAAGTCGGCCGCGATCAGCTGCCGCACGCGCTGCGCCTTGAGGTAATAAGCGTCGTAGTAGCCGGCCGACAGCACGTAGGTGCCGGTCATGATGCGCCGCTTGACCTCGGCGCCGAAGCCCTCGCCGCGCGAGCGCCGGTACAGGTCGAGAAGATCGCGCGGGCTCTCGCAGCGGTGCCCGAAGCGCACGCCATCGTAGCGCGCGAGGTTGGAGGAGCACTCGGCGGGCGCCACCACGTAGTACACCGGCACCGACAGCGGCAGGTTCGGCAGGCTCACCTCGCTGACTTTCGCCCCGAGCCGCGTGTAAACCTGGAGCGCCTCGCGCACGCGCCGCTCGTTCTCGGGCTCGAGTCCCTTGTCGAAAAATTCCTTGAGCAGCCCGATCCTCAAGCCCGCCACCGGCTCGTTCAGGCTCGCGACGTAATCCGGTACCGGCACATCGACGCTGGTGGAGTCGTTCGGATCGAAGCCGGCCATCTCGCGCAGCATGAGTGCGGCGTCCGCGGCGCTCGCGGTGAGCACGCCCCCCTGATCGAGACTCGAGGCGAAAGCCACCATCCCGAAGCGCGATACGCGCCCGTAGGTAGGCTTCAGGCCTGTGATGCCGGTGAGCGCCGCCGGCTGGCGGATCGAGCCGCCGGTGTCGGTCGCGGTGGCGCCGGGAATCAGTCGCGCGGCCACCGCCACCGCCGAGCCGCCCGAGGAGCCTCCCGGGACCAGCGCCGGGTTCCACGGGTTGCGCACCGGCCCGTAATAGCTGGTCTCATTGGACGAGCCCATCGCGAACTCGTCCATGTTGGTCTTGCCGAGCATCACGGCGCCGGCGCGTTTGAGGTTCGCGACCACGGTCGCATCGTAGGGCGCGACGAAGTTGTCGAGCATGCGCGAGCCGCAGCTGGTGCGCACACCGCGGGTGCAGAACAGGTCCTTGTGGGCGATCGGCACGCCGGTGAGCGCACCGCCCGTGCCGGCGGCGAGCGCCCGGTCGGCAAGCGCTGCATCCGCGAGCGCCTGCTCGCGCGTTACCGAGATGAATGCGTTGAGCGCGCCCTGAGCCCGCTCGATGCGCTCGAGGAACATCCGCGCCAGGTCGACGCTCGAGAACTGCCGGGCTCGCAGCCCCTGCGCCAGCTCGGTCAGCGTCCTCAGGTACGGCTCGCTCATTCCCGGCCTCACTCGATGACCTTAGGAACGAGGTACAGGCCCGCGGCCACCTGCGGCGCGTTCGCCTGATACTCCTGGTGGTGGTCCTGCTCGGTGACCACGTCCGGCCGCAGCCGCTGCGACAGCCCCGGGAGCGGGTGCGCCATCGGCGTCACGTCCGCGGTCGCCGCGCGGTCGAGCGCGCCGACGAAGTCGATGATTCGCGACAGGCTCTCCTGGTAGACGGGAATCTCCGCCTCCTGGAGCGCCAGGCGCGCCAGGGCGGCGATGCTCTCGATCTGCTCGCGTGTGAGGCTCATCGGCGGGTGCGCTGAAAATGAGAAAAACCGCGCAAAATCATACATGTTGCCTTGCTGAATGTCCTGTCGGTTGCTAGATTACGCGCCTCTTTCGTCGGCCCCCGCCGCCCATTTTCCGGTCGCTTCATGTTCAAACGCTTGCGCGGATATTTCTCCAGCGATCTGTCGATCGATCTGGGAACGGCCAACACGCTCATTTACGTGCGTGACAAGGGCATCGTGCTCAACGAGCCCTCGGTGGTGGCCGTGCAGGACGAGCCGACGCGCGGCGGCAAGATCATCGTCGCGGTCGGGGCCGAAGCCAAGGCCATGCTGGGGCGCACCCCGGGGCACATCACCGCCGTGCGTCCCATGAAGGACGGCGTGATCGCGGACTTCACCTACACCGAGAAGATGCTGCAGTTCTTCATCAACAAGGTGCACGGCGCCCGCATGCTCAAGCCCTCGCCGCGCGTGCTGGTGTGCGTGCCATTCGGCTCGACGCAGGTCGAGCGCCGCGCCATCCGCGAGTCGGCCGAAGGCGCCGGCGCGCGCAACGTCGCGATCGTGAGCGAGCCGATGGCCGCGGCGGTCGGCGCGGGGCTCCCGGTGCACGAGGCGCGCGGCTCGATGGTGCTCGACGTCGGCGGCGGAACTTCCGAGGTCGCGGTGCTGTCACTGAACGGCGTGGTATACGCCAACTCCGCGCGCATCGGCGGCGATCGCTTCGACGAGGCGATCATGAACTACGTACGGCGCAACTACGGCATCCTGATCGGCGAGTCGACCGCCGAGCGCATCAAGATCGAGATCGGCTCGGCCTACCCCGGGCAGCAGGTGCGCGAGCTCTCCGTCAAGGGTCGCAACCTCTCCGAGGGCGTGCCGCGCAGCTTCACGCTCAACAGCAACGAGATCCTCGAGGCGCTGCAGGAACCGCTGCAGAGCATCGTCAGCGCCGTGAAGCAGGCGCTCGAGCAGACCCCGCCCGAGCTCGGCGCGGACGTCGCCGAACGCGGCATCGTGCTGACCGGCGGCGGCGCGCTGCTGCGCGACATCGACAAGCTCCTCACCGAGGAGACCGGGCTTCCGGTGGTGGTCGCGGACGACCCGCTCACCTGCGTGGCGCGCGGCGGCGGGCGCATACTCGAGCTGATGGACGAGTTGGGGCCGGGACACTTCGGCCTCGAGTAGCGCTGCGGGAGCGCACGAGTCGTAGGTGGCAGCCTTCGGGACAGCAGCCGGCAGACCGCTGCAGGGGCGGGGCGGCTCCCCCGGTTTTAGCTTCACGCTGTTCGCCGTGCTCGCGGTCGTGGTCATGTACCTCGACCAGCGCGCGCACTACATCGAGCGCGTGCGCTACGTGCTGCAGGCCGCGGCCTACCCCATCCAGCTCGCGGTCAACTCCCCGCCCACCGCCCGGCGCTGGCTCAAAGAGTCGTTCGCGACGCGCGACGCGCTCGAGTCCGACAACGCGCGGCTGCGCGCCCGCGCGCGCGACCTCGAGCTGCTGGCGATGCGTTACGACGCGCTGGCGCGCGAGAACGGCGCACTGCGCGGGCTGTCCGCAGCGCTGCCGCCGGTCGCCGATCGCTGGCTGGCCGCCGAGATCGTCAATCTCCAGATGAGCAGCCTGCGCCAGCGCATGCTGATCGACCGCGGCGCCTCCAACGGCGTGTTCGAGGGCCAGGCGGTGCTCGATGAGAGCGGCGTGATCGGCCAGACCACGCACGTGGGTCCCTGGAGCGCGGAAGTGATCCTGATCACCGATCCCGAGCACGCGCTGCCGGTGCGCATCGAGCGCACCGGACTGCGCACCATTGCGGTCGGCGCGGGCGATGCCTCCTCGCTGGCGCTCCCCTACCTGCCGTCGAATGCCGACGTTCACGGCGGCGACCTGCTGGTCACCTCCGGGCTCGGCGGCGTGTTTCCCGAAGGCTATCCGGTGGCGCGCGTCACCGAAGTGCACCGCGACGCCGTGCAGCCGCTGGCACAGGTGCGCGCGGCACCGCTCGCGCACGTCGCTGCCGATGCCGAGGTCATGCTGGTGTGGTTCAGGCAGGGCCAACCGGCCGCTCCCACTCCGCCGCCGAATGCGGCCGGCGACCTGCCGGCCGGCAACCCGGCGATGCAGCCGCTGCCGGCGCCGCACCAGCCGGCCAAAGCGCCGGCCGGGCACACACCCGAGGCCACGGCCCCGCAGGAGCCACCCCAGTGAGCGCCGCCTCGCCGCTCGGGCGCATGCTCCTCACCGCCTTCCTCGGGCTCATTCTCACGGTGCTGCCGCTGCCGTCGTGGCTCGAGGTGGTACGGCCGGCGTTCCTGGTGCTGACGGTGCTTTACTGGTCGGTGAACGCGCCGCGCACCGGCGGCATCGCGCTCGGATTCTTCGCCGGCCTCGCGCTCGACGTGTTTCAGGGACCGGTGCTCGGCCAGCACGCGCTCGCCCTCGCCCTGGTGAGCTACATCACCGTGCGCGAGCACCAGCGCATCCGCTCCAAGCCCGCCTTCCAGCAGTCGCTGCTGGTGTTCGCGGCGCTCGTGGTCTACGAGCTCGTGGTGTTCGCGATCGACGGCTGGACCGGGCATCCCGTCACCAGCTCGCTGCGCTGGATCCATTGCGTGACCAGCGCGGTGGTCTGGCCGCCGGTCGCGGCGCTCCTTTCTTATACTGCGACCAATCCCTTCGGCGTGACTCGCCGCTCATGAGTACGCTCTAGCCATGCCGGCCGTGCGCATCAAGGATCAGTGGCGCGAGCAACGCCTGTTCGACCGGCGGGCGCTGGTGTGCGCCGCATTCATGGCGCTCGCGGTAGCGGGCCTGATCGCGCGCCTGGTGCTGCTGCAGGTGGTGCGCCATGACTACTACTACGGGCTCTCGCAGGGCAACCGGGTGCGCGTGGAGCCGATCCCGGCGGCGCGCGGCCTGATCCTCGACCGCTACGGCGAGGTGATGGCCGCGGACCAGCCCGCCTACCAGCTCGAGCTGGTGCCCGAGGAAGTGCCGAATATCCCCAGGACGCTCGCGAGCCTGGTGCAGCTCGGACTCATCCGGCCCGAGGACGTCGATGAGCTCACGCGCACCATCGCCTCCAGCCGCAGCTTCGACTCCGTACCGATCCGCCTGCACATGTCGGATGAGGACGTGGCGCGCTTCGCGGTGCGGCGCTTCGAGTTTCCTGGCCTCGACATCAAGACGCGCCAGACGCGCTGGTATCCGGATGGCGCTCTCGCCGTGCACGCGCTCGGCTACGTCGGCGCCATCAGCGAGCAGGACCTCAAGCACATCGACCGCGCCGCTTACTCCGGCACCTCGCTGATCGGCAAGGTCGGTGTCGAGAGCGCCTTCGAGCATCGGCTGCACGGCACCAATGGCTTCCGCGAGGTGCTGGTGAACGCGCAGGGCCGCTCGGTCGAGCGCCAGGGCGCCTACGTGCCGAACCTGAGTATCCGGCCGCCGGCGGCGGGCGATGACCTGCTGCTGTCGATCGACCTGAAGGTGCAGCGGGTCGCGGAAAACGCGCTCGCCGGGCATCGTGGCGCGGTCATCGCGCTCGATCCCAACAGTGGCGACGTGCTCGCGCTGGTCTCGCTTCCAGGCTTCGATCCCAACCTGTTCGCGCGCGGCATCACCGCCGCGGAATTCGGCGCCCTGCAGAACGACATTGACCGGCCGCTGTTCAACCGCGTACTGCGCGGCACCTACCCGCCCGGCTCGACCGTCAAGCCGCTGCTGGCGCTCGCCGCGCTCACCTATCACGTGGTCGACCCGCTGGCGCACCGCTACTGCGCCGGCTCGTTCCATCTGCCCGGCAGCTCCTTCATCTACCGTGAGTTCCACAACGAGCACCACGGCAACGTCGATCTCGACGATGCGATCGTGGTGTCGTGCGACGTGTACTTCTACGGGCTCGCGGACCAGCTCGGCATCGACCGCATTTCGACCTTCATGGCGAAGTTCGGCTTCGGCGCGCTCACCGACATCGATGTCGGCGGCGAGAAGTCGGGCATCCTGCCGTCGCGCGAGTGGAAGGAGAAGGCCTTCGCGCGACCGGCGGACCGCGTGTGGTTCCCGGGCGAGACGGTGAGCCTCGGGATCGGCCAGGGCTATCTCAGCGTGACACCGCTGCAGCTCGCCCACTACGCCAGCATCATCGCCGCGCGTGGCAGGATCTGGAAGCCGCGCCTGGTCACCGGTTTCCGCGACCCGCGCACGGGTGAGATACGGCGCCTCGCGCCGGTGTCTGCGGGCGAGGTGACCGGCATCGCGCCCGCCGACTGGGAGCGGGTGGTTGAGGACATGGTCGGCGTTACGCAGCGCGGCACCGCGGCCGCGATCGGGCATGCGCCCTACACCTTCGGCGGCAAGACCGGCACCGCACAGGTGTTCACCGTCGGACGCAATGAGCGCTACAACGCCAAGACCCTCAACGAGCGGCTGCTCGATCACTCGTGGTTCATCGCCTTCGCTCCCGCCGACCAGCCGCGCATTGCGGTCGCCGCGATCGAGGAGAACGGCGGTCAGGGCGCGAGCGCAGCCGCGCCGATCGTGCGCAAGGTGCTCGATGCGTACCTGCTGGATGCCAACGGCAAGGTCAAGCCCGCCGCGCCGGTGAGCGCTGCGCCGGTGAGCGTGCCTGCGCCCGGCGCGCCGGCGCCGGGGAGCGCGCGCCCCCCGCCGCCGCCTGCCACGCCGCAGCCCGCTGGAACCAGCCGCACGTGACCTCGAGCCGCCGCCGATGATCTACGAGGAAGTCTCAAGCGGCTCACGCGCCCGCCGCACGCTCGGCGGAGCTGCGCGCGTGCTGTTCGCGCTGAAGATCGACGGACCGCTGGTGGTGGGACTGACGCTGATCGCCGCCTATGGCCTGATCGTTCTGTACAGCGCCTCGGGCCAGAGCGTCGGCACCGTGGTGCGCACAGTGCTGCGGGTCATCTTCGGCGCGATCGCCATGCTGCTGCTGGCGCGCGTCAACCCCAACTTCCTGCGCCGCTCGACTCCCTGGCTGTACGCCGCCGGTGTGCTGCTGCTGCTGATCGTGGCGGCGATCGGCCACAGCGGCATGGGCGCGCAGCGCTGGCTCGATCTGGGAATATTCCGCTTCCAGCCCTCCGAGCTCATGAAGCTCGCGGTGCCGATGGCCTGCGCGTGGTACCTGCACGATCGGCCGCTGCCGCCGGGCTGGCTGTCGCTCACGGCACTCGCCGCCGTGATCCTGGTGCCGGTGGCGCTGGTCGCGCTGCAGCCGGACCTCGGAACCGCGGCGCTGATCGCCGTCGCCGGCGCGCTGGTGATCGTGCTGGCGGGACTGCGCGTGCGCGTGATGGTGGGTGTGCTGGCGCTCGCGGCGCTCGCCGCCTGGTTCGGCTGGAGCTTCATGCACGACTACCAGCGCCGCCGCGTGCTCACCTTCCTGAATCCGCAGACCGATCCGCTCGGCGCCGGCTATCACATCATCCAGTCGCAGATCGCCATCGGCTCCGGCGGCGTATTCGGCAAAGGCTGGATGAACGGCAGCCAGGCGCAGCTGGAGTTCCTGCCCGAGCGCTCGACGGATTTCATCTTTGCGGTGGTCGGCGAGGAGTTCGGCCTGCTCGGCCTGCTGCTGCTGCTGCTGCTGTACGCCTTCGTGGTGGCGCGCTCGATCTACCTCGCCACGCAGACCCAGGACACGTTCGCGCGACTGCTCGCCGGCAGCATCGCGCTCACCTTCTCCGTCTATGTGTTCATCAACGCCGGCATGGTGACCGGACTCCTGCCGGTGGTCGGCGTGCCGCTGCCGCTGGTGAGCTACGGTGGCAGCTCGGTCGTGACGCTGCTGGCGGGCTTCGGTATTCTGATGGCGCTCTATTCACACCGTAAGCTCGTCGGATCGTAATTGAATAGATGCCGCCTGTTGCTCGCCGCCGCATCGCTCGGCGCCCTGTGCGCCGCGCTGCTCGCCGCGCCGGCGCGCGCGCAGGCGGGCGGGCGCTTCGATCTCGAGCGTCCCGAGATCGCCAGCTTCGTCGACGAGGTCGCCAAGCGCGACGGCTTTTCCCGCGCCGAGGTGCGGCGGCTGCTGCGCGCGGCTGAGCCGCAGCCGAAAATCATCGACATCATTACGCGGCCGATCGAGCAGGTCGCGCCGTGGTGGGAGTACCGCGCGCACTTCGTGACGCCCGAGCGCATCGAGCAGGGCGTGCAGTTCTGGCTCGATCACCGCCAGGCGCTCGAGCAGTTCGCCGCGCAGTACCAGGTGCCGCCCGAGTACCTGGTGGCGATCATCGGCATGGAGACCAAGTACGGGCGCGTCACCGGCGGCTACCGCGTGCTCGACGCGCTCAGTACCCTGGCGTTCGACTTCCCGCCGCGCGCCAGGTATTTCCGCGGCGAGCTCGAGCAGTTCCTGCTGCTGACGCGCGAGAACCGGCTCGACCCGCTCGAGCTGCGCGGCTCGTACGCGGGCGCCATGGGCGTGCCGCAGTTCATGCCCTCGGCGTACCGGCGCTACGCGGTGGATGCCGACGCGAATCACAGCTGCGATCTGTGGAAGGACTGGGATGACATCCTGGCGAGTGTCGGCAACTACCTGCACGAGTACGGCTGGGAGCCCGGCGCCCCGGTGCTCGCCGAGACCGTCCTCGACCCGGACCCGGACTTCACCATCGAGCCGCATGACCTCGAGCTCAACCAGACCGTCGGCGGCCTCGGCGCGCGCGGCGTGCGACTCGATATCAGCCTGCCGCCCGAGACACCGGCGCTGCTGCTCTCGGCCGAGCAGCCCGACGGCCCCGTCTACCGCGTCGGCTTTCACAACTTCTACGTGCTGACGCGCTACAACAACAGCGCCCGCTACGCGATGGCCGTGTACGACCTGGCGCAAGCCATCGCGCAGCAGGTGCGCAGCACGCCGCCGTGAGGCGCGGCGCGCCAGCGCTCTCGGGGCGCTACCGCTGTGCGCGCGCAGCCGCGCTGGCCTGCATGGCGTTGCTCGCAGCCTGCGCCGTGGCGCCGCGCCGCCCGCCCTCGCCCCCGCCACCGCCCGCGGCTCCGCAGCCCCTGCCGCCGCCGTCCACGGATCTCGCGTCGGTACCCGACGCCGTGCCGCGCGCCGAGCCGCGCAGCGCCCACGGCAATCCGCCCTTTTACGACGCGCTCGGGAGGCGCTACTACGTGCTCGCCGCCGGCGACGGCTACGTCGAGCGTGGCGTGGCCTCGTGGTACGGGCCGACTTTCCAGGGCGGCAATACCTCGAGCGGCGAGCCCTATGACATGTACGCCATGACCGCCGCTCACAAGACCCTGCCGCTGCCGAGCTACGCGCGCGTCACCAACCTGAAGAACGGCCGCAGCATCGTGGTGCGCATCAACGACCGCGGGCCGTTCGTCGCCAACCGCATCATCGACCTGTCGTACACCGCCGCCTGGAAGCTCGACATGCTGCGCGAGGGCACGACGCTGGTGGAGGTGCGGGTGCTGACTCCGGGCGTGCCGGACGAGGAGCCGGCGCGAGCCACGGAGCTCCCACCGCCCGCCCTGTACGTCCAGGCCGGCGCGTTCGCCGATCCGGCCAACGCCCAGCGGCTGCTCGAGCGGCTGCAGGCCGCCGGCCTCACCAGCGCCTTCGTGCTCTCGCCGCTGGTCGGCAGATCACACCTGTACCGCGTGCGCCTCGGGCCAGTGAGCAGCGTCGCCGAATTCGATCAGCTCGCCGCGCGGCTCGCGGCGCTCGGCGTTCCCGACGCGCGGCTGGCGAACGACTGAAGCGGCGCGTGCCGCGCGCCGCGAGCGGTGCGCATCCGCATGCAGGCGCTCCTCCTGGGTTAGAATCCCGCGGTTTGCCACCGGAGCTAAGGAAGGCACTTACCGTGAATCGTCCCTGCATGAGGAATCATCCGGTCGCGAATCCCGCGCTCGCGCTGCTCGCGGCCGCCGCCGCGGCGCTGGCACCGGCAGCGGCGCGCGCCGCCGCGCCGATTCCGCCGCCGCCGGCGGTCGAGGCGCGCGCCTTCCTGCTGGTCGATCATTTCAGCGGGCGGGTGCTCGCCGCGAGCCACGCCGACGATCGCGAGGAGCCCGCGAGCCTCACCAAGCTCATGACCGCCTACGTCGTGTTCAAGGCGCTGGCCGAGGGACGGCTCAAGCTGACCGACGAGGTCACCGTCAGCGAGCATGCCTGGCGCACCGGCGGCTCGCGCAGCTTCATCCAGATCGGCTCACAGGTGCCGGTCGACATTCTCCTCAAGGGCATGATCGTGCAGTCGGGGAACGATGCGACGGTGGCGCTCGCCGAGAAGGTCGGCGGCACCGAGGAGGCGTTCGCGCAGATGATGAACGAGTACGCGCAGCGTCTCGGCATGAAGTCCAGCCACTTCGTCAACAGCGACGGGCTGCCGGCCCCCGGGCACTACAGCACCGCGCGCGATATGGCGACGCTGGCGAGCGCCCTGATCCGCGAGTTCCCGCAGTACTACGGCCTGTTCAGCCTGCGCGAGTTCCTTTGGAACAACATCCGCCAGGGCAACCGCAACACGCTGCTCGGCAAGGACCCGTCGGTCGACGGACTGAAGACCGGGCACACCGACGAGGCCGGCTACTGCCTGGTGAGCTCGGCGCTGCGCAACGGCATGCGTCTGATATCGGTCGTCATGGGCTCGCCGAACGAGAAGGGGCGCGCCGATGCGAGCGCGGCGCTCCTCAACTACGGCTACACCTTCTTCGAGACCCTGCGCGTCAAGGCGGCGCACGCCACCGTGCTCAAGCCGCGCGTCTACCGGTCGGCGAGCGAGTTTGCCGCGGTCGGCGTGCCCTACGACGTCTACGCAACCGTGGCGCGCGGCCAGGCCACGACGCTTTCGACTCAGGCGCGCCTCAGTCACGAGCCCCTCAGCGCCCCGCTCGCCGACGGGCAGCAGCTCGGCGAGCTCACCGTGGCGGACGGCACCGGAGCAGTCATTGCGCGCGTGCCGCTGGTGACGCTCGAGGCGGTACCGCTCGGGAGCCTGTGGACGCGCGCCCTCGACAGTATCGCGCTGTGGTTCAAGTGAGCGCGCCGGAGAGACTCTGATGGCTGATCCCCTGCCACTGTGCTACTTGAACGGCGCCTACCTGCCGCTCACCGAGGCGCGCATCTCACCGCTCGATCGCGGCTTCCTGTACTCCGACGGCGTCTACGAGGTGATGCCGGTGTACGGCGGGCGCCCGTTCCGCTTCAGCGCGCACGCCGAGCGGCTCACGCGCTCGCTGGCCGCGGTCGCGATGGAAGACCCGCACAGCCGCGATGACTGGCGCGAAATCCTCGGCACACTGGTGGAGCGCAACGCCGGCGGCGACCAGTACGTGTACTGGCAGGTGACACGCGGCGCGCAGTACGGGCGCACGCACGCGCCACTGCCGGTGATCACCCGGACCGTGTTCGCATTCTGCGCGCCGCTTGCGCGGCTCGGCCCCGAGACGCTCGCCGACGGAGTGGCGTGCGTGACCGCGGTCGATACGCGCTGGGCGCGCTGCGACATCAAGTCGGTGGCACTGCTCGCCAACGTGCTGCTCAGGCAGCAGTCGGTCGAGGCCGGCGCCGCCGAGACCATTCTGCTGCGCGATGGCGAGCTCACCGAGGCCTCCGCCTCGGCGGTGCACGTGGTCATCGGCGGGGAGCTGCTGACGCCACCGCAGTCGCGCCGCATCCTGCCAGGCACCACCCGCGGCGTGGTCGAGGAGCTGGCGGCGCGCTGCGCGCTCCCCTGGCGGTCGGCGTCGGTGAGCGAGGCGCAGCTGCGCGCCGCGGACGAGATCTGGCTGTCGGCCGCGACCCGCGAAGTCACGGCGGTGACCCGGCTGGACGGTCGCCCTGTCGGCGCGGGTAAGCCGGGTCCCTTGTGGCGTCGGGTCTATGGGGAGCTGCAGCGCTACAAGGAGGAGCTCGCCGGCACCCCTTGGTAGCGGCGCCGGCCTGACAGGCGCGCTATCCCCCGTTTATAACCTGTTTGTCACCCGCCGGTGAGCGGGACAGCACTGCCACGCGCGCCTGCCGCCCGGTAGCATCGCGCCATGTCCATCACGCTCGATCAGGTCACCAAGTACTACGCGGGCGCGCCGGTCGTCAACGACGTGTCGCTCGACATCGGCGACGGCGAGTTCTTCGTGCTGCTCGGGCCGAGCGGCAGCGGCAAGAGCACGCTGCTGCGCGCCATCGCCGGGCTTGCCGCCGTCGATCATGGACGCATTGCGCTGCAAGGGCGCGACGTCACCCACGTGGCCGCGCGCAAGCGCGGCGTCGGCCTGGTATTCCAGAACTACGCGCTGTTCCGCCACATGACGGTGGCCGACAACATCGAGTTCGCGCTGCGCGTGCGGCGCATGCGCGCGCGCAAGCGCCGCGCGCGCCGCCAGGAGCTGCTGCGTCTGGTGGCGCTCGAGGGACTGGACGACCGCCTGCCGGCGGAGCTCTCCGGCGGCCAGCAGCAGCGCGTCGCGGTGGCACGCGCCCTCGCCCACAAGCCGGAGGTGCTGCTGCTCGATGAGCCGTTCGGCGCTCTGGATGCCAAGATCCGCGAGGAGCTGCGCCGCACGATCCGCGAGGTGCAGCGCGAGCTCGGTATCACCACCGTGCTCGTGACCCACGACCAGGAAGAAGCCTTCGCCATGGCCGATCGCATCGGCATCATGAATCTCGGCCGGCTGCTCGAGATCGGCGCGCCGAACGAGCTGTACTCGCGCCCGCAGACGCGCTTCGTGGCCACCTTCCTCGGCGCCGCCAACCTGATCCTGGCGCGCCGCACTCCCGACGGCATCCAGGTGGGAGCCGCGACCGTGCCGACCGCCGACCAGGGGCCGGGCACGCGCGAGCACGAGGTGGTTGCGGTGGTGCGTCCCGAGGAGATCGAGCTCGCCGCGACCCGCGAAGCGCTGACCACCGGCTACCTGGCGCGCGGCACCGTCGACGAGGTGGTGTTCAGCGGCGCGCTCGAGAGCATTCGGGTGCGCTTGAGCGACGGCGCGCAGGCGCCGCTGCTCGCCTATTCGAACGGCAACGTGACGCCGTGCCTGCAGGTGACGCGCACCCAGCCCGAGCGGCGCAGCTTCGGGGTGCGCCCCGGGCAGAGTGTCGCGATCGGCGTGCGCCGCGTGCACGTGCTGCCGACGCCGCTGTCGAGCTTCACCGCCTGCGCGCCCAGCACCGAGCAGGCGGAGGCGCTGGCGCACGCACCGCTCCTCGGCGAGCTCGCCGCGCGCATGAAGACCCGCATCGTGACCCGCGCCGAGCCCGGACTCGGGTTGGGCGACGCCCCATGCGAGGGTGCGGGGTCTTTCGTCGGCACCACCGTGATCGCCGCCAGCCCCGACACCGCGCAGCGCAGCGAGTGGCTGTTGCGGTGCGGAGCCAAGGACCTGCTGGTGCTGCCAGCCAGCGCGCCCGCACCGCAGCGCGTGCTGATCCACTGGCTGGGCGAGCCGGCGCGCACGGCCACTCTCGCGGTGTCGGCGAGCGTGCTGCGGCACTTCGCGGCCGAGGCTGTCTACGTCGGCATCGTGGCCGGCAGCTCGGGCTCGCAACGCCCGCGCGGCATGCGCGCACTCCTCGATGCGCGCTCGGAAGCGCGCGCCGTCCACGGCCTGGAGATGCGCACCGAGCTGCGCTTCGGCGATGCGGCGCAGGAGCTGGCGCAACGCCTGGCGGAGGCGCCGGCGCAGATGCTGATCGTCGGGGTAAGCGACCTCGACCGCTTCGCCGAGCGCTTCGGCGCGCTGCTCGACGGCGGCCGCTGGCCGGTGCTGATCGTGTACCGCAGCGCGCCATGAGCTTCCGGCAACCGAGCGTGCTGCCCGGCTTCGGGCTGACCCTGGGCTTCACGACCTTCTTCCTGAGCGCCATCGTGCTGCTGCCGCTCGCCGCGCTGGTGGCGGCGGCAGGCTCGATGCACGCCAAGGACCTGCTGCACGTGGTGCTGAGCGCGCGCGCCATCGGCTCGTACAAGCTGTCGTTCGGCGCTTCGCTGCTCGCCGCGTCCATCAACCTGGTGTTCGGCTTCGTGATCGCCTGGACGCTGACGCGCTACGAGTTCCCCGGCCGCAAGCTGATCGATGCGCTCATCGACATGCCGTTCGCACTGCCCACGGCGGTCTCAGGTATCGCCCTCACCACGGTGTTCGCCCAGAACGGCTGGATCGGCCGCTACCTCGAGCCGCTCGGCATCAAGGTCGCCTATACCTGGCTCGGTGTCACGGTGGCGTTGACCCTGATCAGCATGCCCTTCAGCGTGCGCGCCCTGCAGCCGGCACTGCTCGAGGTGCAGCGCGATCTCGAGGACGCGGCCGAGACGCTCGGCGCCACGCGCCTGTACGCCTTCCGCCGCATCATCCTGCCGACCGTGCTGCCGGCGCTCCTCACCGGCTTCACGCTGTCGTTTGCGCGCGCGGTGGGCGAGTACGGCTCGGTCATCTTCATCGCCGGCAACCTGCCGATGAAAACCGAGATCACGCCGCTCCTGATCGTCATCCATCTCGAGGAATTCGACTACCAGGGCGCGGCGGCGCTCGGGCTGGTGATGCTGCTCATGTCGTTCGCGGTGCTGCTCACCATCAACCTGCTGCAGGCGTGGGGCCGTCGCCGCCTGGTGCGGACGGGGCGCTGATGGCCGCGCCCGCCTTCGAGCCGGAGCTCACGGACGCCGACGTCCGTCCCGGCCAGCACACCTGGGTGCATGCGATAGTGCGCTGGCTCTTCATCACGGTGTCGCTCACCTTCCTCGCGGCGCTGCTGCTCGCCCCGCTCGCTACCGTGTTCGCCATGGCGTTCGCCCGCGGATTGATACCGTATCTGTCGAGCTTTGCCGACCCGGATACCGCGGCCGCCGTCCGCCTGACGCTCACCACCGCCGCGGTAGTGGTGCCGGTCAACACGCTGTTCGGACTCGCGGCGGCCTGGGCGATCGCCAAGTTCGAGTTCCACGGCAAGAGCATCCTCATCACTCTCATCGACCTGCCGCTGGCGATCTCGCCGGTGATCTCCGGCATGGTGTTCGTGCTGCTGTTCGGGCTGCACGGCTGGTTCGGCCTGTGGCTGCAGGAGCACGACATCTCGATCGTGTTCGCGCTGCCGGGCATCATGCTCGCCACCATGTTCGTGACCTTCCCGTATGTGGCGCGTGAGCTGATTCCCCTCATGCAGCAGCTCGGCAACGACGAGGAGGAGGCGGCGATCACGCTCGGGGCCGGCGGCTGGCTGACCTTCTTCCGGGTGACGCTGCCGAAGATCCGCTGGGGACTGGCGTACGGGGTGATCCTGTGTAATGCCCGCGCCATGGGCGAGTTCGGCGCGGTGTCGGTAGTATCGGGACACATCCGCGGACTCACCAACACCATGCCGCTCGACATCGAGATCCTCTACAACCAATACGACTTCGTGGGCGCCTTCGCCGTGGCGTCGCTCCTCACGCTGCTCGCCGTGCTGACGCTGGTCGTCAAGACGCTGGTCGAGCGCACCGGCTACCAGCGGCGCTGACCGTGCTCGAGAGCCTCAAGCGCCTGCCGCAGCTCCTCTGGCCGGACCCCGAGCGCACCAGCCTCGTCTGGTGGCTGATCGCGATCCACCTCGTCATCGTGCTGCTGGTGGGGGGCGGCATCACCTGGTCGGCGAGCGGCATGCTGCACGACCTGGCGGACGAACAGGGCAAAGCGCGTGTGCAGCTCGCGGCCACCATCGCACGCGAGGACCTGCGGCGCCTCGGCGAGGATGCGCTGGCGAGCGCGCGCGCGCTCGCCGACCGCCCGACGCTCGAGCGCCTGGCTGCCGATGGCGAGCGGGATGCTCTGCCGCCGGTGCTCGCGCGCTGGTGCGACGCCGACGCCTGCGCGGTGCTCGACGACAAGACCGTGGTGGCGGTCACCGGGCCGCCGGTCGACTGGCCGCAGGTCATCACCGCAAGCGCGGAACAGGGTCAGACCTTCATGGCGCTGCCGGCGTTCGAGCGCGTGCCGATGCTGGGCGCCTGGGCGCCGCTCGGCGGCGCGCCGCCGCTGCGCGTGTACGTCGTGCGGCGTCTCGATGCGCGCCTCGCGGCGAGCTTGACGCGCCAGGTGGGCGCGGAGGTGCAGCTCATGGACTACCGCCAGTACACCTCGGCGGCGGTCAATGCGTTCACACCGCTGTATTCGGCCGCCCTAGCCAACGGCCATTCCGCCGCGCAGCGCATCTCCTCGCAGGACGTCTATGCGGCCTGCGCGCCGGTGTTCGCCTCGAGCGGCGAGGCCATTGCACTCATCGAGACGCTGCTGCCGGTGAGCGCGGTCGACAACTCCACGCAGCACCTGGTCAGAAGGCTGCTGCTGACGGCGCTGCTGCTCGCGGCGCTGGCGGTGCTGGCCGGCGCGCTGCTGGCGCAGTGGGTCGCAGCCCCGGTGCGCGCCCTCACCGAGGCCGCGGCGCGCCTCGGCGCGGGCGATTTCTCCGCCTCGATCCCGGCCAGCGGCGTCGCCGAGGTCGGCGTGCTGGCGCGCACCATGGAGGACATGCGGCGCAATCTCATCGATCTCACCGGCACGCTGCGCCAGCGCGAGGGCGAGGCCCGGGCGGTGCTCGGCGGCATCGTCGAGGGTGTGTACGCGGTCGACCGCAACCGCGTGATCCGCTATCTCAACCCGCAGGCGGCCCGGCTCCTCGGGGTGACCTCCGGCGAAGCCGTCGGCCGCTTCTGCGGCGACGTGCTGCGGCCGCGCGAGGCGGACGGTCACCGGCCATGCGAGACGCACTGCCCGATCCTGCAGGCGCGCGCCGCCGGCAGCGCCAAGTCTGTCGAGCATCTCGACGCGGGTCCGGCGGCGCCGCGCACCACCGTGATCACCAGCGCCGCGCCGGTCGACGGCCTGCAGGTGCAGGTGATGCGCGACGAGACCGAGCTCGAGGCGGTGCGCCGCGCACGCGACTCGGTGCTCGCCAACATCTCGCACGAGTTCCGCACCCCGCTCGCCGCGCAGCTGGCCTCGATCGAGCTGCTGCTCGCGGGCCTGGATACGCTGCCGCCGGAGCGATTGAAGGAGCTGGTGACATCGCTCGAGCGCGGCACGCTCAGGCTCACGCGGCTCATCGACAACCTGCTCGAGAGCGTGCGGATCGAGTCCGGGCAGCTCGCCATCCGCCGCCAGAGCGTCGCGCTCGCGGAGGTGGTGGACGATGCGCGCGGCCTGATCGATCCGCTGCTGGTGCAGCGCCGCCAGAGGCTCGAGGTTGAGATCCCGGACGACCTGCCGCTGGTGAGTGGCGATAAGCCGCGCCTGACGCAGGTGCTCGTCAACCTGCTCGCCAACGCCAACAAGTTCGCGCCCGAAGGCAGCGTCGTGCGGGTCGGCGCCGCGGTGCACGGCAGCCAGGTGCAGGCCTGGGTCGAGGACGAAGGTCCGGGTCCCGCCGCCACCGACTCTGAGGCGCTGTTCGCGCGCTTCCGGCGCGGCGGCGGCACGGAGCCCGAGCCCGAGCCCGCGGGCCTCGGGCTCGGCCTGTCGATCGTCAAGTCGATCGTCGACCGGCACCAGGGCACGGTAAGCGCCGGCCGCACCGCCGAGGGCCGCACCCGCTTCACCCTGATACTGCCCGCGGAGGTTCCCGCATGAAGATCCTGGTCGCGGACGACGACGCGGATCTGCGCGAGCTGATCGCCTTCGGGCTCGCGCAGGCGGGCTACCTCGTGATCAAGGCGGCCGACGGACCGGCAGCGCTCGAGCGCTTCGCCGCCGAGTCGCCCGATCTCGTGGTGCTCGACATCAATATGCCGGGAATGTCGGGTTTCCAGGTCTGCGACACGATCCGCCGCGACTCGCGCGTGCCGGTGCTGATGCTCACCGTTCGCGGCGAGGAGGAGGACCTGGTGCGCGCCCTCGACCTCGGCGCGGACGACTACCTCACCAAGCCCTTCAGCCCGCGCACGCTCCTGGCGCGCATCCGCGCACTGCTGCGCCGCTCCGGCGTGGAGGCCGGCGCACCGCTCGCCGCCGGCCGGGTCACGCTCGATGTCACCGAGCACGCGGTGCGGATCGGCACGGCGCCGCCGGTGCGCCTCACCAAGCTCGAGCTGCGGCTGCTGCAGATGTTGCTGGCACACGCCGGCCGCACCGTGAACTCCGATCACCTGCTGGTACACGTCTGGGGCCATCGCAGCGGCGGCGACCGCCAGCTGCTGAAGCAGCTGGTGCACCGCCTGCGCCAGAAGATCGAGGCCGACCCGTCCGCCCCGAGCCTGCTGCGCACCTCCGCCGCCGGCTACAAGCTGCTGGTCGATTAACGTGCCGAGATCTGGTCGAACACGCCGCCGTCGCTGAAGTGCAGGTGCTGCACGCTGTCCCAGCCGCCGAAATCGGCAATGGTGACCAGCTCGAGCTTCGGGAAGCGCGCGGCGTACTGCGCGGCGATCTCCGGATCGCGCGGCCGGAAGTAGTGGCGCGCGATGATCTCCTGCCCTTCCTTGCTGTAGAGGTACTGGAGATACGCCATGGCCACCACGCGCGTGGCGTGGCGCAGCGCCACCTTGTCGACCACCGCCACCGGCGGCTCGGCGAGGATGCTCACCGACGGCACGACGATCTCGAAGCGCTCGTCGCCGAGCTGGCGCAGCACCAGCAGCGCCTCGTTCTCCCAGGCGATCAGCACGTCGCCGAGCCCGCGCTGCACGAAGGTGGTGGTCGAGCCGCGCGCTCCCGTGTCGAGCACCGGCACGTTGCCGTACAGGCGACGCACGAACTCGCGCGCGCTCGCTTCGTTCCCGCCCGGCTGCCTGAGCGCCCAGGCCCAGGCGGCGAGGTAATTCCAGCGCGCCCCGCCTGAGGTCTTCGGGTTGGGCGTGATGATCGACACGCCGGGCCGCACCAGATCGCCCCAGTCGTGAATCCCTTTCGGATTGCCCTTGCGCACCAGGAACACGATCGTCGAGGTATAGGGCGAGCTGTTGTCCGGGAGCAGGCTCTGCCAGTTGAGCGGCAGGAGCTGTGCCTGCTTGGCGATGGCGTCGATGTCGGCCGCAAGTGCCAGCGTCACCACGTCGGCCGCCAGCCCGTCCATGACCGCGCGCGCCTGCGTGCCCGAGCCGCCATGGGACTGATCGATGCGCACCGTCTGGCCGGTCTTCGCCTTCCAGTAGCGCGTGAACGCCGCGTTGAAATCCACGTACAGCTCACGGGTCGGATCGTACGAGACATTGAGCAGCGTGATGCGCCCGGCCCCGCCCCCGGACCGCTCCTGGCAGGCGAGCAGCAGCGCGCATGCCACGACGCATACGCAAGTGCCGGCCGCGGCGAGCGCCGTCCGGGCCCGGAGGCGCTGCGATGCCCGAGGCAGGATGTCCCTCACAGGCCGAGCGCGGCGAGCAGCGGCGCTTCGAGCGCGTCGGCGCTCGCGGCCACCGAGCGCGGCCCGCCGAGATCGGCGAGCTGCGTCATCTCGAGGCCCGGGTAGCCGCAGGGATTGATGCGCCGGAAAGGGGCGAGGTCTAGCGCCACGTTCACCGCCAGGCCGTGATAGCTGCCGCCGCGACGCACGCGCACTCCGACGCTGGCGAGCTTGCGCTCGCCGACGTATACGCCCGGGGCGCCGCGCCGGCACTGCGCGACGATGCCGTAGCGCGCCGCAAGCTCGATCACGGAGCGCTCGAGCGCGGTGACGAAATCGCGGATGCCAAGTCCGGCGCGCCTGAGGTCGACGAGCGGATAGACCACCAGCTGCCCCGGACCGTGGTAGGTCACCTGCCCGCCGCGGTCGATCTGCACCACCGGGACCTCGCCCGGCTCGAGCAGATGCGCGCGGTTCGCGTTCATCCCGAGCGTGAACACCGGCGGATGCTCGAGGAACCAGATCTCATCCGGCGCCGCAGCATCTCGCTCCTCGGTGAAGCGCTGCATGGCGCGCCAGGTGGATTGGTACTCCATGAGGCCGAGCCGCCGGATGACCGGTGCGGGAACGGCGCGCGCGAGCACGGCTGCGGCGGGCGCGCTCACCTAACCCCAGCTCCGGTTATCGAGGCCGGCGTTGTTGCGCTCGAGAGCCCGCTCGGCGCGGTAGCTCGAGCGCACCAGCGGTCCCGACACGCACTCGAGGAAACCGAGCGCCAGCGCCCGCTCGCGGTAGCGGTCGAACTCCTCCGGCGTGACGAAGCGCTGCACCGGCAGATGATTGAGCGTCGGGCGCAGGTACTGCCCGAGCGTCACGATGTCGACCCGCGCGGCGCGCAGATCGGCAAGCGTCGCCTCGATCTCCTGGTCGCTCTCCCCGAGACCGAGCATGAGGCTGCTCTTGGTGAGCACCTCCGGACGGTGTCGCTTGGCGTGCGCGAGCACCGCGAGCGTCTGTTGGTAGCCGGCGCGCGGATCACGCACCGGGTGTGTGAGACGCAGCACGGTCTCGATGTTCTGTGCGAACACCTCGATGCCGGAGTCGACCACCGTCTCGACATCGCGCAGCACGCCCTGGAAGTCCGGCGTCAGCGCTTCCACCGCGGTGGCGGGATTGCGCGCCTTGATGGCGCGCACGCACGCGGCATAGTGGGCAGCACCCCCGTCCGGCAGGTCGTCGCGGTCGACGGAGGTGAGCACGACGTACCCGAGCTTCATGAGCTCCACCGTGCGCGCCGCGTTCTGCGGCTCCTCCCGATCGAGCCAGCCGTGAGGGTTGCCCGTGTCGACCGAGCAGAAGCGGCACGCGCGCGTGCACACCGCGCCCATCAGCATCAGGGTGGCAGTGCCTGCGTTCCAGCACTCGCCGATGTTGGGGCACTTGGCTTCCTCGCACACGGTCGCGAGGCGGTGCTCCCTGACCAGCGCGCGCACGTTGGCATAACCGCTGCCGGTGGGCGCGCGCGCCTTCAGCCACGGGGGCTTGCGCGCGCTCGCAGCGGGAGCCCCGACGCGCGGCCTGATGCCGTCGCGGATGGCAGTAAATCCTTGAGGAGTAAGGTATTTTTCCCCACTGCACGCGCTCGCGGCCTCGTGGACGACGGGAATTCCCTTCAGCTCTCGCATCACCTCATTCTACCCGAGGACCCCTTAGGACGGCTGTGCGCGTATCTGCGCGAGGCGCTGCGGCGTTCCGATGTCGACCCATTGCCCACGGTGCACCTGGCCGCGGACGCGCCGCTCGGCGATGGCGCGGTTGAGGAGCGGCAGCAGCGGGAACCTCCCGGGCTCACAGCCGGCGAAGAACTCGGGGCGGTAGACGCCCACGCCCGAGTAGGTGAAGCGGTCCTCGTCCGCCGCGATCACCCGGCCCTCCTCGAGTGCGAAGTCGCCGCGCGGGTGATGGGCAGGGTTCGGCACCAGCACCAGGTGCGCCCAGGCGTCCGGCTCGATCGCGAGCGTGCCGAAGTCGATGTCGGTCCAGATGTCAGCGTTGACGACCAGGAAGGCTCCGGGTGCGAGCAACGGCATCGCCCTGAAGATGCCGCCGCCGGTCTCGAGCGGTACCGGGCCCTCATCGCTCCAGCTGATCGACACGCCGTACTGCGCGCCGTCGCCGAGCGCCGCGTGCAGCTGTTGCGCCAGCCAAGAGGTATTGATGACCACATCGCGGATGCCGGCGCGCGCCAGCGCTGCCAGGTGATAGCCGATGAGCGGGCGGCCGGCGACCTGTACCAGCGCCTTCGGCAGCGAGTCGGTGACCGGCCGCAGCCGCTCGCCGCGGCCGGCCGCGAGCAACAGTGCCTTCATGCGCGCGCCGCCGCGCCTGCCTGCGCCGCCGCCACGCGCGCGTTGGCGCGCGGCAGTTGCGCCACCACCTGCTGCTCGAGAAAGCGTCCGAAGGCGGCCAGCTCGTGGTAGCGCGTACAGGTGTCGCGCACGTAGTCGAGCGTGCGCGGCAGGTCGGGGAGGTAGCCGGGCTTGCCGTCCCGGTACCACAGGCGACAGAAGATTCCCAGCACTTTGACGTGACGCTGCACGCCGATCAGATCGAACCAGCGCACGAACTCGCTGGCGCTCGCGCCGACAGCGCCCCCCTGGGCGGCAAGCAGTGCGCGGAATTCCTCCACCCACCCGAGCACGCGCTCGCGCGGCCAGCCGATATAACAGTCCTTCAGCAGCGACACCAGGTCGTAACCCACCGGCCCGCACAACGCGTCCTGGAAATCGATGATCCCGGGGTTGCGCTCGCCCACCACCATGAGGTTGCGCGAGTGATAGTCACGGTGCACGAACACCGTCGGCTGCGCGAGCGCTGCGCGAGTCAGCAACGCGAACGTGTCCTCGAGCAGCCGTCGCTCGTCATCGCTCGGAGTGAGCGCCAGGTGCCGCGCGAGGAACCACTCGGGCATCAGCGCCAGCTCGCTGCCGAGCGCCGCGGCGTCGTAGGGCGGCAGGTGGCGCGCGGCCTCGAGGCCGCGCAGCTGGATCTGCGCCAGTACCGCCAGCGCATCCCCGTACAGGCGCCGCGGATCGTCGCCCCCCTCGAGGCGCTCGAGATACAGCGTGCTGCCGAGATCCTCGAGCAGCAACAGTCCCCGCCCACTGTCGCTCGCGTGCACGTGTGGCACGTGCGCTCCCAACGACTCGAGCAGCCGCGCGACCTTCAGGTACGGCCGCACGTCCTCCCTGTCCGGCGGCGCGTCCATGACGATATAGGTGCCACCGGCGCAGAAGGCGCGAAAGTAACGCCGGAAGCTGGCATCGCTCGAGGCCGGCTCGAGCCGCTCGGCCGGCAGGCGCAACTCGCGCGACAACCACTCCGTGATCAGTGCCAGGCGCGCGTCGGTCTGAGGCATGTGCAGGTTGGTTGCTCGGGTGCGCGCCGCTGACGCCCGCGTTTGGGAGGCGCCATTATAATGCCGCCCTTCATGGTGCGTTCGAGCCCCTCGTGGATTGCCATCGTTCTGCTCGGCAGCATCATGCCAGCGGCCTGGGCCGATGCCCCGCCCTGTCCGTCACAGATTCCGCCGACCGCAGCTCCCGGGGGCGCCACGGCGCAGTTCGCGACCCGCGCGCCGCCGCGGAAAAAGCCGTTCGTGTTTCCCAAGCCCAGCCCGGCCCCACTCGATGTCACCAGCGACGGCGGCGTGATCGAGCTCGGCAACGGCAAAATGACCCTCAAGGGCAACGTCGTGGTGCGCCAGGGCGATCGCGAGCTGCGCGCCAACCAGATGCAGGTCGACAGGAACAACCAGTCGGTCAGGAGCGAGGGCCGGGTCGAATACAACGACCCGCTGGTGCACGTGACCGGCGCCTCGGGCAACTACTCGGCGGCCAGCGGCGGCAGTTTCCAGTCGGCGCAGTTCGAGCTGCACCAGCGCTCGGTGCGCGGCACGGCGCGCAACCTGCAGCTGACTCCGCAGGGCACGCTGCGCCTCGAGGGCGTGACCTTCACCACCTGCCCGGTACACCTTGATTCGTGGCAGCTCAAGGCGAGCAGCATCGTGCTCGATACGCATGCCGAGCTCGGCACCGCGCACGATGCCGCCATCGATTTCCAGGGCGTGCCGCTCATGTACCTGCCGTGGGCGTCGTTTCCCCTGAGCAGCGAGCGCAAGAGCGGCTTCCTCTTTCCGAGCATCGGCAACACCACGACCAGTGGCGTGCAGATCGGGGTGCCCTACTACTGGAACATCGCCCCGAACGCCGACTTCACCTTTCAGCCGGTCGAGTACAGCAAGCGCGGGCCCGACCTCGGAGGCGACCTGCGCTTCCTCACCTTCGACCAGCGCGGCGAGCTGCAGTGGAACTACCTGCCCGACGACCGCGTGTACGGCGGCGCCCGCAGCCGCGTACAGCTGAACGACGCGGTGCAGCTGCCGGCCGGTTTCCGCCTCACCCTGGATGCGCAGAACGTCAGCGACCCGCAGTACTTCCAGGACTTCTCCCAGACCCCGGAAGGCACCAGCACCGCGTTCCTCAACCGCAGTGCCGACTTTTCCTACCGTGACCCCAACTGGATCGTGGACGCCGAGGCGCAGCAGTACCAGACGATCGATGACGTGACGCTGCCGGTCAGCGAGCGGCCATACGCGCGCGTGCCGCGCCTGGTCGTCGACAGCGACTACGTGTACGACGGCGTTGTCCACTACGGCTTCGATTCGGAGATCGTCGATTTCGAGCACCCGGCGGGCTCGATCGGCCCGCAGGGCTGGCGCACCGACTTCATGCCCCAGTTGTCGCTCGATCTCACCGGCGCCGGCTACTTCCTGCGGCCGGCGTTTGCCTGGCGCGTCACGCAGTACCAGCTCGATGACACCGCGCCGGGCCAGCCGCGCTCGCCCTCGCGCAGCCTTCCGATCAGCAGCGTCGACGCCGGACTGGTGTTCGAGCGCGAGGCCGGCTCGCACAACCAGCGCGAGCTGACGCTCGAGCCGCGCATCCTCTACCTCGACGTGCCGTACCGGAACCAGAACGATCTGCCGGTGTTCGACACCGCGATCCCGGACCTCAACCCCGTGGAGCTGTTCCGCGACAACCGCTACGTGGGTGCCGACCGCGTGAGCGACGCCAACCAGCTGGCCGTGGGGGTGACCAGCCGTCTGCTCGACGCCCAGAACGGCACGCAGTTTCTGGCCGCAACCTTCGGTCAGGCCTATTACTTCCAGGCGCCCAGGGTGACCCTGCCGGGCGAGACCCCGATCACCGACAAGCGTTCGGACTTCGTCGCACAGATCGCGCTCACCGCCTTCCAGGACTGGAGCTCGGACCTGGGGGTGCAATGGGACCCGCAGAACGAGCGCAGCGAACGCACGCAGTTCGACCTGCAGTACAAGCCGGCGAACGATTCAGTCATCAACCTCACCTACCGCTACGAGCGCTTCCAGGTGGTTCCCGAGTTCGTCGAAGGCGTCGTGCAACCGTGCCTGCTGGCAGGCTGCGATCAGCAGGGCTTCGACCAGGTGGATGTATCCGCGGCCTGGCCCATCAAGGACCAGTGGAGCGTATTCTCCCGCGAGGTGTACGACCTGCGCGATCACGAACAGCTGGAGACGTTCGCCGGCTTCGAGTACCGTGCGTGCTGCTGGCGGCTGCGGCTCGGGGCGCGGCGTTTCCTGAGCACTTTCGGGGGCACCTTCGACACCGGGGTGTGGCTGCAGCTGGAACTCTCGGGGCTGGCCGGTGTCGGATCGGCGTCGGATACCTCCCTGACCGAGGAGATCCGCGGCTACACGCCCGCGGCAGGCGAGAAGATCGTGGAGCGCTGAGGGCGCCCGTCACTTGAGGATTCGAGCAACATGCGGCGAAATATGACCCGGGCCCTGCGGGCGCTGGCGCTGTGCGCGGCGGGCCTTTCGTTCCAGGGACTCGCCACGGCGCAGACCCGTGAGCTCGACACCAAGGGCGTGCTTCTCGATCGCATCGCCGCCATCGTCAACGACGGCGTGGTGCTCACCAGCGAGCTCGACACCCAGATCCAGACGGTGAGCCAGCGCCTCGAGACGCAGCACCTCGAGCTGCCGCCGGAGAACGTGCTGCGCCAGCAGGTGCTCGACCGGCTGGTGCTGCAGGAGATCCAGCTGCAGCGCGCCACCCATGTCGGCATCAAGGTCTCCGACGAGACCCTCAACGCCTCGATGGAGGACGTCGCGAAGCGCAACAACCTGACGCTCTCGCAGCTGCCGGACGCCCTCGCCAGTCAGGGCATCGACTACGCCTCCTACCGCGACGACCTGCGCAAGGAGATCACGCTCTCCATGCTGCGCCAGCGCGACGTGCTCGAGCACATCAGCGTCACTTCCAAGGAGATCGATCAGTACCTGGAGAAGCAGGCGAAAATGCCGTCGGCGGAGAACGAGTACAACGTATCCCACATCCTGATCGCGGTGGGGCAGGAAGCCACTCAGGCGCAGATCGACCAGGCCGCCAAGCGCGCCACCGACGTGTACCAGCGGGCCGGCAGCGGCGAGGACTTCGCCAAGCTCGCCGTCGCCTACTCCAACAGCCAGACCGCGCTCGAGGGCGGCTCGCTCGGCTGGCGCAAGGGCAGCGAGCTGCCGACGTTCCTCACCGACATCGTCGCGACCCTCAAGCCGGGACAGGTGAGCCAGCCGCTGCGCACGCCGACCGGCTTCCACATCATCCGGCTGAATGACGTGCGCAGCGCCGCGGCCAAATCCGTCGAGCGGCAGGTCCACGTGCGCCACATTCTCATGAAGACCAACGAGCTCGCCGACGACGCCACCGTGCGCGGCAAGCTCATGGCGCTGCGCGACCGGGTCCAGCGGGGCGAGGACTTCGCGGTGCTTGCGCAGACCAACTCCGAAGACCCGGGCTCCGCCTCGGAAGGCGGGGATCTCAATTGGACCGGGCCGGGAGCGTTCGACCCCGAGTTCGAGAAGGTGATCGACGGCCTCAAGGACGGCGAGATCAGCGAGCCGTTCAAGACCCAGTTCGGCTGGCACATCGCTCAGGTGCTCGGGCGGCGCGATTTCGACAACTCCGCGGAGCTGCAGCGCCACCGGGCGTTCGATGCGATCCGCGCGAGCAAGGCGGACGAGGAGACCGAGCTGTGGCTGCGGCGTCTCCGCGATGAAGCCTACGTCGAGTACAAGTCCTAGCGCCGCGATTCCGCGTATCGTGTTGACGTCGGGCGAGCCCGCCGGCGTCGGCCCCGAGCTGTGTCTGGCGCTCGCCGCGTGCGATTGGCCTTGCGAGCTCGTCTGTCTCGCCGATGCGGCGCTGCTCGCCGCGCGCGCCCGACTGCTGGGGCTCGCCGTGATCCTGCGCCCCTATGCGGGAGCCTCCGGCGGCTCGCCTCCGGCGCGCACGCGCCACGAGCCGCACACGCTGCTGGTGGCGCACGCGCCGCTCAAAGCCCCGAGCGTGCCGGGACAGCTCGCGCCTGCGAATGCCGCTTACGTGCTCGGCCTTCTCGACCGTGCGATCGACGGCGCGCTCAGCCGGGAGTTCGATGCAGTCGTGACGGCCCCGGTGCACAAGGGCGTCATCATCGAGTCAGGGGTGGCGTTCACGGGGCACACCGAGTATTTCGCCGCGCGCACCCATGCTGCGCACCCGGTGATGCTGCTGGCCGCAGGCGAGCTGCGGGTTGCGCTCGCCACGACTCACCTGCCGCTCGCCGCCGTGAGCGCAGCGCTCAGCGTCGCATCGCTCACCGACACGGCGGCGGTGCTGGCACGCGCGCTGCAGCAGCAATTTGGCATCAAGGCGCCGCGCATTGCCGTGTGCGGACTGAACCCGCATGCCGGCGAGGGCGGCCATCTGGGCGATGAGGAGCTGAAGGTGATCGGTCCGGCGGTGGAGGCCATGCGGCGCGCCGGCATCGACGCCACCGGACCGCTGCCGGCCGACACCGTGTTCGTGCCGCAGGTACTCGCGCGCTTCGACGCCGTGCTCGCCATGTACCACGACCAGGGCCTGCCGGTGGTGAAGCACGCCGCCTTCGATCGGGCGGTCAACGTGACGCTCGGGCTCCCGGTGGTGCGCACCTCGGTCGATCACGGCACCGCGCTCGATCTCGCCGGTACCGGCCGCGCGGACAGCGGCAGTCTCGCGGCGGCGCTCGAACTGGCCATCGAGCTCGCGGCACGCGGCGCCTGATGGGGCGCGCCGCGCCGGTGGGCCGGGCGCCGCGCCGCAGGCGCTTTGGCCAGCATTTCCTGCACGATCCGGCGGTGATCCGCCGCATCGCCCGGGCACTCGGCGCACATCCCGGCGATCACCTGGTGGAGATCGGACCCGGGCGCGGCGCCCTCACCCGCGAGCTGCTGTCGCTCCCCGATTGCACGCTGGACGCCATCGAGATCGACCGCGACCTGGTGCGCGAACTCGGCACCGCCTTCGGCGATCCACCGCGCCACGTGCTGCACTCGGCGGACGCGCTCGAGTTTGATTTCGCGCAGCTTGCGCGCGCACGCGGCGGCCGGCTGCGCATCGTCGGCAATCTGCCCTACAACATCTCGACGCCGCTGCTGTTTCACCTGCTCGAAGCCGTCGGGGCCATCGCCGACATGCACGTTATGTTGCAACGGGAGGTCGCGGCGCGGCTCGCGGCGCAGCCGGGCGCGGCGGACTACGGCCGGCTGGCGGTCATGCTCGCGCCACACGTGGCGGTCGAGCGGCTGTTCGACCTGGGACCCGGAGCCTTTCAGCCGCCGCCGCGGGTCTGGTCGGCGGTGGTGCGGCTGGTGGTGCGGCCGGCGCCGTTGTTTTCCGTGAGTGCGCACTACGCGGAGGTGGTCGCAGCGGCCTTCGGCCAGCGCCGCAAGACGCTGCGCAACGCGCTCGGCGGCCTGCTCACGCGCGAGCAGATCAGCGCTTGCGGCCAGGACCCGGGGGCGCGGCCGCAGACCGTCACCCCGCAGGGATTCAACCTCCTCGCGCAGACCCTCGACCGCGCGCGCCCGGAGAGCTAGGCTAACGCGGACCCGTTGAGGGGAGTCCGTATGGCGGTTTACCGTCGTATCCTGCTGGTAGTGGACCTGACCGAGAACAGCCCGACGCTCGCGCGGCGGGCACAGACCCTCGCCGCCAGCCTCGGCGCCGAGCTCGAGTTGCTGCACGTGGTCGAGTTCGTGCCGGTTGAACCGATGGGCGAGACTCTCATGCCCGCGGTGCAGATCGAGGAGGAATCGCTGCAGCACGCACGTGCGCGCCTCGCGGCGCTCGCCGCGGACCTCGGGCTGAAGGGCGTGCAGTGCCACGTCGAGAGCGGCAATGTCAAATCCGAGATCGTGCGCGTGGCGCGCGAGCGGCATGCGGACCTCATCGTCCTCGGCAGCCGCGAGCGCCACGGGCTCTCGATCCTGGTCAACATGACAGAAGACACCGTGCTGCATGCCGCGCCCTGCGATGTGCTGGCGATACGCGTCGCGCGAGGCTGAAGCGCGCTTTTCCGGTACAATCCTCGGCGTCATGGCGCCTCTCGACCACAAGATCCGCGTGGACGTCGAGACCAGCTATCTCGACGAGCAGTCCGATCCGACTGAGCGTCGCTTCGTTTTCGCCTATACCATCACCATCCGCAACGAAGGCCAGGTGCCGGCGCGCTTGCTCACGCGGCACTGGGTCATCACCGATGCCAACGGCAAGGTCGAGGAGGTACGCGGCGACGGAGTGGTGGGCGAGCAGCCTTACCTGAAGCCCGGGCAGGGATTCCGCTACTCGAGCGGCGCGGTGCTGGAAACCCCGGTCGGCTCCATGCAAGGCAGCTATCAGATGCTGGCCGACGACGGCGCGCAGTTCGACGCACCGATACAGCCGTTTTCACTCGCCATGCCCGGCATCGTGCAGTGACCCGCTATGCGATCGGCGACGTGCAAGGATGTCATGACGAGCTGCGCGCACTCCTCAAGCTGCTGAAGTTCTCCGCCGACCGCGACCGGCTGTGGTTCGTCGGTGATCTGGTCAACCGCGGCCCGGATTCACTCGCCACCCTGCGCCTGGTGCGCGCACTCGCGGACAATGCGGTCGTGGTGCTCGGCAACCACGATCTGCACCTGCTCGCCGTGGCGCACGGCACGCAGCGCAAACGCCGATCCGACACCCTCGACGAGGTGCTCGCAGCTCCCGACCGCAATGCGCTGCTCGAGTGGCTCACCCGGCGTCCGCTCGCGCACAGCGAGGGGAGCGACCTCATGGTGCACGCCGGGGTCGTGCCGCAGTGGACGGTGGCCGTCACGCTCAAACTGGCGCGCGAGATCGAGGCGGCGCTCACCGGCGATGCACACGCCCTGTTCGCTCACATGTATGGCGACCAGCCCGACCGCTGGAGCGAGGCGCTCTCGGGCATGGACCGACTCCGTTTCGCGATCAACGTGCTCACCAGGCTCAGGGTGTGCACGACCGACGGGCGTGTGGACCTTTCGGTCAAGGGCACGCCACCGCCCCCGCCCTCGCCGCTGCGCCCGTGGTTCGAGATCCCGGGCCGCAAGAGCTCAGATGCGCGCGTCATCTTCGGGCACTGGTCGGCGCTCGGACTCACGCTGCGCCCGGGGCTCGCGGGGCTCGACAGCGGCTGCGTGTGGGGGGGCGCCCTCACCGCGCTCGACCTGGACGCGGACCCGGAGCGCGCGCCTGTCGGCCTGCCGTGTGGCGGCTACCAGCGGCCGGGTCCTGACGCCTGAGGCGAAGACTTCCGCAAGGCCTCAGGGAGCGGGCTCGGCCTCCGGTCCCCACGACACGGTCATCTCCTCGCTCTGCGGCGTGTAGACGCCGGGATCGAGCTCCAGATCGACCGGCCTGCCGCCCGACGCGTTGATCGGCAGCCGCGTGTGCTCGGCGGCACGCACCTCGAGCGCGCCGATCGCCCCGGGCGTGATGCGGAAGGCGATGCGCACCGGCCAGGCGGCGCCCGCCGCGGGCTTGAGCACGATGCTGCCCGAACCCCGCGCGCCGCTCAGATCGACCAGCAGCGTGTTGCGCTTCCAGTACTGCGGGAAGGCGGTGTTGGCACCGCTGATGTCGAGCTCGTGCACCGGCGCGGGAGCGGCCGGCGGCGGGTGATGCCACGGCACGTGGCTGCAGGCAGCCGCGCCTGCCAGCCACGCCAGCGCCGCGGCGCGCGCCGCGCGCGTGAGTCTCACCCTGCCGCCCATCCGGTGCTCCTTGAGTTGCGGGCTTGCGCGTAACATACGCGAAAGGCACGGCGATGTAAGGACGCTTTCCCCATGCAACCGCTGCAGGCATTTGATTTGCGGCGCTGGATCGATGCCAATCGCGCCCAGCTCAGACCGCCGGTCGGCAACAAGCGGGTTTTCACCGACGGCGACTTCATCATCATGGTGGTCGGCGGACCGAACGCCCGCAAGGACTACCACGTCGACCCGGGCCAGGAGTTCTTCTACCAGCTCGAGGGCGACATGGTGCTGAGGACTATCCAGGACGGCCGCGCGCTCGAGGTGCCGATCCGCGCCGGCGAGGTGCTGCTGATCCCGCCCAACATGCCGCATTCGCCGCAGCGACCGGCCAACACCGTCGGCCTGGTCGTCGAGCGACAGCGTCGGCCCGGGGAGCGCGACGGCTTTCAATGGTACTGCGAGCGCTGCGGCACGCAGCTCTACCAGGAGTTCTTCGAGCTCACCGACATCGAGAAGCAGTTCCCGCCGGTTTTCGAGCGGTTCTTTTCCAACCGCGACGCGCGCACCTGTGCGCAGTGCGGCGCCGTCATGGAGCGCTCGTGAAATGAAGCGTTGTCCAGATGGAGCACGCTCAAGTTGAAGGCGCGTGTCGCGATGGACGGCGGCGCATTCGAGGTCGATCTCGCCCGGCCGGTGAGTCTGGCGGTGGAGCTGGACTTCGCCGGTCCGCAGCCGCGTCATTTCAACGCGCCGCGCGCCAGCAGCCGCCCCTTTGCCGTGCCGGGGTTCGCAGGCAGCGTGGCGGACGGGGCGAGCTGCAACTGTGAGGTGTTGAGTCTCATCCCGCACTGCAACGCTACCCACACCGAGTGCGTCGGCCATCTGACCCGCGAGCGGCTCGATGCCTGGCGCGTAGTACCGGCGCAGCCCCTGCCGGCCGTGGTGCTGTCGGTTTCACCGCAGTCCGCCGGCGCGGCGCGCGAGAGCACCGACCCCGCCCCCGAGCTGCACGACCTGCTGATCACGCGCGAGACTCTCGCGCGCGCCTGGCCGGAGCGTGCGCCGTTTGCCGCGCTCGCGCTTGCTCTGCGCACGCTGCCGAACGGCCCCGACAAGCGCACGCGCGACTACTCGGATGGCACGGCGCCGTACCTGACGCGTGCGGCGGCCGAGTGGCTCGTCGCCCGCGGCATCCTGCACCTGATCGTGGACCTGCCCTCGATCGACCGCGCGCACGACCAGGGCCGGCTCACGGCGCACCGCATCTTCTTCGGGCTGCCGCCGGGCTCGACGCGCCTCGCGGACGCCGCGCGTCCCGGCGCCACCGTCACCGAGCTGGCGTTCATTCCGGAGGCCGTGAAGGACGGCGCGTACCTATGCCAGCTGCAGGTGCCGGCAATCGGCGGGGACGCCGTGCCGAGCCGCCCGCTGCTGTATCCGCTCGCCGCATCAACCCGCGCCGCATGAGCCGCCCCGCATGAACCGGAGCGACGACGACCCGACGATGCGTGAGGAGGCGCAGGCGCGCGACGCCGCCGACCCGCTCGCGGACTTTCGCCAGCGCTTCGCCCTGCCGCGCAGTCCTCAGGGGGCGCCGCTCACTTACCTGTGCGGCCACTCGCTCGGGCTCGCGCCGCTCGCCGCCCGCGAGCGGGTCGACGCCGAGCTCGACGCATGGGAACGGCTTGGCGTGGAAGGTCATGAGGAGGCATCCCGGCCGTGGATCCCATACCACGAGAACCTGACCGCAGGCCTCGCCACGCTCACCAGGGCGCTGGCCGAGGAAGTCGTCGCCATGAACTCGCTCACGGTCAACCTGCACCTGATGCTGGCGAGCTTTTACCGCCCGGCGCACCCGCGCACGCAGATCCTCATCGAGGCGGGGGCCTTCTCCTCCGACCGGCACGCGGTCGCCTCCCAGATCGCCTGGCACGGCCTCGACCCCGACGCCGAGCTCATCGAGCTGGCACCGGCTCCGGGCGAAGACACACTCACGCACGAGGCCATCGAGGGATGTCTGGCCGAGCGCGGTGAGCGCATCGCGCTCGTGTTGTGGCCGGGCGTGCAGTTTCGCAGCGGCCAGGCGTTCGACCTGGCGCGCATCGCCAAAGCTGCCCACGCCCGTGGCTGCATCGCGGGCTTCGATCTGGCGCACTCCGTGGGCAATGTGCCGGTCGCGCTGCACGACTGCGGCGCCGACTTCGCGGTGTGGTGCAGCTACAAGTACCTCAACGGCGGTCCGGGCGCGATCGGCGGCTGCTTCGTGCACCAGCGGCACGCGCGCGCCCAGCCGCGCGAGCGTCACAGCGGCGCGCTACCCGGCGCGCGCCTGGCCGGCTGGTGGGGGCACGAGGAGCCGACGCGCTTTCGCATGGAGCCGCAGTTTCGCGCCGCGCTGGGAGCCGCCGCTTGGGCTGTGAGCAACCCGCCGATCCTGTCGGCTGCGCCGCTGATCGCCTCGCTGGCGATCTTCACCGCAGCGGGCATGGAGCGGCTGCGCACCAAGTCGGTCGAGCTCACCGGCTTCATGGACGCCCTGGTCCGTCCGCTCGAGCCCGAGGTGCACATCATCACCCCGGCGGCGGCCGCCGAGCGCGGCTGCCAACTGTCGCTGCGCATCGCGGGCGGAGCCGCGCGCGGCCGGCGGGTATTCGATGCGCTGCGCGCCAGCGGCACGGTCGTCGACTGGCGTTCGCCCGACATCATCCGCGTGGCGGCGGTACCCCTCTACAACCGCTTCGAGGAGGTGCTGCACTTCGCGCAGCAGCTCCGGGCGGCGCTGCGCGCAACGCCGTGAAGCCTACCGGCGGCACCACCGTCAACATCGTCGGCGCCGGGCTGGCCGGGGCGCTGCTCGCGCTGCTGCTCGCGCGTCGCGGCTTCCGTGTCGACCTGTACGAGCGCCGCGCCGATCCGCGCCAGGGTCGACCCGAGAGCGGCCGCTCCATCAACCTGGCGCTCGCCGCGCGCGGCATCCGGGCGCTCGAGCGCGCCGGCATGATGGAGCGTGTGCGGCCGCTCCTGATCGCGATGCGCGGGCGCATGGTGCACGAGCTGTCGGGCGGCGCCGCGCTGCAGCCCTACGGGCAGCGCGCGCACGAGGTGATCTGGTCGGTCGGACGCGCCGACCTCAACCGCGCGCTGATCGAGGAGGCCGCGCGCCACGCCAGCGTACGGGTGCGCTTCAACCAGCAGTGTCTGGGCGCGGACCTGCAGCATGACCGGCTGCATTTTCGCGACCACGCGAGCGGCGGCGTGCATGAGACCGCGCTCACCCCCACGATCGCCGCCGACGGCACCGGCTCGACGCTCCGCGCCAGCCTCGCCGCCGCCGGCCGGCTGCAGGCGCGCGAGCAGTGGCTCGACCACGACTACAAGGAGCTCACGATACCCGCGCTCCCTGGCAGCCCCGCGCTCGAGCGCGAGGCGCTCCACATCTGGCCGCGCGGCGGCTTCATGCTGATCGCACTGCCGAACATTGACGGCAGCTTTACCGCGACGCTGTTCCTGGCGCGCACGGGCGCCGCCAGCTTTGCCTCTCTCGACACACCGCAGGCCGTGGCCGCCTTCTTCGCGCGCGAGTTTCCCGATGCCGTGCCGCTCATGCCGCGGCTGCTGGAGGATTTCGCCAGTCATCCGCAGGGCCAGCTCGGCACGGTGCACGCCGCGCCCTGGCATGCCGGCGGGTGCGTGCTGCTGCTCGGAGACGCCGCCCACGCGATCGTGCCGTTTCACGGCCAGGGCATGAACGCAGCCTTCGAGGACTGCGTGGAGCTGGATGCGCTGCTCGACCGTCACGACGGCTGGGAAGCACTGTTCGCCGGGTTCGAGCAGGCGCGGCGCCCGAACGCCGCGGCGATCGCCCAGATGGCGCTCGAGAACTACGTCGAGATGCGCGACACGGTGCGCGACGCCCGCTATCTGCGGCGCAGGGCCATCGCCATGGGACTCGAGCGGCGTTTCCCCGACCGCTTCATCCCGCGCTATTCGATGGTGATGTTCCACCCGGAGATTCCCTACGCGGAGGCGCTGCGCCGCGGGGCGGTGCAGGAGGCGCTGCTGGCGGAGCTCGATGCGGGCAACAGCGCTGAGCCCGACCCCGCGCTCGCCGAGCGGCTGGTCCTCGAGCGGCTGTCGCCGATCGGCTGAAGCCTACGACTCGAGCTGTTGCGGCGCCGTGCGCCGCTCGAGCGTCACGAATGTAAACGGGTACGCGTGGCGCTCGTCGGCGGGCTGCGCGGCGTGTTCGACATCGCGCCACTCTCCTGGGTCGAATGCCGGAAAGAAGGTATCGCCCGTCACTTCCGCGTGCACGTGCGTGAGGTAGATGCGGCGCGCCAGCGGCAGCACCAGCCGGTAAACCTCCGCGCCGCCGATCACCACCAGCTCCGCGGCCTCGCGCGCCTGCGCGAGCGCCTCCGGCACGGTATGCACCGTCCGCGCGCCGTCCGCGCCCCAATGCAGGTCGCGCGTCAGCACGAGGTTGACGCGCTCGGTGAGGGGCCGGCCGATGGACTCGAAGGTCCTGCGGCCCATGAGCACGGGCTTGCCGAGAGTCAGCGATCTGAAGCGCTTGAGGTCGGCCGGCAGCCGCCAGGGGAGCGCCCCGCCGCGGCCGATGACCCGGTTGTCCGCCATCGCCACGATCAGCGAGATGAGGGGCGCAGCCGCCTGCATGCGCGGCTCAGAGCTCCACCGACGTGTTGAGGATCACGACGTCGCGGAATGGCATGCGGAAGAACTCCGCCGCCTGCGTGCTGTACTGCTGCATGCGCGCGAACATGCGCCGCTGCAGCCCGCGGAACCCCGGAATCGGCCGGGCGCGCACCACGTGCCGGCCGACGTAGAACGAGCTGTCCTCGGTGAACACGCGCAGACCGCGCGTACGGCACGCCTTGAGCGCCTCCGCGACGTCGGGGGTCTCCATGAAGCCGAAGCGCGCGGTGATGTAGAACACGCCCGGCACCTGCTCCTCGATGCGCAGCCGCCCGGCCGGATCCTGGCGCGGGGTATCGGCGATCTCGACGTTGAGGATGATCACGCGCTGGTGCACCACGCCGTTGTGCTCGATGTTGCGGATCAGCGCCGACGGCACCAGGCTCGCGTTGCTGGCGAGGAACACACCCGTGCCCGGCACGCGGTGCACGCCGGCCACGAGCTTCGGCAAGTCGCTGCGCGGCACCGCCAGCTTCGCCAGCGCCGCGCGCAGCTCGAGCCGGCCGGAGTGCCAGGTCACGAAGATGAGGCACAGGAACGCGCTCAGAGTCAGCGGGATCCAGCCACCCGAGGGTACCTTGGTCATGTTGCCGAGCACGAAGGCGAAATCGGTGACCATCATGACGCCGAACACGCCCGCGACCTGCCATTTTGGCCAGTTCCACTGGGTCGCCGCGACGAACGCGCCCAGCACGGTCGTGACCGCCATGGTGCCCACGACCGCCGCGCCGTAGGCGCCGCCGAGGGCATCGGATGAACGGAAGCCGACCACGAAGGCGATCACCGCCGGAAACACCAGCCAGTTGACGACCGGCACGTAGATCTGTCCCTGCTCGAGCGCCGAGGTCTGCAGCACCCGCAGCCGGGGCAGGAGATCGAGGTGCACGGCCTGGCGCGCCATGGAGTAGGCCCCGGAGATGGTCGCCTGCGAGGCGATGACGGTGGCGGCGGTGGCAAGCCCCACGATCCACGGCAGCACCGAGGCCGGCACCATATGGTAGAGCGGGTGCTGCACGGGCTTCCCGAGCTCGAGCAGCATCGCGCCCTGGCCGAGATAATTGAGCACCAGCGCCGGTCCCACCAGCGCGAACCAGGCCACGCGCACCGGCGTTTTGCCGAAATGGCCCATGTCCGCATACAAGGCCTCGCCGCCGGTGATGGCGAGAAATGCCGCGCCGATGATTGCCAGAGCCACTCCCGGCCGGTGCGCGAGCAGCTCGATCGCGCACCAGGGGTTGAACGCGGTCAGCACCCTGGGGTAGTGCATGATCGGGGGCACGCCGATGACGGCGATTACGATGAACCACACCACCATGACGGGCCCGAAGAGCGCGGCGACCTTGGCGGTGCCGTGGCGCTGATAGGCGAACAGTACGGCGAGCACGGCGACCGTGGCCGGGATGACGAAGCGCTTGAAGTCCGGATCGAGCACGTCGAGCCCCTCGACCGCGCTCAGCACCGAGATCGCGGGCGTGATCAGCGCGTCGCAGAAGAAGAACGCCGTGCCGGCGATCGCGAGCCCGAGCGCCACCTTAGCCCAGGTGCTGCCGGTGATCAGCCGCCGCTGCGCCAGTGCGAACAGCGCGAGTATCCCACCCTCGCCGTCGTTGTCGGCGCGCATCATGACGGTCAGGTACTTGAGCGACACCGAGATGGCGAGCGCCCAGAAGATCAGCGACAGCACGCCGAGCACCGCCTCGGCGTCGAACCGGCCGGCGGCGTCCAGCGCCGACTCCATGGTGTACAGCGGGCTGGTGCCGATATCGCCGTAGACGATGCCGGTGGCGCCGACCACCAGCCCCAGGTTGACACGCCGCGCGGGATTCACGCGCTCACCTGCGCGGGCGCTTCGCTGGCCGGCGTTTCGGCGGCCACAGCATGCTGCCGCGGCAGCGCGCCGCCCCGCAGCGGCAGGCGAAGATGGCATCGATGTCCGCCGGGTCGTCGCGCTCGCGCCGGATCTGATAGTCGTAGGTGAGCTCTTCGCCCGCGGCGATATCGCGCAGCGCGTCGATGAACACCCGCGAGCCCTCGATCACCGACTCGCAGTTCGGCTCGCAGGCGTGATTGACGAAGCGCGCCTCGTTGCCGCCGACACCCGCGTCGATGACCGTGTGCTCGTCGGCGATGAACAGGAACGTGTGGTTGTCGTGCGGTGCCTTGTGATCGTAGCGCTGGTCGGCCTCGGCGTGCGTGATGCGCTCGCCCAGGTATTCGAAGATGCGCGTGCCACGTGCGATCGGCGCCAGCACGAACACCCCCCGACCATGGAGCGGCGAGTCGCGCACCTCGACGCGCGGCGGCGCCGCGCCCGCTTGCGTACCGGTCGCCGCCTGCACCTCGGTGCGCGCGACGGCGCGGCCGCGGCCGCCGGCCGAGCGGCTCATACCGCCACCGGCGCCCTGATCGGCGCGTGATGCTGGTAGTTCACGAACTCGAAGTCCTCGTAGCGGTACTCGAGGATGCTCGGCGGACGGCGCTGGATCACGAGCCGCGGCAGCGGGAACGGCGTGCGCTCGAGCTGCAGCTCCGCCTGCTCGATGTGATTGAGGTACAGGTGACAGTCGCCGCCGGTCCACACCAGCTCCCCGGGCGCGAGGTCGCATTGCGCGGCGAACAGGTGCGTGAGCAGCGCGTAGCTCGCGATATTGAACGGCACGCCGAGGAACACGTCGGCGCTGCGCTGGTACACCTGCAGCGACAGGCGCCCGCCGGCCGCGTACAGCTGGAAGAACGCGTGACACGGCATCAGGCTCATACGCTCGAGCTCGCCGACGTTCCAGGCGCTCACCATGATGCGGCGCGAGTCGGGATCGCGGCGCAGCAGCTCGACGGCCTGCGAGATCTGATCGACCGTGCGTCCTGAGCCGGCGCCCCAGGCACGCCACTGGCGGCCGTAGACCGGCCCGAGCTCGCCGTGCGCATCCGCCCACTCGTCCCAGATGCTGACGCCGTGCTCGTGCAGCCACGCGACGTTGGTGTCGCCGCGCAGGAACCACAGCAACTCGTAGATCACCGAGCGCAGGTGAATCTTCTTGGTGGTGACCAGCGGAAAGCCGGCGGCGAGATCGAAGCGCAGCTGCTCGCCGAACAGCGACAGCGTGCCGGTGCCGGTGCGATCGGATTTGCGCACCCCGCTCGAGCGGATGCGGCGCATGAGGTCGAGGTACTGCTTCATGCCGTGCTGCTGTGGCCGGCCGCGCTGCGGTAATTGCCCGACGGCGTGCGCGCGTGGTAAGCCCACACGAGCAGCGCGATGCCGACAAGGATCATGGGCAGTGACAGTATCTGGCCCTCCGTGACCCAGCCGCCGGCGAGATAGCCGATGTGCTCGTCCGGCACGCGCACGAACTCGACCAGCGAGCGCGCCAGGCCATAGATCAGCAGGAACAGGCCCGAGGGCGCCAGCCGCCACCGCGGCCGTGCCGTGTACCACCACACCACCGTGAACAGCACCAGGCCCTCGAGAGCGGCTTCGTAGAGCTGCGAGGGGTGACGCACCTGGCCGTTGACGAGGAACCCCCATGGGACGGTCGTGACCTTGCCCCACAGCTCGCCGTTGATGAAGTTGCCGATGCGCCCGAAAAAAAGTCCCAGTGCCGGCAGCGGCGCCGTGAAGTCGTAGACGTCGGCGGCGCTGCGCCCGCGGCGCCAGGCGAAGATCGTCATGGCGGTCACGACGCCGAGCAGCCCGCCGTGGAAGGACATGCCGCCTTCCCAGATCTTGACCGGATACCACGGGTCGAGCGCCCAGAACTTGAGTCCGTAGAACAGCACGTAGCCGATGCGCCCGCCGAAAATGACGCCCAGCATGCAGAAGAAAATCAGATCGTCGACGTCGTTCGCCGCCCAGCTGGAGCCCGGGCGCGCGGCGCGCCGCCGCGCCAGCCACCACGCACCCGCAAAGCCCAGCAGGTACATGATGCCGTACCAGTGCACCTGCACCGGGCCGAGCTGGAACGCGACGGGGTTGAAGCCGGGATATCTGAGCATGAGGCGCGTCAGTTTAGCCGGTCTCGCGCGTCACGCGGCAAAACAGCGCCTTCAGATAGCGTGTCTCGGGAATCGCCGGATGCACCGGGTGGTCGGGCGACTGGCCGGCGATTTCGAGGATCTGCACGCCGCGCCCGCTGTGGCGCGCCGCTGCCTGTACCGCGGCGATGAGCTCCTCGACGGCAAGATGATAGGAGCACGAGCACGACACCAGCAGTCCCTCCTCCGCGAGCAGCGCCAGCGCGAGCTGATTCAACTTGCGGTAGGCCGCCTGACCCTGCGGCAGGTCTTTCTTGCGCTTGATGAACGCCGGCGGATCGAGGATCACGACATCGAAGCGCTCACCCCGCTCGCCGAGCGCCTTGAGCGCGTCGAAAGCATCGGCGCGCAGCGGCTCCAGGCGTAAGCCGTTGCGCGCGGCGTTGGCCTGGGCAAACTCGAGCGCCGTCTGCGAGGCATCGACGCAGGTCGCGTGCCCGGCTCCCTGGCGCAGCGCGCCGATGCCCCAGGCGCCGACATAAGAGCACACATCCAGAACGCGTGCGCCGCGCGTCACATAGCGCCCCAGGCGTGCGCGGTTCGCGCTCTGATCGTAGAACCAGCCGGTCTTCTGACCACCCGCGAGCGGCGCATTGAAGGTCAGACTCGCCTCCACCACCTGCACCTCCGGCGGCACCTCGCCGAACGCCGTCTCGGTGCCCTGCGGCAGATGCTCGAGCTCGCGTGCCGCCGAATCGTTCTTCCAGAAAAGCGCGGCCGGATCGAGCACCGTGCGCACCGCCGCAACCACTGTCTGCTTGAGCCGCTCCATGCCGGCGGTGGCGATCTGCCCCACGATCAGCTCGCCGTAGCGGTCGAGCACCAGCCCCGGCAGCCCATCCGACTCGCCGAACACCCAGCGGTAGCAGCGCTGCGCGCCCAGCCGCTCGCGCAGCGCGAGCGCCGATCGCAGCCGCCGCTCGATGAGCGCCGCGTCGACCGGCTCATCCGCCAGGCGTGACAGGATGCGCGCGCAGATGAGCGCGTGCGGGTTGACATAGACATGACCCAGGAATGCGCCGCGGTGCGTGCGCAACAGCGCCAGCTCCCCCGGCTGGAACGCAGTGAGCGGCGTGCGCGCGGTGTCGACCTCGTTGCTGAACACCCACAGGTGGCCCGCGGCGAGCCGGCGCTCTTCGCCGCGCTTCAGTATCAGCACGCGCGCGGAAGTCTCGGAGCCGGGCTCGGTGGGTGTGGGGCTCAACATCGCATCCGCGGCCCAGGTCGCAGTCGAGTATACAATTGACGTCTCCGTTGAGGTGAATCGAGGTGAATCGTGCGGTCCGTACGCGCTGTTGCGGCGCCTCTCGCGTCGCTTGTTGCGTTATCGGCGTGCCTCGGCGCGGCGCAGCCCGCCGCAGCTACCGGCGCCGCCGCGGCCACCTCCGACGCCGGGCAGGTGCCGGCGCCGCTCCTCGAGGCGCTGCACTGGCGCTCCATCGGCCCGTTCCGCGGCGGGCGCGTGCTCACCGTCAGCGGCGTGCCCGGCGAGCCTGACGATTTCTACTTCGGCGCGGTGAACGGCGGCGTGTGGGAAACGCGTGACGCCGGGCGCACCTGGCAACCGATCTTCGACGCGGCGCCGGTCGGCTCGATCGGCGCGCTGGCGGTCGCGCCCTCGGATCGCCGGATCATCTATGTCGGTACCGGCGAGGCCGACATGCGCTCGGACATCGCCCAGGGAGCCGGCATGTTCCGCTCCGACGACTTCGGGCGCAGCTGGCGGGCGATCGGACTCGGCGACTCCGAGCAGATCGGCCGCATTCTCGTCGATCCGCACGACGCGGACGTGGTGCTGGTCGCCGCGCTCGGGCATCCCTACGGCGCCAACGAGATGCGCGGTGTATTCCGCTCGACCGATGGCGGCAGGACCTGGCAGCGCACGCTCTACCGCGACGCCGACACCGGCGCGATCGATCTGGCAGCCGAGCCCGGGCGGCCCGAGGTCGTCTACGCCGCGCTGTGGCAGACACGCCGGCCACCGTGGAATGTCTACCCGCCGTCGAACGGGCCCGGCAGCGGGCTCTACAAGTCGCAGGACGGCGGCGCTACCTGGACGGAGCTGCGCGGCCACGGCCTGCCCGAACGTCCCGGCCGCATCGGGCTCGCCGTCGCACCCTCGATGCCGCAGCGCGTCTTCGCGCTCATCGACGCGCCCGACGGCGGGCTCTACCGTTCGGAAGACGGCGGCGCGAGCTGGCAGCGGGTAAGCGATGACCGCCGCATCTGGAAGCGCGGCTGGTATTTCGGCGGTGTCACCGTCGACCCGCGCAATGCAGACGTGATCTACATCTGCGATACCGCGCTCTACCGCTCCACCGACGGCGGCCAGCATTTCATTCCCGTCAAGGGCGCGCCGGGGGGCGACGACTATCACCAGCTATGGATCGATCCGCGCGATCCCGCGCGGCGGATACTCGGCGTAGACCAGGGCGCGGTCGTGACGCTCAACGGCGGTGCGACCTGGACCTCCTGGTACAACCAGCCCACCGGCCAGTTCTATCACGTGATCACCGACAACCGCTTCCCGTACTGGGTCTATGGCGCGCAGCAGGACTCGGGCGCGGCGGGCATTCCGAGCCGCACGGACAACATCGACGGCATCAATCTCAGACAGTTCCACGAGACCGCCGCCGGTGGCGAGAGCGACAACATCGCCCCGGACCCGGACGATCCCGAGATCATCTTCGGCGGGCGCGTCGACAAGCTCGACCTGCACACCGGCCAGAAACAGAGTGTCACGCCGACGCTCGCCTACCCCGACCTGTACCGCGGCACCTGGACGCTGCCGCTCACTTTCGGCATGCCGGGCAGTCATGCGCTGTACTTCGGCAACCAGCGCATATTCCGCACCACCGATCGCGGCCGGCACTGGCAGGCAGTCAGCCCGGACCTGACGCGTGAGCATCCCGACATTCCCGCCAGTCTCGATCCGGCCACCGCCGCCGACAGCGAGCGCGCCAGTGCGCGGCGCGGCGTGGTCTACGCCATCGGGCCCTCGCCGCTCGATGCGCGGCTCATCTGGGCGGGCACGGATGACGGTCTCGTCTGGCGCACGCGCGATGGCGGCGGCCACTGGCAGGACGTGACGCCCGCAGCGCTCACCGCCTGGTCGAAGATCGGCACCGTCGAGCCCTCGCATTTCGATGCCGACAGCGCCTACATCGCGGTCGACCGGCACCGCCTCGACGACCCACGGCCCTACATCTATCGCACCCACGACGGCGGCACGAGCTGGACGCTGATCGTCGCGGGGCTTGGCAACGGCACCACGTTCAACACCGCCAACGTGGTGCGCGAGGATCCCGCGCATCGCGGCCTCCTGTACTGCGGCACCGAGAGCGGCGTGTACGTCTCCTTCGACGACGGCGCACGCTGGCAGCCGCTGCAGCAGAACCTGCCGCGCACCTCGGTGCGCGACCTGCAGGTCCACGTGAACGATCTGGTGATCGCGACGCACGGTCGCGGCTTCTGGATCATGGATGACGCCGCTCCGCTGCGCGCGCTGGCCGACGATGCCGGCGGCGCCACACGGCTGCTGCCGCCGGCGACCGCCTACCGCGTGCGACCGACCGGCTTCAGCGGCACGCCGATGCCCAAGGACGAGCCGATGGCGCCGAATCCGCCTGCGGGCGCCTATATCGACTACGTGCTGGATGCCGCCAGCGCCGGCCCCGTGACCCTCACCATCACCGACGCCCGCGGCGCCACCGTGCAGACCTTCAGCAGCGACGACAAGGCGCCACCGCCCGACCTTACCCGGATCGACATCGCACCTGATTGGATCGTACCGCCCGAGCCGCTGATGATCGGCGCCGGTGCCCACCGCTTCGTGTGGGACCTGCACTACGCGGCACCTAAGCCGCCGCTCGCCGGCGATGATTCACCGGGGAGCGAGGACGGAGTCTGGGCGCCGCCCGGTGAGTACTGGGTCGAGCTCGCCGCCGGCAGCAAGCGTGATCGCCAGCGCCTCACCGTCGCCGCCGATCCGCGCGTGCACCTGCCCGCCAGCGCCTATACCCGGCAATTTGCCCTGGCCCGCGACATCGAGAGCGCACGCGTCAGGATCGCCGCAGCGCTCGCCGATGCGCACCGGATTCAGGACGCCATCGCCGAGCGCAGCCACGGTACCAACACCGCGGCCGCCACCACCGCGGCTGACGCCGCCGCCCTTGCCGCTGCCAACCGCGAGCTGCTCGCCATCTCGGACCTCGCGCCCGAAAAGCCTTCACCGGATTTTCTCGGGCGCCCGCCGACCACGATCCAGGGCTTGACGTACCTCGACGAGGCGTTCCGCGCTCTCGATCACGCCGTCGACGGCGCCGACGGCGCGCCCGGGCCCGACGCGCTCGAGGGCTACACGCGACACATGGCGCTGCTCGAGCGCACACTCGCGCAGTGGCAGCAGTTCAGGAGCGGCACCCTGGCGCGCCTCGACGCGCAGCTCAAGGCGGCCGGAGCCGCGCCGCTCCTGCCCTGAAGGATCCGGGAGCATCGGTATGGAGATCGCCCATCGCAACGCGGACGGCACACCCAGGTACACCAACCATCTGGTCGACGAGACGAGTCCGTACCTGCGCCAGCACGCTCACAACCCGGTGGAGTGGTACCCGTGGGGTGGTGCGGCGCTCGAGCGCGCGCGTCGCGAAGGCAAGCCCATTCACCTCAGCGTCGGCTACACCGCCTGCCACTGGTGCCACGTCGCCGCGCACGAGAGCTTCGAGGACGAGGCCACGGCGCGTCTGCTGAACGAGCGCTTCGTCAACATCAAGGTCGATCGCGAGGAGCGCCCCGACATCGACCGCATCTACCAGATCGCGCACCAGATGCTCACACAGCGCGGCGGCGGCTGGCCGCTGACCATGTTCCTGACGCACGACGACCAGCGGCCGTTCTTCGGCGGCACCTACTTCCCCAAGGAGGCGCGCTACGGCCTGCCGGCGTTCACCGACGTGCTGACTCGCGTGGCCGACTATTACCGCGACCACGCGCCGGAGCTGCGCGCGCAGAACGACTCGCTCATGTCCGCCTTCGGTTCGCTGAATCCGCCGACGGCGCCCGACGATGCGACGCTCACCGATGAGCCGCTCAAGGCCTGCCGCGCGCAGCTCGCGCGCAGCTTCGATTCGCGCTACGGCGGCTTCGGCGGCGCGCCGAAATTCCCGCAGCCGCTCGCGCTCGAGCGCCTGCTGCGCGGTTGGCGGGCGCCGCTCGCCGGGACGGAGCCCGATCTCGAGGGGCTGCGCATGGCGGGCCTGACGCTGCGGCGCATGGGTGAAGGCGGCATCAACGATCAGGTGGGCGGGGGCTTCTGCCGCTACTCGGTCGATGAGCAGTGGATGATCCCGCACTTCGAGAAGATGCTTTACGACAACGGCGCGTTGCTCGCGGTGTACGCCAACCCGGCGCTCGCGACCGGCGACGTATTCTTTGCGCGCGTGGCGCTCGTGACCGCCGGCTGGGCGCTGCGCGAGATGCAATCGCCCGACGGCGGCTTCTACTCCAGTCTGGATGCGGATTCCGAGGGGCACGAGGGCCGGTTCTACGTCTGGGACCGCGAGGACATCGCGCGCGCCCTCCCTCCTGAGGAGCTGGCGGTGTTCGCGCCGCGCTTCGGCCTCGACCGCGAAGCTAACTTCGAGGGCCGCTGGCATCTGCGTGTCGTCGCCCCGATCGAGGAGATCGCCGCCGCCCACGGCCGCACCCCGGAGGAGGTCGCCGCGCTGATAGATTCCGCGCGGGCACGGCTGTACGTGCTGCGCGGGCTGCGGGTGCGCCCCGCGCGCGACGAGAAGATACTGACCTCGTGGAACGCGCTCATGATCCGCGGCTTGAGCGTAGCCGCCCGCGCGTTCACGCGCGATGACCTGACCGAGGCCGCCGGCCGCGCGCTCGACTTCATACACCGGGTGCTGTGGCGTGACGGCCGCTTGCTCGCCACCGCCAAGGACGGCCGCGCCCATCTCAACGCCTATCTCGACGATTACGTCTACCTCGCCGACGCCATTCTCGAGTTGCAGCAGCTGCGCTTCCGCGCCGCTGAGCTCGCCTTCGCCCGGCAGCTCATCGAGGTGGTGCTGGCGCATTTCGAGGACCAGGCGGCCGGCGGCTTCTACTTCACCTCCGACGACCACGAGGTCCTCATTCATCGCAGCAAGGCCTTCAGCGACGACGCCACGCCGTCGGGCAACGGCATCGCCGCGCAGGTGCTGCTGCGCCTCGGGCATTTGCTGGGCGAGCCGCGCTATCTCGCGGCCGCGGAGCGCACGCTGCGCGCCGCCTGGCGCGCGCTGGAGCGCTACCCCCTGTCGCACGTGAGCCTCGTCGATGCGCTCGACGAGCTGCTGCAGCCGCCGGAGATCGTGATCCTGCGCGGCGCGCCCGCGCCCATCGAGGAATGGCGCCTCGAGCTGGCACGCGAGTACGCGCCGCGGCGGCTGGTGCTGGCGATCCCGGCAGACGCCGCCGACCTGCCGGCGGCGCTAGCCGACAAGGCACCGCGCGGTGAGGCGGTCGCCTACCTGTGCCGCGGCAGCGTCTGCTCGGCGCCGCTCGAGTCGCTCGACGCCCTCCTCGGGCAGTTGCGGCCGCGCCTGCGGAGCGGCGTCGGTGCCGGCGAAATCCCGCGCTGAGCCGGCAGCCGTCGTCAGCGATCAACGCCCTCGGGGCGCTCGAACCCACCCAGCCATACCATGTCCTGCGGAAGATAGCCCCGCCGGAGCCGGGCGTTGGTCCAGAGGGTGCGTGCCAGCCAAACCTCCGCGGCGCGTAGCGTCTCGGCTTCGAGCCGGCAAGTGCGCACGCGGCCCTTTTTCAACGTATGCACCAGTCCGCATCTTTCAAGCACGTGGACGTTCTGCACAACGGCGGGGAACGACATCGGGAAGAACTCCCCAAGCTCGAGCACCGATACGTCCCCGTCCGCGAGCCGCTCGATCATCCAGCGCCGGTTGGTGGTGGCGAGCGCGCGGTATACCTGGTCGAGCTGATGATCGAACACTGGGCCAGCTGACACCCGCGCGCATCGAGGGTCAATCCGCACTTACTTAAGCAGGTACTTAATTATTGCCGCGGGAGGCTCGATTGGAGAGCTCGACGGGGCTCGGTTAAGCAATCGCTTAACCCTCGCCGTTGGGGGCCTCCAGAGGCCTGCAACTCGTGCGCGAACGCGCTGGTTAAGTGGGTGCTTAAGTATCGTCGGGGCGAACTATCCGCGCACGCCCGCAGCGCGCCCAAGGCCGGCCGTTCAACTGAGCAGCTCGACATTCCCGCCGATCGCGGCGGTGTTGATGGTGAGCGTGCGCTCGGTCGCAAAGCGCGGCAGATAGTGCGGGCCGCCGGCCTTCGGGCCCGTGCCTGACAGGCCCTGCCCGCCGAAAGGCTGCACGCCCACGACCGCGCCGATCATGTTGCGGTTGACGTAGGTGTTGCCGACCGCGAGCGAGCGATACACGTATTGCGCGACGCTCTCGAGACGGCTGTGCACCCCGAGCGTCAGCCCGAAGCCGGTGCCGCGGATCGCCGCGAGCACCTGCGGCAGCGCACCGTGCGCAAAGCGGGCGACGTGCAGGACGGGGCCGAACTCCTCGGTGCGAAGCTGATCGAGCCGGCGCAGCTCGAAGGCCTGCGGCGGGAAGTAGTGGCCCGGGGGAAGCCCCGCGGGCAGCTCGCACGCGTAGAGCAGCCGCGCCTCCGTGCGCATGCGCTCGGCGTAGTTCGCCAGGCGCGCCCGCGCAGCCTCCGAGATCACGGGACCCACGTCGGTCGCGAGCTCCCAGGGCACGCCGATCCTGAGAACGCGCATCGCCCCGGTCAGCATCTCGGTCACGCGCGCGGCAATTTCCTCCTGCACGTACAGCACCCGCAGCGCCGAGCAGCGCTGGCCGGCGCTGGTAAACGCCGAGGTGATGACGTCGTCGACCACCTGCTCGGGCAATGCCGTCGCATCCACCACCATCGCATTCACGCCGCCGGTCTCGGCGATCAACGAAACGATCGGACCCTCGCGCGCGGCGAGCGTGCGGTTGATGTGAGCAGCGGTGGCGGTGGAGCCCGTGAAGGCGACGCCGGCGAGCGCCGGGTGCGTGAGCGCCACCGCGCCGAACGGCGGGCCGTCCGCCGGAGTGAGCTGCAGCACCTCCCGCGGCACGCCGGCGCTGTGCAGCACTCGCGTCATGGCGTGCGCGATCAGGGGCGTCGCGGGCGCGGGTTTTGCGACCACGGCGTTGCCGGCCATGAGCGCGGCGGTGATCTGGCCGGTGAAGATCGCCAGCGGGAAATTCCACGGGCTGATGCACACGAACACCCCGCGCCCGTTGAGCGCGAGCGAGTTGTGCTCGCCCGTGGGCCCCGCCAGCACCGCGGGCGCCCCGAACAGCTCGCGGCCGCGCGCCGCGTAGTAGCGGCAGAAATCGATCGCCTCGCGCAGCTCCGCCACCGCGTCCGGCAGCGTCTTGCCGGCCTCGCGCACCAGCAGGCTCAGAAACTCCCCGCGCCGCTCGATGAGCAGCTCCGCCGCCCGCTCGAGGCAGCGCGCGCGCTCCGCCGCCGGGGTCGCATCCCATCGCGGCTGCGCGGCCTGCGCCGCCGCCATCGCCTGGCGGATCTCGTCTGCGGTCGCATCGCGCGTCAGCCCGACGACGAGGCGAGTATCGGCGGGCGAGGTCACCGGCACACTCACCTCGCCCGCCGCGGCTCCCGCGAGCAGCGGACCGCCGCGGTAGCGCTCGGCGGCATGAGCCTTCAGCTCGGCTTCGAGGGCTGCGAGGCTCGCCGGGTCGCCGAAGTCCTCGCCCGGCGAGTTGGCGCGCTCGCCGCCGTAAAGCGCCCGCGGCTCGCGCACGCGCCCAGGCTGCGTGGCTTGCGCCTCGAGCGAGGTGATGGGATCGCGCACCAGCTCCTCCACGGAAATCAGCGGGTTCATGAATTGATGGACGAACGAGGTGTTGGCGCCGTTCTCGAGCAGCCGGCGCACGAGATACGGCAGCAGCTCCTCGTGCGTGCCCACCGGCGCGTACACGCGCACCGGCGGCAGCTGGGACAGCTCGGCGCGCGCCGCCGCGTACAGTGCCTCACCCATACCGTGCAGGCGCTGGAACTCGTAAGCAGCGCCCGGGGCAGCGAGCTCGAGCACCGCGGCGACGGTGTAGGCGTTGTGGGTGGCGAACTGCGGGTAGATGACCTCGTGCACGGCAAACAGCTGCTGCACGCACTCGAGGTAGCTGGCATCGGTCGCGGCCTTGGAGGTGTACACCGGGAAGCTCGCGAGCCCGCGCTCCTGCGCGCGCTTGATCTCGCTGTCCCAGTACGCGCCCTTCACCAGGCGCACGCTCATGCGCCGCCCGGTGGCGCGCGCCAGCGCCGCGACCCACTCGAGCACCAGCGGCGCCCGGCGACCGTACGCCTGCACCGCGAGCCCGAGCCCTTCCCAGTCGCGCGTCGCAGAATCGCGCGCCAGGCTCTCCACGACATCGAGCGACAGATCGAGACGGTCCGCCTCTTCCGCGTCGATGGTGAAGCCGATGCCGGCGCGGGCGGCGCCGCGCGCCAGCTCCAGCATGCGTGGCCCGAGCTCAGCGTGGACGCGCGCGCTCTGCAGCAGCGTGTAGCGCGGCTCGAGCGCCGAGAGCTTCACCGAGATCCCGGAGCGCGCCTGGGTGGGTCCGGGCGCCTGCCCGGCCAGCGCCTCGATGGCGTGCGCGTAGGCCTCGAAGTAACGCTGCGCGTCGGCGTCGGTGCGCGCTCCCTCGCCGAGCACATCGAAGGAGCAGAGCTTCAGGTCGGGCTCACGGGCGCCACGCTCGAGCGCCGCGTCGATGGTCTCGCCGACGATGAATGCATCTCCCAGGAGCTGCATCGACTGGCGCAGCGCCGCGCGTACCACCGGAGCGACCACGGGCCTGGTGAGGTGGGCTGCGGAGAACTCCCCGGAGAGCTCGGTCACCACGTCGGGCAGCAGCCGTCCGGCCGCCCCCAGCAGCGTGAATCCGGTTCGCAGCAGCAGATCGGTGTCGCCCGGCATGCCCGCGCTGCGCATGGTGGCGAGGCGCTCGGCGATCAGCTGGTCGGCGCGTTTGGGATCGGGCGTGCGCAGCAGCGCCTCCGCCAGGCTCATGAGCGCCTTCCCCTGCACGCTGTCGAGCGGGAACTGCTCGAGCATGCGCTCGATGAGTGGACGCGAGCGCTTGTCGGCGCGCGCTACCTCCACCCAGCGGGCCGCGCGCCGGCCGGCGCGCCCGAGCGCGCCCAGCGGCGCCTGCTCGAGATCGGCGCGCGCCTCCTCCGAGGCATCGGCCTCCGGGCGCAGCGTCGCGGCCCGCAGCCGCTCGCGCAAAGACGCGAGCTCGCGTGCGCCGTCGGTGCCCGCTGCCATCCCGTGAGCCGCCATTCCGCGCGCCGCTTGGCTTTACGCCGCCCGCTTCAGGCGGCCGCGCGGCTGCCGAGCACCTGCGCTACGGCGCGCGCGAAATACTCGAGGTTTTCCGGGCGCAGCCCCGCGACGTTCATGCGGCTGTCGCCGGTCATGTAGATGTGGTGGGCGATGCGCAGCTCGCGCACCTGCTCGGTACTGATGCCGAAGAACGAGAACATGCCGCGCTGCGCGGCGACGAAGCCGAAGTCGCGCTGCGGGCAGTGCCGCCGCAGCTGCTCGACTACCGCATGGCGCAGGCCCTGGACACGCTCGCGCATGTGCTCGAGCTCTTCCGTCCACAGCCGCGTGAGCCCGGGGTCGGCGAGAATCCCGTGGACGATGGCCGCGCCGTGATCGGGCGGCATCGACCACATGCCGCGCCCGAGGCGCACCAGCTGGCTCATGACGGCATCGGCTACCGCCGCCGTGCTGCAGCTGACATGCAGCGATCCGGTGCGCTCACGGTACAGCCCGAAGTTCTTCGAGCACGACACCGCGCACATCACCTCGGGGAGCTCGGCGCAGAACAGTCGGATCGCAAACGCGTCCGCCTCCAGCCCGCCGCCCAGGCCCTGGTACGCCATGTCGAGAAACGGCAGCAGCTGCCGGCGCCTGACCACCGCGAGCACCGCCCGCCACTGATCCTGCGACAGGTCGGCGCCGGTCGGGTTGTGGCAGCAGGCGTGCAGCAACACCACGGTGCGCGGCGGCAGTTTCCCGAGCGTCGCCAGCATCGCATCGAACTGCACGCCGCCGGTGCTGGGATCGTAGTAGGGATAGCGCTCGAGCCTCAAGCCCGCACCCGAGAGCAGCGGCTCGTGATTCGCCCAGGTCGGCGTGCTCACGTAAACGACGGACTCGGGCGAGGCCGCGCGGACCAGCTCCGCGCCGAGCCGCAGCGCGCCACAACCGCCCGGGGTCTGCACGCTGCGCACCCGGCCGGCAGCGAGCGCCGGGTGGCCTTCGCCAAACACCAGTCGCTCCATCGCCTGGTTGTATCCCGGGTTGCCTGCGGGGCCGACGTAGCTCTTGGTGGTCTCGCGCTCGAGCAGCGCGCTCTCCGCCTTGCGCACCGCCGCGGGGATCGGCGTATCGCCGTGCTCATCACGATAGACCCCGATGCCGAGGTCCACCTTGCGCGGATCGGGATCAGCGCGGTAGGCAGCCATGAGGCCGAGGATCGAGTCGGCCGTGATCAGATTCATGTCCTCGAACATGGGTTGCTCCCGTCTCACCTGCCGGCGGCAAGGGCGGCGAGCGCGCGCTTGCGCGCCGCCTCGAACTCATCGCCCGGTTTCCAGGTCGGCATCGCCTGGGCCTGCGCAATGAGCCAGCCTGACATCATGTCGAGCTGCGCGTCCTGGATCATGCCCTCGAAGCTCCAGGTGCCGTCGAGCTTGTCGCTCGGCTGGTGATACTTCTTCAGCTCCCACTCCTCGATCTGCTGCCTGCCCCACCCGGGCGGGCGCCCGACGAAGTCGGTCCCGTCGTCGAAGAACAGCGCCGGCACACCGATCTTCGCGAACGAGAACTGGTCGGAGCGGTAATAGTAGCCCCGATCCGGGAACTGGTCCGGCCTGACCACGCGCCCCTGGTACCTCGCGACCGCTTCGGCGGCCTGGTCGAGCGAGGACTTGCCCATGCTGATCAGCGTCACATCCCGGGTGCGGCCGAAGATATTGCCGCCGTCGATGTTGATGTCGGCGGCGATCCGCCCTGCAGGGAACGACGGATGCAGCGCGTAGAAGCCCGAGCCGAGGAGCCCGCGCTCCTCGCCCGCCACGAACAGCGCGAGCACCGAGCGGCGCGGCTTCTCGGGGAGCGCTGCGAACGCGCGCGCGATGGCGAGCACCTGCGCGCAGCCGGAGGCGTTGTCGACCGCGCCGTGGTAGATGCGGTCGCCGGTCGCATCGGGCTGGCCGATGCCGAAGTGGTCGTGATGTGCCGACAGGATCAGCACCTCGTCCGCGAGCTTCGGGTCGCTCCCCGGGAGCACGCCGCCGACGTTGGCGGTCTCGACGCGCGACAGCGTGTTGGTAAAGGTAATGGAGGTGCGGATGCCGAGCGGCACCGGCTTGAAGGCGCGCGAGCGAGCGGCGGCCAGCAGCTTGTCGAGGTCGTAGCCGCCCGAGCTCATCAGGCGCCGCACGGCGCCCTCGGAGGCCCAGGCCCGGATGCGCAGCCGCGCTTCATCTCCGGGCGGCAGCTCGAACTGCTCACCGCCCCAGGAGCTCTGCACGACCTGCCATGGGTAACCCGCCGAGGGGGTGGTGTGAATGATGATGGCGCCGGCGGCCCCCTGGCGCGCAGCGCTTTCGTATTTGTAAGTCCAGCGTCCGTAGTACAGGCGGCGCTTGCCGGCAAAGAGATTCGGGTCCCAGTCCGGGTCGTTGTTCATCATCACGAGGATCTTCCCCGTGAGGTTCATGCCCTTGAAGTCGTCCCACCGGTACTCGGGTGCCTGGATGCCGTAGCCGACGAACACGAGCTCCGCATCCGCAATCGAGACGCTCGGCTGCTGCAGCCCGCTCGCGGCGATGTAGTCGTCGCGCCAGGCGAGATCGGCGCTGCCGTTTCGGCCCTTGAAGCTCCAGCTCTTCGGGAACTGCGACTTGATGCTGACGATGGCGAAGGGCTGCTGCCACTCGCCGTTCGCGAACGCCGGCCGGTAGCCGAGACCCTCGAGGCGCGTCTGCAGATACAGCCGCACGATCTCATCGGCGCGCGTGCCGGGCCCGCGGCCCTCGAGAAGATCCGACGACAGGAATCGGATGGGTGCTTCGAGCACGTTCCGCGTGATATTGGCCTCGGCCGCCCGCACGACGGCCTGCGGCACCGGCGAGGTCCCGCCCGCCGCTGCCGCTGCCACTGCCACTGCCACTGCCACCGACCCTGCCCAGGCAAGGCACCAGCTCCCCAGAACGCGCCCTGAACGCATTAAGGCCACCATCCCCCTCTTTCCCCCACGCTCTTGAGCTTAGCCAATAACGGTAGCACGCTCCCCGCAAACCCGACGCAAGTCCTACCTAAAAATGCAGGGCGTGATAACTTACCCCGCCCGCGCCGCAACCCCCTTAAGTAAAGCCCGCATGCCCGTAACCGCCCCGAAACGCGCCCCCCTGATCTGGACGAACGCCCTGATGTTCGCGCTCACTTTCGCGGTGGCAGCTGTGGTCGTGCCCTGGTGGGGATTCCGGCACGGCTACTCGGCGGCGGAGTGGGGCTGCTTCGTCCTCTTTACGGCCGCCAACGGCATAGCGATCACCGCGGGCTACCACCGCCTCTGGGCCCACCGCACGTACGAGGCGCACTGGAGCGTTCGGCTCGTCTACCTCGTGTTCGGCACCATGGCGCTGCAGAACAGCGCGCTCGCCTGGTGCAGCGGGCATCGCAGCCACCACCGCTACGTCGACGACGTCGACCTCGACCCGTACTCGGCGCGGCGCGGTTTCTGGTTCTCGCACATCGGCTGGATGCTGCGCGAATATCCGAGCGGCAAGCCCGATTTCACCAACATCCCGGACCTGAAGAAGGATCCGATGCTGGCGTTCCAGCATCGCTACTACGTGCCGCTGGCGCTGGCCGCCAACTTCGGCATACCGCTCGCCCTCGGGCTGCTGTTCCACGACGTCTGGGGCATGCTGCTGCTCGCCGGGGTGGCGCGCCTGGTGTGGAGCCATCACGTCACCTTCTTCATCAATTCGCTCGCGCACATGTGGGGCAGCCGCCCGTACAGCATCGACAACAGCGCGCGCGACAACGGCCTGATCGCGGTCGTCACTTACGGCGAGGGTTATCACAACTTCCATCACTTTTTTGCGCACGACTACCGCAACGGCGTGCGCTGGTGGCAGTTCGATCCGACCAAGTGGCTGATCGCGGCTCTCGAGCCCCTGGGGCTGACCTACCGGCTCAAGCGCACGCCGACCTTCCAGATCCAGCGCGCGCTCCTCACCATGCAGTTCACGCGCGCGCAGGAACGCCTCGCGAAGCTGTCCGCGCCGGCGCACTCGCACATCGAGCAGGTGCGCGCGCGCATCGCCCACGAGTATGAGACGTTCCTCGCCGCGCTCGCCGACTGGAAGCGCGTCAAGGAGCAATGGCTCGAGGAAAAGAAGCGCGCGGTGCTGCAGCATTGGCAGCAGGTCGACCTGCAGAGCCGGCTGCGCGACATCGAGCGGGCCCTGAGTCGTCAGCGTCGCCGCCTGCGAGTGCTGCACGCGCAATTGGCCCACGCGCAATTGGCCTAGTTGGATTGGCCGAAAAGGGCTGCGCCCTTTTCGGCAGGCCCACCCAACCGGCTGATGGCTGGCAGCCCCCGCCGCGTTGATGCACCATGCACTCTCATGGGCCGCATCTTCGAAGTCAGAAAACACACGATGTTCGCGCGGTGGAACCGCATGGCGAAGCAGTTCGCGCGCATCGCCAAAGACATCACCATGGCCGTCAAGTCCGGCGGTCCCGACCCGACGTCCAATCCCGTCCTGCGGCGGACCATCCACAACGCGCGCGCAGTCAACATGCCCAAGGACAAGATCGAGGCGGCGATCAAGCGCGCCTCGGGGCGCGACGCCACCAACTACCAGCAGGTGCTCTACGAGGGCTACGCGCCGCACGGCGTCGCGCTGCTGGTAGAGACCGCGACCGACAACCCCACGCGCACCGTCGCCGCAGTGCGCAACGTCATCACCAAGGGTGGCGGCAATCTCGCCACCAGCGGCAGCGTCAGCTTCCTGTTCAAGAAGATGGGTGTGTTCCGCCTCGACCCGACGGGCCTCGACCAGGATGACCTCGAGCTCTACCTGATCGATCACGGGCTCGAGGAGATGGGCGAGAGCAGCGGCGAGAAGGGCGAGCCGCAGCTGGTGATCCGCGGCGCGTTCGCCGACTTTGGAAAACTTCAGGAAGCGCTCGAGGCGCGCGGCATCGCGCCGCTGTCGGCGACCCACGAGTACATCTGCACGATGCCCACGGAGTTGCCGGAGAACCAGGCGACCGAGGTCCTGGAAGTCATCGACCGGCTCGAGCAGGACGAGGATGTGCAGCAGGTGTTCCACACCCTCGCCTGAGCTATCCTTGCACGCGCGTGCAAGACTCCCGCCTCGAGCCCGCCCGCCTGTCCGACTCGGCGCTGCTGTCCGCCCTGTCGCAGCGCTACGTGGAATCGGGACTCAGGCCGGCGTGGAGTGCGGCGCGCATCCGCTGGCACATCAGCCATCCCGACAGCGTCGTGCTCACCGCGCGTGGCATGGCGGGGATCGTCGGCTTCGCGATCATGCGCTTCGGGGACGATTCCGCGCACCTGAACCTGCTCGCGGTACACCCGGCGTACCGGCGCCGCGGTATCGCCCGACGCCTGGTCATTTGGCTCGAGGAGACCGCCCTCACCGCCGGCACTTTCGTCGTGCAGCTCGAGCTGCGCGCCCGCAACGAAGGCGCGCGCGCCTTCTACTACAGGCTCGGCTACCGCGAGTCCGGCTCCATTCCCGGCTACTACCAGGGGGTCGAGGCGGCGATACGCATGGTGCGCGACGTCAGGCAGCCGACGGCGGTTCGATCCTGAAGTCGAATTCGTAGGAATGTCGGCCCTCCGCGTCGACGTGGATACGCATCTCGCCGCTCAAGCCCGCGAGCTGGCCGGTGCCCGAATCCGGCACCACCGTGATGGAGGAATTCGTCGCGCCGCGATCCATGGTCGCACTGTGCTGCAGCACGAAACTGCCGTTGTGTCCCTGCAGCTTCCCGGTGACGCGCTCGAGCGCCACGTAGGCCGCCGAGCCTTTCGTCTCAGTCTGCGTCGCGAGCATCTCGCCCTTGGCGGTGGCCTCGAGGTCGCCGTGGTAGCGCTTATCGATGGTGAGCCTTGCCAAGGCGGACGCGCGCGCGATCTGTGTGTCGGGCTTCTGCGGCGTCACCTTCACGTCAAAGGGTCCACTCACATGCTGCTGCTTGGCTGGCATCTGGCCCTCCGCTTCAGGCGCTTTTCAAGGTCAGCGGGACACGTGCCCCAGGAAAAAGTAGGCGATGCCGAGAAGGATAGCCATCTGCCCCAGAATAGCCCCGTAGAGCTGCCGCTGCGTCACCATCGAATCCATTCGAGTCTCTACCCGAGCAATCCGCGACTCCAGACCGGAGAATCGGGGCTCCAGGGATGCGAGCAGTCTCGTCCCGAGCTCCCGCATCTCGTGGCGAAGCTCGGTGCGCATCTCCACCATCTCGTGGCGCAGGATCAGGACGTCCTGCCTGGTGGCGAGAGTCTCCTTGGCGCCCGCGATCTCGATCTCGATCGCCTGCACGATGGCGCGCGCCTGCGTCGGAGGCACGTCGGCTTTTTCCAGTATCTCGAGCGATGCAGGCTGCACGGGCATATCGTAGTCCGGCGGGACACTTGCCGCGAGCGTAAGGCACTCCCGCCGGCAACCTGGAGATTCAATCGCCCCGGACCGTGCAGATTTGCGTCAATCCGGCATCGGTGTCATCCGTCCCGCGAGCGCGTCCTCGAATCCGAAATTACGCAGATCCCGCACACGCTGCGGGAACAGTATGCCATCGAGGTGATCCACTTCGTGCTGCACCACCCGGGCATGAAATCCCTCGACCGTACGCTCCAGTGGCGCACCCTTGACGTCGAAGCCCTGGTAGCGCAGCCGCCGGAAACGCGGCACGAGCCCGCGCATGCCCGGGACCGAGAGACACCCCTCCCAGCCCTCGTCCTCCTCGGTGCCGAGCGGCGTCAACTGCGGATTGACGAGCACCGTGTACGGCACCGGCGTCAGGTGCGGGTAGCGCGGGTTGTCCTTGAGCTCGAAGATCACGACCCTGAGACTGACTCCGATCTGCGGCGCGGCGATCCCCGCCCCGCTCAGATGCCGCATCGTTTCGTCCATGTCGGCGACCAGCGAAACGAGCTCGTCATCGAAGCGCGTCACCGGGGCGGCCACTGCGCGCAGCAGCGGGTCGCCCATCTTCAGCACCGGGCGGACCGCCATCGCTTCAGGTCTCGCTCAGGGCCCGCCTGACGCCGCCGTGCTCCACCGCGATCGAGATGCGGTGATCGCGGAACACCAGCTCGCGTGGACGCGTGGAGCCCGCCCCAGGCGCGACCGTCGGCAACCCATTGCCGCCATTGCCGGCCGCGGCGGCATGCTCCGCGCGCGCCACCGCCTCGGTGACCAGGTGATGATGCGGCGACAGATCGCATACCGGATCGGCGTTGGCGGCATCGCCGGTGAGGAGGAACGCCTGGCAGCGGCAGCCGCCGTGGTCCTTGGTTTTCTCCGGACAGCTGCGACAGGGCTCCTTCATCCAGGAATCGCCGCGGAAGTGATTGAACGCCTCCGACTCGTACCAGATGCTTCTGACGTCGGAATCGCGCACGTTGGGGAAGGTGAACCCCGGCAGCATGCGCGCCGCGTGGCAGGGCAACGCGGTGCCGTCGGGCGTCAGGGTGAGGAATACGCTCCCTAAGCCGTTCATGCAGGGCTTGGGCCGGGTCTCGAAGTAATCCGGCACGACGAAGAAGATCTGCATCTTCGCGCCGAGGCGCGCGCGCACGCGCTGCGTGGCGGCCTCGGCACGCTCGAGCTGCGCGCGGGTCGGCAGCAGGTGGTCGCGGTTGAGCCACGCCCAGCCGTAGTACTGCGTGTTGGCGAGCTCGACGTAGTCCGCGCCGATGCGCTCGGCCATGGCGAGGATCTCGTCCACGTGGTCGATGTTGAGCCGGTGCAGCACCACGTTGAGCACCATCGGATAGTCGTACTTGCGGATCAGCGCCGCCACGCGCGACTTGAGCTCGAAGGTGCGGGTGCTGCTCAGGAAATCATTCAGCTCACGGCTGCTGTCCTGGAACGAGAGCTGAATGTGATCGAGCCCCGCGGACTTGAGCGCGCGGATGCGCTCCTCCGTCATGCCGACGCCGGAAGTGATCAGGTTGATGTAGTAACCGAGGGCATGGGCCTCGGCGACGATTGGCTCGAGATCATCGCGTGCCAGCGGCTCCCCGCCCGAGAGCCCGAGCTGTACGGCACCGAGCGCCCGCGCCTCGCGCAGCACCCGCAGCCAGTCCTCGGTGGCAAGTTCCGCGCCGGTCGCGGCGAACTCCGTCGGATTCGAGCAGAACACGCAATGCAGTGGGCAGCGATAGGTGAGCTCCGCCAGCAGCCACATCGGCGGCCCGACGGTCTGGGCAACCTGGGCGGGTGCGCTCATTCACGCAGCTCCAGCCAGCGCCGCTCGAGCGCGAGCTCCACGAACGCGCTCACATCCGCCGACAGGTCGCTCAGGCTGTAGGTGCGCTCGAGGTCCGCGACGATGTCCGCCACCGTGCGCACTCCGTCGCAGCGGCTCATGATCGCTCCGGCGCTCTCGTTGAGCTGCACCATGCCCTCAGGGTACAGGAGCACATGCGCCGACTGCGCCGGCTCCCACTGCAGGCGCATGCCGTGCGCGATGGCCGGCTTCGCGGCAGGCCCGACGCCGCTCACGCAGCCACCCCGAGCTTCTGCGCCATGGCATCGTTCATCTGCCACAGGACATCGAGCTTCAACTGCAGGATCGAGAGCGCCCGCTCCTGCGCGGCGCGCGTGGTGAAGCGCTCGAGCGTCACCGCGAGCGCGAACTCCACGTCGCGGCGCGCGCGGCTCATGCGGCTCTGGAAGTACGTGAGACCCGCCGGATCGATCCACGCGTAATGCTCCGGCCAGTTGGCGAGGCGTTGCCGGTGAATCTCCGGCGCAAACAGCTCGGTCAGTGAGGCGCACACACCTTCGGGCCAGGGCGCGCGGCGCGCGAAGTTGACGTAGGCATCGACCGCGAAGCGCACCCCGGGGAGCACGTCCGCAAGACTCTCCACCCGCGCGCGCTCGAGCCCCACTGCGGCGGCGAGACGCAGCCACGCCTCGATCCCGCCCGGATCGTCGCCGTAGCCGTCATGGTCGAGAATGCGTTGCACCCAGTTGCGCCGCACGGCGCGCTCGTCGCAGTTGGCGAGGATGGCGGCATCCTTCACCGGAATGTTGATCTGGTAATAGAAGCGGTTCGCGACCCAGCCGCGGATCTGCTCGGGTGACGCGTTGCCGGTATTGAGCATGACGTTGAACGGATGGTGAATGTGATAGGCACGGCCGCGCTCGCGCAGGCGCTCCTCGAACTCGGCGGGCGTCCACGCCGCGGCGCTCATCGGGCACTTCCCCTCACAGCTCGATCTCCATTCCGTCGGTCGCCACCTCGATTCCGCGGCGCTCGAGCTCGGTGCGCTGCGCCGAGTCCTCGTCCAGAATCGGGTTGGTGTTGTTCACGTGAATCAGGATCCTGCGCACCGCCGGCAGCTTCTCCAGCCATTCGAGCATACCGCCGGGACCGCTCTGCGGCAGGTGGCCGATCTCCCGCGCACGCTTGCCCGAGAGCCCGAGCGCAATCATCTCATCATCGGTCCAGAAGGTGCCGTCCACCAACAGGCAGTCGGCGCCCTCAAACGCGCGCCACAGCGGCTCTTCCATCGCGCCCAGGCCCGGCGCATAGACGGCGCTGCGGCCGCTGCCGGTGTCGCGCAGCACGAGCGCGACGTTGTCGCCGGGGACGGGCGACTCGCGGTTGGGCGAGTAAGGCGCGGGCTTGCTCGCCACCGGTAACGCGCGCCAGCGCACGTCATTCAGCGGCCCGACCGTAAAATCGCCGCCGTCGACCGGCATCGCGTGCCGCTCGACGCCGCAGTAGTGCGCCAGCACATTCAGGATCGGATTGCCGCGGGTGAGATCGGCGTAAGCCGCGTCGGTGCACCAGACAGGGAGCGGCCGGGTCGACTCCCGCAGCATGAAGAGGCCCGTGGTGTGATCGATCTGGCCGTCCACCAGCACCACCGCGGCGATTGCGGTGTCGCGCGCTGCGCGTGCCGGCTGCAGTACCGGGTTGGCCTTGAGCTGCGCGAGGATGTCCGGGGAAGCATTCACCAGCGCCCAGGCGGCGCAATCCGCGCCGCAGACGGCAATCGAGGATTGGGTCCGGACGCGCGCCCGCACGGTGCCCTTGCGGACGCCCGTGCAGTTGCGACAGTTGCAGTTCCACTGGGGAAATCCGCCGCCGGCGGCGGAGCCCAGTACCCGGATTTTCACGCTGCGGGCTCCACTTGCCCCGGGAGGCAGGCGGCAAGCCCAGGAGTTTTCGCTAGTGGTTCGCTAGGGCCTAGCGGTTAGCGATGTACATCGTGACTTCCATACCGAAACGGAAGTCGATTGCCTTCGGAGTTACCCAGCGCATAAGTGCCCCTTACGTTGAATTCGGTGAGCCAGATTCTTGGACCGGGTCTATCCTGAACCTGCTCCCCTTCGGGCGAAAGGCTGATCTCAATGAAACTCACCTCATGATTTTCATGAGGCGCGGAGCGGGCTGTTAACATGCGCGCCGTAGAGCCAAGTCCCTTCAAGCACCCCGGATACTCCCGCAACCCGCGCGATGAAACTGCGCACACGACTGAACCTCGTGGTGACCGGCCTGACCGCTGTGTTCGTCGCGGTAGTGGTGCTGGACGAGATCCGCAACACGCGCTCCTCCATACGCGAGGAGATCGAGGCGGCCAATCTCGTGGCCGCGCAGGTGCTCGGCCGGCTGACCGTGATCTATGCGGGGGCGGGCGAAGGGCCTGCCATGCTTGACCTGGTGCAGCAGCTCGGCCACGTGCGCGCCAACGAGATCACGCTGCGCAGCGCGAGCGGCGAGCTCCTCTACCACTCGCCTCCGGCGACCTACAAAGCCGGCCGCGAAGCGCCGCTCTGGTTCACCCGCCTGCTCGCCCCGGAGCCAGCCCGGGAGCGATTCCAGCTGCCGGGCGGCGTGCAGCTGGTGATCGACGCGCAGCCGTCGCGGTCGATTCTCGATGCGTGGGACGATCTCACCCGCCTGATGATCGTCGGCGCGATGATGGTCGCCCTGGTGAGCTGGCTCGCCTTCTCGCTGGTGGGGCGCGCGCTGGCGCCGTTTCCGGTCATCGTTAACGGGCTGGGGCGGCTGCAGCGTGGCGAGCTCACTTTCCGGCTGCCGCCGCTCTCGGGCTCGGAAGCTCGTACGATCGGCGCGGCCTTCAACCGCATGGCACAGGCGGTCCAGGACAACGTGCGCGCCGAGCGTGACGCGCAGGAAGCGCGCACCCGGCTCGAGGAGCGGCGCGAGCTGGCGCAACTGGTCGAGCAGAGCATCGAGGAGGAGCGGCGCCTGATCGCGCACGAGCTGCACGATGAGTTCGGGCAGTCGGTCACCGCCATCCGCAGCCTCGCCATGGCGATCGCCACGCAGTCGCAGGAAGCCGCCATGTCGGACACCGCGCGCCTCATTTCCGCGGACGCCGCGCGGCTCATTTCCACCGAGGCCGCGCGCCTCTACGACGCGATGCACGGGCTCATCCCGCGGCTCGCGCCGCCGTCGCTCGATTCGCTCGGACTTGCGGCATCACTCGAGAGCCTGGTGGCCGACTCGCAGCGCCGCCATCCGACCCCGATTCTCGCGCTGCACCACGAGCTGCCCGCCGATCTCGGCGGCAGGCTGATGCTCGCAGCCTATCGCGTCGTGCAGGAGGGCCTGGTGAACGCGTTGCGTCACGCGCAGGCGACGCGCGTCTCGATCGATGTCACGACCAGCGCCGACAAGCTGCGGGCGCGCGTTGTGGACGACGGCATCGGGCTGCCCGAGCACTGGGCGCGCCCGGGACGGTTCGGGTTGCGCGGTCTCGAGGAGCGGGTGGAACGCCTCGGCGGCACGCTCGACGTGAGTAACGTCGATCCGCACGGCGTATGCCTCTCGGCCGAGATTCCCCTGCAGGTGCGCGCATGATCCGCGTGCTGTTGGTGGACGACCACTCGGTCGTGCGCACCGGGTTCCGCCTGCTGCTGCACGCGCACGGCGAGATCACCGTGATCGGCGAAGCCGACTCCGGCGAGAGCGCCTGTCAGCTCTACGTCGAGCTCGTTCCCGACGTCGTGGTCATGGACATCGCCATGCCGGGCATGGGCGGGCTCGAGGCGCTGCGCCGCATCCGCGCCCATCATCCGCAGGCGCGCGTGCTGGCGCTCTCGGCGCACGATGACCCGGTGCACGCGCGGCGCGCGCTGCGCGAGGGCGCACGCGGGTTTCTCTCCAAGCGCAGCGCGCCGGAGGCGCTGTTCGAAGCCATCACCACGGTGGCCGCGGGACGCCGTTACCTCGACGCGCAGCTGGCGCAGAAGCTCGCGCTCGCCGAGGTCGAGGGCGGCAAGGCGCCGATCGAACGGCTGTCGGAGCGCGAGTTCGAGGTGTTCGTGCGGCTCGCCAGCGGGCAGAGCGTGCAGCGCATCGCCGAGGACCTGAAGCTCTCGGCCTCGACCGTCGGCACGCACCTCTACAACATCAAGCAGAAGCTCGCTGTGTCGAACCAGTCCGAGCTCACGCTGCTCGCGATCCGGCACGGGGTGATCGAGGCATGACGGGGGAGCGCCCGCGCCGCCACGAGCACGAACGCGAGGCGCTGATCCGCGTGTGCTGCCGCGGCGCTAGCCCTGCTGATTGCGGCTCAGCGCAACCCGGCGCGTGAGGCGCTCGAGCGAGCGCCGCGCCGCCGCCTTGGCGATGTGCTTGCACCACAGCGGCTCGCGCTGCCCCGCCTGGCGGCGGAACTTCTCGCAGTCGCAGGTCCACAGGATCCGATCGTCCTGCGTCCTCAGCACCTGTACCGTGCGGCTTGGGAAACTGTAGATCCCCAGCACTTCGTTCTTATCGGCGGCCCGGCGGCGCCGTATGCGGATGACCATGCGCGGAGATTAAACCACCTCGCCTGTGGAACGCCTGTGGATTACCTGTGGATACGCGGTGAGTCGCTCAGGAGGAAACGATCTTCGCCTTGATCGCTTCATACTCCGCATCGGTGATGAGCCTTGCATCGAGCATCTGCTTGGCCTCCTGCAACCGCCGCACCGCATCATCGCCCGACACCGTCTGGCCCAACGCCGAGCCTGACGTCACCTGGATGCCGCCCGAGCGTGCCCGCAGCTCCTCCAGCTCACGCACGCGCCGCTTCTCGCGCCAGGCTTGATCCTGTGTCTGGCAGATGCGGTACACCGCCTGCGCCTGCTCCTTGCGCAGGCCCTTGAACTCCACCTGCTGCGCGCCCTGCGCGCCGAGCGAGGCGAAATCGGTCGCCTTGCCCGCGCGGATCCCGAGATCCGCGGCCAGCACTCCGACTTTCAGCGTGACCTCTTCCAGGTCCTGCCAGCGCACGTTCGCGACATCGAAGCCGCCAAGCAGATGGCGGGTGATCACGATAAACCTGCCGCTGGTGGCCGCGATCAGCAGTCGCCGGTGCGTCAGCGCGAACGCGCGCCGCTGAATCGCCCACGCGTCAAGCGTCTCGCTCGGAATCAACACCGAGCGCAGGTGAGCGAGCGGTTTGTCGAGCCCGGACTCATCCGGCTGCGATTGATAGCTCATCGGCAGCCCCGGTCACTTCTTCTTGGCGATCTCTTCGCGGAATTCCCGCAGCTTGGTCTTGATGATGCGCGCGTTGGCCGGTCCCATGCGAATCATGAGCTTCTGCCCCGCCGAGCGCGCCTCCAGCTCCGGGTCGGCAAACACGTACATGACCTTCGGCTGGGCGAGTGCGATCGGTGCCGGAACCTCCGGCGCCTCCAGCAGGTTGTCGATGACCGCGACCAGCCGGTCGTTGAAGTACTTGCCGGGGTAACCGAGGTCCTCATAGGCCTGCTGGAACAGCGGGTAGAGTCGCAGGTACACCACCGCGAGCGCCTTCACGTCGGCCGCCTGCACCGCATGCACCAGCGGCGTGTAGCGGTCGAAGTTCGCCTCGCTCAACATGATCGAATCGCCCTGGGTCGTGACGGCCGTCTGCCCCGAGGTGGGCTTCACCGGCCGCAGATCCACCGCGACCTTCTTGCCGGGCAGGTTGTCGACCGTGACCACGATGTGCCGCACGATGCTCTGCGGCACCAGGAACTGCGCCACCGTAGGATGTCCCAACACTCCCGCGAGCGAGTCCGCCACGATCTGGTCGCTGTCGTTCAGGGCCGGCAGCGCGGTCGTGCTGGTCTCGGGCGGGAGCGGATTCGCGGGGCCGGTCTCGGGCGGTGCGGCCGGCGCCGGCTGCTGCGTCATCGGCGGCGGCGTCGGGGCGGTGGCCGCATAGAAATAGCGGTACCAGATGCCGGCGGCGATCGCCACGACGATGACGCCACCCACGACCCACCAGACGAGCCAGCTGCGCACCGGATCCCGTGCTTCCTCGTCCCACATTCCGACGCCCTCGGCAAGGCTGACAAACTGCGAACTGTACTCCCCTTTCGCGCGGCCGGCGCGGGGCACCCCCGATGCCGACCCCGGCGCACCGGCCGCCCGGCTCCCGTCCAGCCAACCTGCGGCGCTGTCACTGTACGCTGTGTGAATTCTGAGCCGGCGGCCTCCTCGGCGCGCCGCCCGTGTGTTTCAATTCCTGGCATGTTTCACCCTGCCGTCAGCGGCTGGTTCGGGCGGACGTTCGCTGCCCCGACCGCGGCGCAGCGCGTGGCCTGGCCGGCGATCGCTGCGCAGCGCCACGTGCTCATCGCCGCTCCGACCGGGTCTGGTAAAACGCTCGCCGCGTTCCTGGCGGTGATCGATCAGCTGGTACGCGCGGGGCTCGAGCCGCAGGGGCTCGCGGACCAGACCTACGTCGTGTATGTGTCCCCGCTCAAGGCGCTCTCCAACGACATTCATCGCAACCTCGAAGCGCCGCTCGCCGGCATCCGTGCGCAGCTCGAGGCGCTCGGGTTGCCGCCGGTCGAGATCCGCACCTTCGTACGCACCGGCGACACGCCGCAGCACGAGCGCCGCGCCAGCGTCAAACGCCCGCCGCACATCATCGTCACGACGCCCGAGTCGCTCTACATACTGCTCGGGTCCGAGTCCGGCCGGCGGATGCTCGCCAGCACCCGCACGGTGATCGTGGATGAGATCCACGCCGTGGCCGGCAGCAAGCGCGGCGTGCACCTCGCCCTTACCCTCGAGCGGCTCGAGGCGCTCGCCGGCCGCAAGCTCACGCGCGTTGGGCTGTCCGCCACCCAGAGACCCGTCGAAGACGTCGCCCGCTTCCTGGTCGGCTGCGGCAACCTGAAGGCCGACGGCTCGGCCGACTGCACCATCATCGACACCGGCCACTTGCGCGAGCGCGATCTGCAGCTGGAGATCCCCGCCGCGCCGCTCGAGGCGGTGATGTCGGGCGAGGTCTGGACGCAGCTCTACGACCGCCTCGCCGAGCTCATCGCCGAGCACCGCACCACGCTGGTGTTCGTCAACACGCGCCGCCAGGCCGAGCGCCTGGCGCGCCATCTGTCCGAGCGCCTCGGCGAGCAGCACGTCACCGCGCACCACGGCAGCATGGCGAAGGAATCGCGCCTCGATGCGGAGGCGCGCCTCAAGCGCGGGGAGCTGCGCGCGCTGGTCGCCACCGCCTCTCTCGAGCTCGGCATCGACATCGGTGAGGTCGATCTCGTCTGCCAGCTCGCCTCGCCGCGCTCGATCGCCGCCTTCCTGCAGCGCGTCGGCCGCTCCGGCCACACCCTCGGGGGCACCCCGAAGGGGCGGCTCTTTCCGCTGTCGCGCGACGACCTGATCGAGTGCGCAGCGCTGCTCGCGGCGGTGCGGCGCGGCGAGCTCGACCGGCTGGTCATGCCCGGCGCGCCCCTCGATGTGCTCGCGCAGCAGATCGTCGCCGAAGCCGCTGCCCGCGAGTGGCACGACGACGAGTTGTACCGGCTGTGCGCGCGCGCCTGGCCGTACCGTGCCCTGCCGCGCACCGCGTTCGATGAGCTGATCCGCATGCTCGCCGAAGGCCACAGCACGCGCCGCGGCCGCCACGGCGCACTGCTGCACCACGATGCCGTGAACCATCTCGTCAGGGGGCGCCGCGGCGCACGCCTGACCGCCCTCACCTCCGGCGGCACCATTCCCGACACCGCCGACTACCAGGTGATCCTCGAGCCGCAGGCGCAGTTCGTCGGCACGGTGAACGAGGACTTCGCCGTCGAGAGCCTGCAGGGCGATATATTCCAGCTCGGCAACGTGTCGTATCGGATCCTGCGCGTCGAGGCTGGAAGGATCCGCGTGGAGGATGCGCGCGGCGAGCCGCCGACTATTCCGTTCTGGCTGGGCGAGGCGCCGGGACGCACGGATGAGCTGTCGGAGAGTGTCTCGCGGCTGCGCGCCGGGGTCGAGGCGCAGCTCGACGCACACATCGAGGCGCCGCTCGCGGCCGCTATCGCGGCGGCGAGCGCCTGGCTGGTCGCGGACGCCGGCATCAGCGCCGCGGCCGCGACCCAGGCGGTTGAGTACCTGGCCGCCGCGCGCGCCGCGCTCGGAGCGCTCCCCACCCGCGAGACGATCGTCTTCGAGCGCTTCTTCGACGAGGCGGGCGGCATGCAGCTGGTCATCCACTCGCCGTTCGGCAGCCGCATCAATCGCGCCTGGGGACTGACTCTGCGCAAGCGCTTCTGCCGCGCCTTCAACTTCGAGCTGCAGGCGGCTGCGACCGAGGACGCCATCGTGCTGTCCCTGACGACCGCACACAGCTTCGAGCTCGCCGACGTCGCCCGCTACCTGCATTCCAACAGCGCGCGGGCACTGCTGGTGCAGGCGCTGTGCGCGGCGCCCATGTTCCCGGTGCGCTGGCGCTGGGACGCGACCATAGCGCTCGCGTTGCCGCGCTTTCGCGGCGGGCGCAAAGTCCCGGCGCCGCTCGCGCGCATGGCGGCCGAGGACCTGCTGGCGGCGGTGTTCCCCGACCAGCTCGCCTGCGCGGAGAACCTGTCGGGCGAGCTCGAGATTCCCGACCATCCGCTGGTGCGCCAGTCGATCGCCGATTGCCTCGACGAGGCGATGGACATCGGAGGTTTCGAGCGGCTGCTGCGCGCGCTCGAGGCGGGCCGCATCCGCGTCATCGCCCGCGACCTGACCGAGCCCTCGCCGCTCGCGCTCGAGGTGCTGTCGGCGCGGCCGTACGCGTTCCTCGACGACGCGCCGCTCGAGGAGCGGCGCACCCAGGCGGTGATGAGCCGGCGTTGGCTCGATCCGGAGAGCGCCGCCGACATCGGCAAGCTCGACCCGCAAGCCATCGCGCGCGTGCGCGCCGAGGCCTGGCCGGATGCCGCCAGCGCCGACGAGCTGCACGACGCACTGCTGTGGCTCACCTGTCTCACCGCGGCCGAGGCCGCAGCGGGCGGCTGGCCGGAGCTGCTTGCACAGCTCGCAGCAAGCCGGCGGGTGACGCGCCTTGCGGCGCCGGGAAACGACGCGCCGCGAGCCGGGCTGTGGGTCGCCGCCGAGCGGCTGCCGCTCTTTACCGCGCTCTATCCGCAGGCGGCCTGCGAGCCTGCCGTCGCGACGCCCGATGGGCACGCGCGGACCTTCACCCCGGAGGAAGCGCTCGTCGAAGTGGTGCGCGGGCGGCTCGAGGGTGCGGGTCCGACGACCGCCCAGGCGCTCGCGACGACCTTGAGTCTGCCAACCGCGCGCATCGAGACTGCCCTCGCCGGGCTCGAGGCCGAAGGCTTTGCGCTGCGCGGCGCCTTCAGCGCGGACGCCGTCCCGGGCGCCGAGTGGTGCGAGCGGCGGCTGCTGGCGCGCATCCACCGCTACACCGTCAAGAGGCTGCGCGCTGAGATCGAGCCGATCGAGGCGCGCGATTACCTGCGCTTCCTCTTCGAATGGCAGCGCGTAAGCGCCGCCACGCGCATGCAAGGCCCGGACGCGGTGGGCGCCATCCTCGCACAGCTCGAGGGCTTCGAGGCTGCGGCGGGCGCCTGGGAGACCGAGATCCTGCCGCTGCGCATCAGCGAGTACGAGCCCGCCTGGCTCGATGAGCAGTGTCTCGCCGGCCGCTTCGTATGGACGCGACTCGACCCGCGCAGCAGCGATCCCGAGCGCCGTGCCGCGCCGGTGCGCGCCACTCCGATCGTGCTGGTCGCACGACGCAATCTGCGGCTGTGGTCGCAACTCGCCTCGGGCCCGGGAGAGCCGCACCTCGCGGCCGGCACGCTGCGCGTCGCCGCTCACCTCGACCGCCACGGCGCGTCGTTCTTCGACGAGATCGCGGCCGGGACCGGACTCCTGCCGGCGCAGGTCGAGGAGGCGCTCGCCGAGCTGGTCGCGCTCGGTGTCGTCAACTCCGACAGCTTCGCGGGACTGCGGGCGCTGCTCGTGCCCGCCGATCGGCGCCGCAGTGCCGCGCCCGGCCGGCGCCGGCGGCGCGTTTCCCTTTACGGCATGGATGCGGCCGGCCGCTGGGCGCGGATCGCGCGTGAGCTCCCCGCGATGCCGACCGTCCCCGTCGCGCAGTCAACGCGCGGCGCGTCCGCGGCCGAGCGCGCGCGCGAGGAGGAAATCATCGAGCACGTGGTGCGGACACTGCTGCGCCGCTGGGGCGTAGTGTTCTGGCGGCTGCTGGCACGCGAGGCCGACTGGCTGCCGCCGTGGCGCGATTTGCTCAGGTGTTGCCGGCGACTCGAGGCGCGCGGTGAGATTCGCGGCGGGCGCTTCGTCGCGGGCTTCAGCGGCGAGCAGTTTGCGGCTCCCGAGGCCATCGCGCCGCTGCGTGAGGCGCGCCGCCGCTCGCAGGACGGGCACTACGTGTCGCTCTCGGCCGCGGATCCTTTGAACCTGGTCGGTATTCTCACTCCCGGCGCGCGGCTGCCCTCGCTCGCCGGCAACCGCGTGCTCTATAGGGACGGCATACCGGTCGCCGTGCTGAGCGGCGGCGAGGTGAGCTTCCTCGCCGAGCTGCCGCCCGCGCAGGCCTGGGAGGCGCGCAACCTCCTGCTTCGCCGGCCCGTGCCGGAGGCGCTCGCAGAGTTCGCCTGATCAGCTGATCGAGTGGCCGACCCTCAGCGCTCTCCCGCGTAGCCCACCAGCTCCACGTAGCCCCGACCCCGGAGAGGCTGTCCGGCACGCTCCCCACTCACATCCACCGCGCCCTCCCAGTAGCGCGGGGTGGTGTCGAGCTCCTGCCCCGACATGACTGGCGTAACCTCCGCGTCGAGCGCGAGTGTCGGAACACGGATGTGCCAACCGCAGGGGTAGCTCACCCCATGCGGGCTCGTCCAGTGGCGCGTGACCTCGATCTGCACCTCATCGCTCGAGAGCTCGCGGGATTTGCCCGCCGGGTCGACCCAGGTTCCCGCACTGTGCGGATCGCGGCCGCCGCTGCGCTCACGCAAAGCATAGAACATGAAGTTGGCGCCATCGATGAGCTGCAGGCCGAACCAGTCCCAGCCGACCTCGCTGGCCGCGAGGCCCCCGCTGCCCCACTCGCGGTCGAACCATGCCAGTCCTTTGACCGCGACCGCCTGTCCGTTGCGCACGATGCGGCCGCTCGCGGCCAGGCGCGGGATTGAGTAGTAGTAAGTCGCATCTCCGCGGACTCCCGACTTCACGCTGAAGCCGGCAGCGCCATTCGGGGTTGGAGGCGTCAGTGGGGTCAGCTCGAGCTCGAGGGCGTAGCCAGGCTCGGCGGCGCTCGCCCGCCACGCTCCCGCGGGCGCCCCAGCCCCCGACAGCGACCAGTCGTCGACCCATACCCGCAGCGGCTCGCCTTGCGCCCCCGCGAGGCCAAGCGCGTCGCGCTCGAGTTTCTGCGCGCTGCGAAAGCGCCCGCGGGCAACATCCGTGATCGCGAAGTGCGCCAGGTAGATCTGCCGGGTGCGCCAGGCGGAGGGCGTGTCCGCGCCTGCTGCGTCCCCGTCGGCAGCCGCCGGGCTCGCCCCGGGCGGCGCGAGCGCGAAGCGGAAGAACGTCAGCTCGAAGCCCAAGCGCGTCCCGTCCGCCGCGTCCAGGTTGCCGGTGAGATACCACCACTCCTGGCGGAACTGCGGGTGCGGTCCGTGATCGCGCGGAAACACGAACGGCCGCGGAGCGAGGGCCTGTGCAAAGCCCGCCGCGGCCTGCTGCTCGGCCGCGGTGCTGACCATGCCCGCCGCGAGCAGCGCTGCGAACCAGGGCAGACGAGCTCGTCCCATCACTCCTCCCGCAAGCCCGCGGCGATCGGTGCGTGCGCGCTGCGCCACGCCGGATAGAGCCCCGCGACCAGCGCCGCGGCGAGCGCCAGCCACAGCGCATTGCCGAACTGCGCGGCCCTGAGGTGCAGGTCGAACTGCCAGCCGAAGGCGCGCCGATTGATGACATCCGTCAACACGACGGCAGTGGCGAGCCCCGCCGGCACCGCCGCCACGAGCGCCGCGCATCCCATGAAAAGCGTCTGCGCCACGACCAGCCCTGCGGCGCCGGCAGGCGTCAACCCCAGGGCGCGCAGCAGCGCGAGCTCGTGGTCGCGCTGCAGCTCCCACGCCAGCAACGCGCTCAAGAGTCCTACCGCGGCCACCCCCGCGGCGAGCCAGTAGAGCACGCGGGTGATCACGAAGGTGCGGTCGAAGATGCGCATCGACAGCGCGCGGATGTCGGCGTTCGAGTGGATCAGCAGCGCCTGCCGGCCGTGGGCCGCGGCGCGCAGCCTCGCCACCATCGCTGCCGCCGGCACTCCCGGTGCGAGGTAGATGCCGATGGAGCCGATGCCCGGATCGAGCCACAGCCTGCGGTACTCATCCAGCCCGATGAGCACCTCGCCGCGATCGTTGCCGTACTCGCGGTACACCCCCGCCACTGCGAACGCCCGCGGTCCTGAGGCGGTGGTGAGGACCAGCGTGTCGTGCGGCGCGAGGCGTAGCCGCCACGCGAGCGGCTCGGAGATGAGGAGCTCGCCGCGCGCAAATCCCGCCCACGCCTGCGCGGCATCGCCCTGCGTGAAATCCAGCGCCGCGAAGCTTGCGGGAGCGAGCCGCACCGCATTCAGATCGATCTCGCCCAGGGGCGAGCCCACGACCGCGCGGCGCGTTTCGCTGTGCGCGCTCAGCCCCGGAGTGTCGAGCAGCGCCCGTACCACCTGCGGGTCCAGGCGCTGCCCGGGTCCCTCGGCCGAGGGACCCGGCGCGCTGACATAGATGTCGGCGCGCATCGTGCGCGTGAGCCAGTGTTGCAGCGACTCACGGAAGCTCCCCACCATGATCGCAACCCCGATCATGGCGGCCAGCGCCATGCCGAGAGCGGCGACGGCGACTCCGGTGCGGCTGAGCGAAGCCCCGATGTCGCGGCACGCGAGCCGCACCAGCGGGCTCGTCCGCCCGGCGAGCCTCGCTCCCGCCTGTGCCATCCCGCGCAGCGCCGCCGGCGTCGCCGCCGCGACTCCGAGCAGCAGCAGGAACAGCGCGGCAAACCCACCGAACAGGCTTCGGCCCGACAGCCAGATGACGACGGCTGCCGCCCCGATCAGCAACACGCCCAGCGCCGCCAGCCGCTGCGCGAGCCGCCATGCGCGTTGCTCGAGCACGGCGCGCGCGAGTCCGAGCCGCGGCGCGCTGAAGGCGACCTCGAGCGCCGGCAGAAGCGCTGCCACCAGCGCGGTCGCCACTCCCAAGCACAGTGCGCCGAGGATCGCGGCCGGTGGAATGCTGACGGCCCGCACCGTCAGCACGAAATACAGATCGTTGATGGTCTGCGAGACGAGGCCGACGAGCGCGCGCCCGATCGCAATGCCGAGCAGCACGCCGCAGGCGGCGCCCACGACGCCGAGCACCGCGGCTTCGCCCAGCACCACTGCGAGCACCTGCGCGCGCGTCGCGCCGAGTGCGCGCAGCGCGCCGAAGATGGCGCGGCGCTGCACCACGGAGAAGCTCACCGCCCCGTAGATGAGCAGGATACCCACCAGCAGCGCCAGCAGGCTCATCGCCTTGAGATTGGTGGTAAAGGCGCCCGTCATGGCGAAGGTCGCGCGCGCCTCGCGGCGCGTCGACTGCAGCTCGACCCCGGGCGGCAGCTGGGCCCGCAGCCGCGCGAGCAGCGGCGCCGCCGCCACGCCGTCGGGCAGTCGCACATCGATGCGAGACAGCCGGCCGCGGGCGCCGAGCCATTCCTGCGCCTGCGCGATGTCGGTGAGCAGCAGCGTGTCGGATGCCGCAACCGTGTCCGCGACGGTCACCACCCGGGTTGCGGTGTAGGTGTTACCGGCGATGCGAAGCTCGAAGCTGCCGCCGGGCGGCACCCCGAGCTCGCGCGCCGCCGCCGCACTCATCGCCACCGCACCGGGCACGGTGAACCACCTGCGCAGGCTCCCGGTGTCGCCGGCCGACAGCGCCAGCGCCCCTGCGGGAGCGGAGTCGGCCTCGAGCTCGGCGCTCGCGAACGGGTCTATGCCGAGGAGCTCGAGCGTGCGCTCCCCGATGGTGACGTAGCCCTCGAGCACCGGTGCATACAGCGGCTGCGGGCCGTCGGACTCGAGCGCGTGCGTGCGGAGCCTTACGTACAGAGTCTGGTCGACGCCGGTCGGGCCGCCGACGATCTGCTCGCTCGCGGCTCCATTCACCGCCTCGATGGACAGCTCGAAAGCGCGCTGCGCGCTGGCAGTGGCGATGTCGACGGCGGCGATCGTGCCGACTCCGAGGGCGAGACCTACCAGCGCCAGAGTCAGTTGCGCGGGGTGGCGCAGCAGGTACCTGAGGCTTGCCGTGTGCAGGGTGCTCATCGGGCGGCGGCCCGGCCCGGCGGGTGCAGCCGGCCGGCCCGCAGCTCGAGCGCGCGGTCCGCCTGGCGCGCGAGCGCACCGTCGTGCGTCACGATCACGAGCGTGGCGCCGCGCGCGCGCACCAGCGTCAGCAGCAGCGGCAGCACCTCGCGCGCGCTTTCCTCGTCGAGGTTGCCGGTCGGCTCATCGGCGAGCAGCAGGCTCGGCTCGTGCACCAGCGCGCGCGCGATCGCAACGCGCTGCTGCTCCCCGCCCGAGAGCTGCTCGACCGCGCTGTGCGCGCGGCCGCCGAGTCCGACTGCCGCGAGCACCTCGCCGGCCCGCTGCCGCGCCGCGCGCGCTCCGACCCCGTTCAGCTCGAGCACCAGGCGCACATTCTCGGCGACGTCGAGGGTCGGAATCAGGTTGAAGAACTGATAGACGAAGCCGATGTGCGCGCGGCGAAACAGCGTGCGCTCAGGCTCCGCCATCGCGGTCACCTCGCGGCCGTCGATGTCTACGGTGCCGGCGTCCGCCCGGTCGATGCCGCTGATGAGATTGAGGAGGGTCGACTTGCCCGAGCCGCTGCGCCCGGTGATGGCGATGCTCTCGCCGCTGGCGACGCTCGCATCCAGCCCCTCGAGCACCGGGTGCAGCAGGTCGCCCTCGCGGAAGCTGCGGGACAGTTGCCTGATGGTGAGCACGCCGGACGCCGTTCACGTTAAGCTGCGCAACACGACCCCACTATGTCAGATACCGATACCGGATGGCGCTTGCTCATGACGGTGGCGGACGCACCGAGCGCCGCACTGCTCGCCGGCAGGCTGGAAGGCGCCGGCATCCCGGTGCGCATCGCCTCCGATGCGGTGGTGCTCGGCCAGGCGGCGCCCGCGCGCATCTATGTCGAGGCCGCGCAGTTGCGGCGCGCCGAATCGCTGGTCGCATCTGCGCCCGGCGTCACCGAGGAGGAGCTCGCCCGCCTGGCGACCGAGGACGCCGAAGGCCTCTAAAGCGAGGCGGGCTGGCACCGCCCGGCGCTATCGGCGACACTCTCGCCCCACTGCGGCCCCACAAGCCGTGCCGTGCACGGCCCGCATGCTCAAGCTGAAGGGAAGCTCATGACATTGTCAGCGTCAGCAGGCCGCGGCCAAACGCACCTCATCGTCAGGCTCGTGGCAGTCGCCGCGCTGCTCGCCGTACCGGCGCTTCTCGCCGCGCAGCAGCCGGGGGCCGCTGCGGCGCAGCCCACCACTCCCGCCACTCCCGCCAAGTCGGCGCACCCCGCCAAGAAGTCCGGCGAGGCCGACAAGAAGAGTGCCACCAGCTACAGTCTGGGCGTCTCCATGGGCGAGCAGCTGCGTCGCGCCGCCGTCACGCCGGAGATGGTGAACACCACGCGGCTCGCAGAGGGCGTCCGCGATGCGCTGGCCGGCAAGGCGACCTTGACCCCGGCCGACCAGGCCAACATCCGCGAGCTGGTCACCTCCGCCGTCGGCACCGTGTCCGACGCCAATCACCACAAGGCGACTGCGTTCCTCGCCGAGAACGGCAAGAAGGCCGACGTGGTCACAACCGCGAGCGGCCTCGAGTACACGGTGCTCGCGCCCGGCAGCGGCGAGTCGCCCAAGGCCACCGACCAGGTCACGGTGAACTACCGCGGGACGCTTCTCGACGGCACCGAGTTCGACAGCTCCTACAAGCGCCACGAGCCCTCGACCTTCGAGGTTGACCGCGTCATCCCGGGCTGGACCGAGGCGCTGCAACTGATGAAGCCGGGCGCTAAGTACAAGCTGTTCATCCCGCCGCAGCTCGCGTACGACATGCGCTCGCCGCCGCCGATCCCGCCCGGGTCGATGCTGATCTTCGAGGTGGAGCTGATCAGCGTGAAAGCGCCGTCGCCCGCCGCGTCCCCGACGCCGCAGGCGTCACCGCCGCCGAAGCCGTGATCGCTGCCTTGGCGACGACGAGGCTCACGGCAGGCTCGCCGGCACGCCGCCGTTGTCGCCAGGGCGGGTGTTGACCGCCACCACGGTCGCCCGGGGAAAGAAGTTGAAGTCCGTGGCGCTCGCCCAGGTATAAGCGCCCATGGCGCGGCCGACGATCAGATCGCCGGCCTTGAGCTTCGGCAGCATGAGATTCTCCGCGATCACGTCGATGCTGTCGCAGGTGGGGCCGGCGAGCACCGCCGGCAGCAGCTCGCCGCCCTCGCGCAGCGGCACCACCGGGTAGCGCGCGTGATCGAACAGCTGGCCGCTGTAGGAGCCGTACAGGCCGTCGTCGAGGTAGTACCACCAGTGTCCCTCGCGCTGCGCGCGTCCCATCACGGAAGCGACCGCAATCGCGGCCGGGCCCACGATGTAGCGCCCGGGCTCGGCGATCACCCGCACGCGCTGCGGGAGCCTCGCGAGCGCTGCGCGCAGCGGCGCGCAGAAGCGGCTGATGTTCTGCACCGGCTGCGCGTAGTCGATCGGAAAGCCGCCGCCGATGTCGAGGGTGTCGAGCGCCCCGAGCCGCTCACGGCGCGCCGCCGCCATCAGCCGGGTGCACGCTTGCAGCGCTTCGACATGTTTGGTGGCGTCCGGGGTCTGGGAACCGACGTGAAACGACAGACCGCGCACGCCGATGCCGAGCTCCGCGGCGCAGCGCGCCAGCGGCAGCAGCGCTTCCGGATCGCAGCCGAATTTACGCGACAGATCGCACACCGCGCCGGGTGAGCGGAACGACACCCGCAACAGCAGCTGCACCTGGTCGGCGCAGCGCGCGAACTTGCGCACCTCGTCGGGATTGTCGGCGACGAAGGTGCGCACGCCGAACTCGAGCGCATTGGCGATGTCGGCGGCGCGCTTGATGGGGTGGGTGTGGATGCAGCGGCCGGGCTCGACCCCGAGCCGCGCGGCGAGCTGCACCTCACCACTGGTCGCGAGATCGAGAAAGCCGCCCTCCTCGATCACCGTGCGCACCACCGCCGGGTGTGGCATCGGCTTCAAGGCGTAATGCAGGTCGACGTGCGGCAGGGCTTTCCTGAGCTTGCGGTACTGCGCGCGCACGCGCTCGCAGTCGAGAATCAGCAGCGGGGAGCCGAACTCCCGCACCAGGCGCCGGATCTCCGCGGGCTCAAACGGATCGATGATTCGGGCGCGGCGCACCGGCGGCGAGTCGCAGTCTACGGCAGCACCGCCATGGTGCCGGTGGCGCCGTCGTCGCTTTCCGCGATGCTGCTCGCGGCCTTGAGCAGGCGGTCGCGAACCGCCTCCCAGCGCTCGCCCCCGGGCACGTCCTGCACCAGGATGCGCTGGCAGCCCGCCCGATCGAGCGTGCGCAGGTTGTTGTACAGGTCGCGGCCGTAGCTCTCGGGCTTGCGCCCGGCGTTGATCCAGGTGACGTACTTGTGCGAGCGCAGCGGCAGTCGTTGCGCGAGCACCGCGATGCGCCGTCCGCCGGCGGAGGCCGCATCGGCCTGCGCGTCGATCTCGCCCGCCGGCACGATGGTCATGGGTGTCAACGGAGCGTAATGCGTCGGCGCGCTGCCCGGCACCCGCGGCGACTCGACGCCGGCGCCGATCAGCACCTCGCCGACCGCCTGGCGGATCTGCACCGCAGTAACGCTGCCCGGGCGCAGCAGCCGTACGTTGGCGCCCTCGAACGAGACGATGGTGGACTCGAGCCCGATCTGGCACTCCCCGCCGTCGAGAATGATGCGCACCGCATCGCCGAGCTCCTCGCGCACGTGCTCGGCGCGGGTCGGAGAAAGCCGGCCGTAGCGGTTCGCGGACGGGGCGGCAATGCCACCGCCGAAGGCGGTGAGCAGCTGCTGCGCCATCGGGTGGGCGGGCACGCGGATCGCGATCGTGTCCTGGCCGCCCGTCACCACGTCGTGCACTTGCGGCGCGCGCGGCATCACCATGGTGAGTGGCCCCGGCCAGAAGCTCTCGGCGAGCCGCGTGGCCGCCTGCGGCACCTCCCGCACCCAGCGGTGCAGGAAGCGCGGGCTGTCCAGATGCACGATCAGCGGGTGGCTCGCGGGCCGCCCCTTGGCCTCGAAGACCTTGCGTACTGCGGCGGGGTTCTGGGCGTTCGCGCCGAGTCCGTACACGGTCTCGGTCGGAAAAGCGACCAGCTCGCCGTCGCGCAGCGCCTGCACGGCGGTCTCGATCTCAACCTGGGTGGCTCTGACGGCTCGGACCATAGGAGTGGACGAATTCTAGCAAGCGGGGGCTGCGCAAATCTGCGTGTTGCAGCAAAGCATCAGCCGAATGCACGTGCTTGCTAGCAGAAGGCTTGTCGCCCCCGGCAGACGGCTATTCGAGCGCCCGCCTGACCCAACCCCCGCCGGTGCGCGTCAGCTCGTAGGCGGGCCAATAGTGCTTGTCGAGTTTCAGTGTGATGACTTCCGCGGCGTTGTTCCAGGTAATGGTCTTCAGACGCACCGACGAGCGGTCCGGTCGGCCCGTGACTGCCTTGAGGAATGTGTCCAGGTCCGGAGTCGGCACGCCGTCCACCTCGACGATGCGCCGCCCGGGAAACAGGCCGTAGTGCGTCGCCGGCGAGCCGTACGCGAAGTAGGCGACGTATACGCCGACCGGCGGGATGCCTCGCTGCGCGCTCATGGCCCGGTGCGGCGCCTGCAGCGTCGCTCCCGCCCACTCGACCAGCCGGTCGACATCGGTCCCCGGCAGCTCGGCAGTGGGCACCTCGAGGGTCTGTTCCGCCTGGCCGCGCCACACCGTGACCGCGACCTCCTGCTTGTCGGCCGCGGCGCGCTCGACCTCGCGGAAGCGCGTCACCACCTGGCCGTCGATCGCGAGCAGCAGATCCCCCTGCTGCAGCAGCTTCTCCGCGGGTGAGCCTCCCACCAGGCGCACGACGGTGAGCACCTGGCGGCGCGTCGGGGTATGCGCCGCGAGGCGCCCGGTCCAGCTCTCCGGCAAACCGAGCTCGCGCGCGCTGGCGAGCGACAGCTCATCGAGCTCGGCCTCGAGCGAATGCAGCGAGCGCCCGGTGCGCACCCGCTCGAGCATGTCGGCGACCATGTCGATGGGCACGCCGCGGGTGTCCTGCGTCAGCTCCCGGCCGTTCTCGTAGGCAAAGCTCGACCAGGTGCCGAGCACCCGGCCGGACTTGTCGGCGAGCACCCCGTCGTACTCGAGCGGCGGGGTGACCAGCTGCACCGTCTCGAGGTTGCTGTCGCGGAAGTGCATGGTGCGCGACAGCGGCAGCTCGAGGGGCTCGATGCTGGCGATCTCGGTATCGCGCGAGTGCATCTGGCTGTCGGTGCCGAGCCCGACCACCCACAGGTGCTCGCCCGCCGCCAGCTCGAGCGGCTCGAGTTTCGCGGACTTCACCGGCGTCGTGCCAATCAGCCGCGGGTCGTAGGCCACTACCGCATAGTTGTGCAGCGGGTGAACGTAGACCACTCGCCCCGGCACCTGCACGGTGCCGGCGAAGGTCACCGTGACGTCACCGACGGCGGCCGGCACGGTGTTGCGGTCGACCACCACCAGGCCCCGCTCGGCGTCGACCACCAGCCCGGTGCCGTGGTAGTAGCGCTCGGTCACGCCCGACACCGAGTACGGCATGTCGAAGGTCACCATGGCGAGGGACGGCGCGAGCGCGTTGAGGCGCGGATCGCTGTAGTGCGGGAACGTCGTCGAGCTCACCGTCGCGGGCTTCGGTGCCGGCCCCGGGGCCAGGTCGCGGCAGTTCCAGTACCCGGTATCGTCGTCGCGATCGCAGTGGTGCGCCGGGAACCACAGGCGATCCATGCGGATCGGGCGCAGCTGGCTGCTGTTGGGATCGTCGGTGGTGATGTAGCGCACCGTGGCGTATTCGTCCTCGGTCAGCTCGGCGATCCCGGCCTCGAAGTCCTTGAGCTCCTCGATCTTTCTGCCATTGAGCGCGATGATCACGGCGCCGCGCTGAATGCCGGCCGCGCCGAACACGTAGCCTGGGTTGGCGATGAACACCCCGCGCGGCGGCGTGTTGAAGGCACGCGCCATCTGGTAGGAGAGCGTGTGCACCACGGCGTCGCCGAACTCGGCGTATGAGCTCGGCGTGATGGCGTGCAGGTCGCCGACCGTCAGCGTGGTGCTCAGGAGTTTCCCGCCGCGCTCGACGTCCACCTGCACGGGCTTCCCCACCGAGTCGTCGAGCACTTCCTCCAGCGGCTCGAACTGCGTCACGTAGTGACCGTTGACGCGCAGCAGGATGTCGCCCGGCGCGAGCACCTTGTAGCTCGGGAAGCCCGGCAACACCTCGGTCACGACCAGCATCCCGGTATAGCGCGGAAAGGTTTTGCGCACGTCCGCCTCGGTGCGCGGGTCGAGCCCGAGGCGGTCGAGCTCGTCGTAGGGTGTGTAATTGAAGATGGTGTAGAGCGTGCCGCGCGGCACGGGCTTGCCCTGCTGGATCAGGGTGAGCGCGCGCCGCACGCGCCCGAGCGGCAGGTAGAAGCTCGAGGCCGCACCGCTCGCACCGCCGGCGTTCAGCGCCACCACGCGGCCGCGGATGTCGATGACCGGCGAGCCCGAGGAGCCGCCGGAGGTGCCGGAGGCTGCCTGCAGATAGAAGGTGTTGAAGTCGTTGTACTTGCCGACGCCGTAGTCCGGGGCGTCGCGGTCGAGCCGCGCCAGCGTGCCGGCGAGGATCGACAACTGCTCGCCGGCGTTGTTGCCGACCACGCGGATCTCGCGCCCGATCTCGGCGCCCTCGGGATACAGCGGCAGCGCCTTCGGTTTGATGAAGCGCAGCTTCTTCGGGTCGTAGCGGTACAACCCAAAGTCGTGCACCGGGTCGCGATACACGGGGTAGAGCTGCACCTCCTCGCGGTTGAGGAAGGTCGCCTCAGCGGTCACCGGCCCCGGCGTCACGACGTGGCGGTTGGTGAGAATCAGGCCGCGCTCGGCGTCCACGACGAAGCCGGTCGCCTGCGCGGTCGCGTTCCACTCGGTGTCGAAAGCGCGCGTCATGTCGATGTCGATCGATACGACGCTGCCGGCGATGCGCTCGAGCGTACCCGCCCAGTCGGGGTTGGCTTCGACCGCGGCCGCCTGCGCGGCCTGTTGCGCCGCCTGCTGCGCGCGCTGCGCGGGCGGGATCGGCTCTTGCTCCGCCGGCGGTGACTCGGCCGGGGTCTGCGCCGGCTGCACCTGCTGCGGGGTGGTGGTGGCCGGGGTCGCGGTCTCGGGCGTGGCGCTGGACGGCGCCGAGGCCGGCGGCGTGCCACCAGCGGCCGCGCACGACAAACACAGGCACAGCAACAACAGTCGCGGTGACGGTCGCATCAGGTCCCTATCGGCCGAGGAGCACGAGCAGCCAGACGGCGACCAACAGCACGAACGACATGAGCACGGCCGCCGAGCCGATGTCCTTGGCGAGGCCGGCGAGCACGTGCCGCTCGAGGCCGATGCGGTCTACTGCGGCCTCGATCGCGCTGTTGAGGAGCTCGACAATGAGGATCAGCAGCATCGGCGCGATCAGCAGCGCACGCTCGATCCCCGTGTGTCCGAGCCACAGTCCCAGGGGTATGACGAGGAGTGCCAGAGTAAGTTCCTGGCGGAACGCCGCCTCCTCGCGGAAGGCTCCCGCGAGCCCCTGCCAGCTCGCGACCAGCGCGCGCAGGACGCGCGTGATCCCTCTGGGCTTGTAACGATCTACTGCTGCGTGGCCGGCTTCCATGTGAGATCCAGTTGGCGGGCCGCCCGCACGTCATCCAGGCGCCGCACCGGCATGGTATGCGGTGCGCTCGTTACGCGCGCGGGTTCCTGCTCCGCTTCCTTCTGGATCTGTGCCATGGCTGTCACAAAGGCGTCCAGCACGTCCTTGCTCTCGGTCTCGGTCGGCTCGATGAGCAGACACTCCGGCACCAGCAGCGGAAAGTAGGTGGTCGGGGCGTGGAAGCCGTAGTCGAGCAGGCGCTTGGCGAAGTCCATCGCGGTCACGTTGAGCTCGCGCGCCTGGCGCTTGAGCGTCACTATGAACTCGTGGCTCGCGCGCCGCTCGGGGTAGGCGGCATCGAAGCCGGCGTCGCGCAGCCGCTTGAGCAGATAGTTGGCATTGAGGGTCGCATACTCGCCCACCCGCCGCATGCCGTCGCGCCCGAGCAGTCGCATGTAGATGTAGGCGCGCAGCAGCACCCCGGCATTACCCATGAACGCCGACAGCCGCCCGATCGACTGCGGCAGGTCACTCTCGGTGAGCCAGCGGTAACGCTCGCCCTCCTTGCCGTCCGCCTCCCTGCCGACGATCGGCACGGGCAGGAACGGCAGCAGACGCGCGCCCACGCCGACCGCACCCGCGCCCGGGCCGCCGCCGCCGTGCGGCGTGGAGAAGGTCTTGTGCAGGTTCATGTGAATGACATCGAAGCCCATGTCCCCGGGGCGCACCTTGCCGAGGATCGCGTTGAGGTTGGCGCCGTCGTAGTAGAGGAGCCCGCCGGCCTCATGCACCACCCGCGCCACCTCCTCGACGCGCCGCTCGAACACCCCGAGCGTCGATGGGTTGGTGAGCATGATGCCGGCGGTACGCGGGCCGACCGCGCGCTTGAGCTCCCCGATATCGACGTCGCCGTGCGCGTCCACCGGGATCTCGCGCACCACGCAGCCGCACATGGTGGCGGTGGCGGGATTGGTGCCGTGAGCGGCTTCCGGAACGATGATCTCGTTGCGCTCGGCATCGCCGCGCGCGCGGTGATAGGCGCGGATCATGGCGACGCCGGTGAACTCGCCGTGAGCCCCCGCCATGGGCGAGAGCGCTATTCCCTCCATGCCCGAGACCGCCTTGAGCATCTCCTGCAGCTCGTACAGGCAGGCGAGAAAGCCCTGGCCGTGCGATTCGGGCCCGAGCGGATGGCGCGCGAGCAACTCCGGCAGCATCGCGTACTGGTTGCAGGCCTTGGGGTTGTACTTCATCGTGCACGAGCCGAGCGGGTAGAAGTGCGTGTCGATGGAGAAGTTGAGCTGCGACAGCCGGGTGAAGTGACGCACCGCCTCGAGCTCGCCCACCTCAGGGAGCGATGGCGGAGCTGCGCGCCGCAACTTCGCCGGCAGGTCGGCGAGCGCAGCAGGGCCCGGATCCTGCGGCCACTGATCGCTCGCGCCGCGCCCGGCGTGCGAGTACTCGAAGATCACCTTCTCGGCCGTGGGCATGGGGGAGGCCTCGTCTCAGGCGGCACGCGCCGGCTGCAGCGTCTCGCTCAAGGCGCCGCGGTAACGCTCGATGTCGGCACTCGTCTTGGTCTCGGTGGCGCACACCAGCAGCGCGTGGCCGAGCTCGGGGTAATAGCCGCCGAGGTCCAGCCCGCCGAGAATGCCGCGCGCGGCGAGCGCCTTGAGCACCGGCGCCACCGGGCGATCGAGCTGCAGCACCGCCTCGTGAAAGTACCCGCCGCTGAACGCCGGCTGCACACCCGGCACGCGGCTGAGCGCGCCCACCAGCTCGCGCGCGCGCGCGTGGCTGGCAGCGGCGGTGCGCGCGAGTCCCTGCGGGCCCATGAGCGACAGGTAGATCGTCGCCGCCGTCATCAGCAGACCCTGGTTGGTGCAGATGTTGGAGGTCGCCTTGGCGCGGCGGATGTGTTGCTCGCGTGCCTGCAGCGTGAGCGTGAAGCCGGCACGGCCGGCGACATCGAGCGTGCGCCCGACGATGCGGCCGGGAATCTGCCGCACGTGCTCCATGCGACAGGTCATGAACCCCAGGTACGGGCCGCCCGAGGACAGCGGCACGCCGAGCGGCTGGCCTTCGCCGACCGCGATGTCGGCGCCCTTGGCGCCCCACTCGCCCGGCGGCTTGAGGAGCGCGAGCGAGGTCGGATTGACGACCGCGATGAGCAGCGCGCCGTGCGCGTGCGCCCAGTCGGTGAGCGCGTCCACATCCTCCAGGCAGCCGAAGAAATTCGGCTGCTGGACGACGAGCGCGCTGATGTCCTGCCCCGCGTAGCGCTCGAGCGCGCCGGGCAGGGTCACGCCCTCGGCGGTGCAGTACGGCAGCTCCTCGAACCTCAGTCCCTGGTTGGACGCGGTCGTGAGCGCCACTTTGCGGTAGTGTGGGTGCAGGGTCGTCGGCACCAGGATGCGCATCGACTTCGACTTGCGGTTGGCGCGCACCGCCATGAGAGCCGCCTCCGCGGTCGCGCTAGCGCCGTCGTACATCGAGGCGTTGGCGACCTCCATGCCGGTGAGCCGCGCGATCATGCTCTGGAACTCGTAGATCATCTGCAGCGTGCCCTGGCTGGCTTCCGCCTGGTAGGGCGTGTAAGCGCTGTAGAACTCGCCGCGGGTGGTGATCGCCCACACCGCCGCCGGAATGTGGTGCTCGTAGGCGCCGGCGCCGAGAAAGCTGAGCGGCGCGCCGTCGGCGCGCGCCCGCTCGGTCATGAGCCGCCCGATCTGCATCTCATTGAGCGCTTCGGGGACGCCGGCGAGCGATTTGACCCGCAGCCCGGCGGGGATCTCGTCAAATAACTCCTCGATGCTGCCGACACCGATCGCTGCGAGCATCGCCTCGACATCCGCCGCGGTGTGGGGGATGAAGGCCATCAGTCGCCCTCCGCGTCGAGGAGCTGGTGATAGTCGGCCGCGGACATGAGATCTGCGGCCGCCAGCGCGCCGGGATTCGGCTTGAGGCGCATCAGCCAGCCCGCAGCGTACGGCTCGGCGTTGACCGTTTCCGGCGCGTCGGCGAGTCGGGGATTGCCGGCGGTGATTTCGCCGTCGAGCGGCGCGTAAACGTCCGAGGCGGCCTTGACCGACTCGACCACCGCGCACTGCTCGCCGGCTTTCACCGCCCGGCCCGCCTCGGGCACCTCGACGAACACGAGATCCCCGAGCGCATGCTGCGCGTGATCGGTGATGCCGATCTCGAGCGTACCGTTGGCGAGGGTGCGCACCCATTCGTGCGACTTGGTGTACTTGAGGTCCGCGGGAACATTGCTCATGGTGTTGAGCCTTTCGATCAGCCAATGAGTGATTTGCCGAGGCGCACGAACGGCGGTCTGACGACGCGTGCGTTCAGGAGCTTGCCGCGCACCTCCACCTGCACCGCGGCGCCGGTGGCAGCCGGTACGCGCGCGAGCGCGATCGAGCGCTCGAGCGTCGGCGCGAAGGTGCCGCTGGTGATCTCGCCCTCGCCCACCGCCGGTGCGATCACCTTCTGGTGGCTGCGCAGCACGCCGCGGTCCTCGAGCACCAGCCCCACGAGCTTGGCTCGCGAGCCGCGCGCGCCGAGCGCCTCGAGCGCCGCGCGGCCGATGAAGGCGCGCCCCGGCGGCTCGAGCGCTACGCTCCACCCGAGGTTCGATTCGAACGGCTGCTTGCTCTCGTCCATATCGTTACCGTAGAGATTCATCCCGGCCTCGAGCCTCAGCGTGTCGCGCGCGCCGAGTCCGCAGGAGGCAACGCCGAGGGAGTTGAGCTGCCGCCAGGCGGGAATCGCCGCCGCTGCCGGCAGCATGATCTCGAAGCCGTCTTCGCCGGTGTAACCGGTGCGCGCCACGAACCAGCCGGATAGCTCACGGCCGAAGAAACTGCCGAGCGCGAGCGCCGCGGCTGCATCGCCAGGCGCGAGCAGCTGCGCCGCCTTGGCGCGCGCCTCCGGACCCTGCACGGCGAGCATCGCCAGATCGGTGCGCTCGCTCACCTCGACCCCTGAGGCTGCGGCGTGGCGCCGCATCCAGGCGAGATCCTTGTCGCGCGTGCCGGCGTTCACCACCGCGCGGAACCAGCTGTCGGTGAGGTAATAGACGATCAGATCATCGAGCACTCCACCCTGCTCGTTCAGCATGCAGCTGTAGAGCGCCTTGCCGGGAGTGGTGAGCTTGCCGACGTCGTTCGCGAGCAGCTGCCCGAGGAAGGTGCGCACCCGCGCGCCGCGCAGGTCGACGACACACATGTGCGAGACATCGAAGACGCCGGCGGCGCGGCGCACGGCGTGGTGCTCGCCGATCTGCGAGCTGTACTGTACCGGCATGTCCCAGCCGCCGAAGTCGACGATGCGGGCGCCGAGCTCCTGGTGCAGCGGAAACAACACAGTCCTTTTTCCCACAGGTCTCTCCAGGCAAAGCTGCGGCAGGCCTCGCACGCGAGGCCGCTGCCGCCCTTCTGTCCTGTGACCTGAGAGATCAGGCGCCTTTCACGGGGCGCCGCTCCCCTTCGGTGGGTGGACGGACCGTCCACCGCTCTCCAGAAACCCCGCGGAATCCGGGCCTCCGCTGTCTGCCGTTGCTGTGCCTGAGCGTTTCCGGGCGGAAATTGCGCCTTCGGCGTTCCGGCTCTGTAACCGGACTCTCTCCGGACAGACCGTTCCGGGCGGCGGCATCATACCACCGGCGGATGCCGCCGGAGACGCTGCCAAGGGTAGAATTCGGCCGCATGAGCCTCAAGCGCCGTTTCTCAGTGCAGGTCTCGATCGGTAGCGTCCGCGTCGGCGGCGGCGCGCCCATCGTCGTGCAGTCGATGACCAATACCGACACCGCGGACGTCGCCGGCACGGCGCGCCAGGTGGAAGCGCTGGCGCGCGCGGGCTCGGAGCTGGTGCGCGTCACCGTGAACACCAGCGAGGCTGCCGCCGCGGTCGCGCCGATCCGCGAGCGGCTCGAGCGCGCCGGCGTCAACGTGCCGCTGATCGGCGATTTTCATTTCAACGGTCACAAGCTGCTGCGTGAGCACCCGGAGTGCGCGGCGGCGCTCGCCAAGTACCGCATCAATCCGGGCAACGTCGGGCGGGGAGCCAAGCGCGATCTGCAGTTCGCGGAAATGATCGAGGTCGCCTGCCGTTATGACAAGCCGGTGCGCATCGGCGTGAACTGGGGGAGCCTGGATTCGGATCTGCTCACCAGGCTGATGGACGAGAACTCCGCGCGACCCGAGCCGCTCACCGCGCAGGAGGTAACGCGCAATGCGGTGGTGCTGTCGGCGCTCGCGAGCGCGCAGCGCGCCGAGGAGCTCGGCATGGTGCACGAGCGCATCATCCTCTCCGCCAAGGTGAGCGGCGTGCAGGACCTGATCGCCATCTACCGCGACCTCGCCGGCCGCTGCGACTACCCCCTGCACCTCGGGCTCACCGAGGCCGGCATGGGCTCGAAGGGCATCGTAGCCTCAACCGCCGCCATGGCGGTGCTGCTGCAGGAAGGCATCGGCGACACCATTCGCGCATCGCTCACACCCGAGCCGGGGGGCGACCGCACGCAGGAGGTGTTCGTGGCGCAGGAGATCCTGCAGACCATGGGACTGCGCGCCTTCGCGCCGCTGGTGATCGCCTGCCCGGGCTGCGGCCGCACCACCAGCAGCTATTTCCAGGAGCTCGCACAGCGGATCCAGTCGCACATCCGCACGCGCATGCCGCAATGGCGGCGCGAGTTTGCCGGCGTCGAGGACATGACGGTCGCCGTAATGGGCTGCGTCGTCAACGGTCCCGGCGAGAGCAAGCACGCCAACCTCGGCATCAGCCTGCCAGGCACCGGCGAGCGTCCGGTGGCACCGGTGTACGAGGACGGCGCGAAGACCGTCACGCTCAAGGGCGAGCAGATCGCCGAGGAATTCCAGCAGATCGTCGAGCAGTACGTGGCGCGCCGCTACGCGCGGCTGAAGAGCAGCGCATGAGGACCGGCTCCGCGTGAGTGACCTTGCCGCGCGCCGCTGCAAGCCCTGTGAGGGCGGCGTCCCGCCGCTGACGCCCGAGCGGGCCGCCGC
>Ga0209007_1000035_pt1 | contig 98894 bp, 80 predicted proteins | sample JacPinW_OM1H0_O2_FD_187961 | JGI IMG/M metagenome (GOLD analysis project Ga0209007, IMG submission 187961) | Forest soil microbial communities from Algoma, Ontario, Canada - Jack Pine, Ontario site 1_JW_OM1H0_O2 (SPAdes) (version 2) | ecosystem: Environmental > Terrestrial > Soil > Boreal... | reverse complement strand
CCCCCGCCATAACATCCAATCTCATACGCCACCAACGACCCGAGATTGCACCCGAGCGCCCCGGCAGTCGCTACCCACAGCAGCTTGAAAGTCCCGGTAAAGACCAGGTAGCCAGCGAACGGCATGATCAATTCGGAAGGCAGCGGAATGCAAGCCGACTCAATCGCCATCAGCAGCACGACGCCGCCGTAGCCGGCCGCACTGATCACGGAGTTGATAAACACAAAAATGACAGTCAGAAGTTTTTCAGTCATCGAAAGGCAGTTCTCAGTTCTCGGTTCTCAGTAAAACCCTCATGCTGAAAGCTGGGTACTAGGTACTGAGAACTGGATTTTAGTGTATCGGAAATCAACTGACGGAACGGCGAGGCTAGAACGAGCCGTCCTGGGTGAAGGTATAGCCGGGCAAAGCCGCGCCTTGCGGAGTCTTGGTCACCTTGATGCGAACGGTTGGTACGTCCGGCGCCGTGATGCCCGCTGGTCGCAGCATGGCGTACTGCGTGAATACTTCGTTGTAAACCTTGGTGACCAGATAGTCCTGGCCATCGGCGTCGCTGCGCCACACTTGCCCGAGCTGAATGGAACTAACGGCCATTGCACATTCTCTGAATGATGTGGATTAAATCTCAGACTATCGGGAGATTGCGGGTGAGTCAATCATTCCCGTGGTTACCGAGGTCTCTGCTAAGATGTTGCCCTCATGCCCCGTGATCAAACGCCCCGCCAGCCCGCCCGCACCGGCCGTCAAGACCGCGTGGCGCGGACACTCCTGTCCGCGAAGCCAGCGGGGAAAAAATCGCGCGCCAGCCAAAGTGCTCAAGGAAACAAAATAAGTCATGTGGAGACGGCCGCCCCCGGCCGTCCAGGCAGCGCAAAAACTCTTTCAGTTTCCAAACCGAGAAAGCAAGCCTACAATCCTCTCGCTCCCGAACGCATCACCGAAATCCTGCACCGCCTCAACCAACTCTATCCCGACGTAACCTGCGCCCTCACCCACGCCAGTGCCTGGGAACTACTGGTCGCGACCATCCTCTCCGCTCAATCCACCGACGTAAACGTAAACCGAGTCACCCCGGAACTTTTCCGCATATATCCCACGGTCCAGGCCTTCGCCGCGCTTACGCCGGAGCAACTCGAGCCCGACGTCCGCTCCACCGGCTTCTTCCGCAACAAATCAAAATCAGTCGTAGGCGCCGCGAAAAAAATCATTGCCGACTTTGGCGGCCAGGTTCCGGACGACATGGAAAAACTCCTCACCCTCCCCGGCGTAGCCCGCAAGACCGCCAACGTGGTCCTGGGAAGTTGGTTCAAGAAAGCCGACGGCCTGGTCGTTGACACTCACGTTCACCGCATCTCCCGCCGCCTGGAACTCACCACGAACAACGAACCGCAGAAAATCGAACAAGACTTAATGCGCATCATCCCGCGTAAGAAATGGATTCTCTTCTCTCACCAGATTATCTGGCACGGACGCAAACTCTGCATCGCCCGCAAGCCCAAATGCATCGATTGCTCACTCGAAAACCTCTGCCACGCCGCAGACAAAACCTGGAGCACGGTGGAGATGCACAAAAACGCGAAGGCATGATGCGCTCCGCTGAAAACCCCAAATAAGTTGTCATTCCTGAGCGAAGCGCAGGATCTATGTAACTTGCTGACGCCACCACCAGCTCATAGTTTCTCTGCTAAACTCTCCCTTCCGAGGCGTGAATACCATGCGTATTTTGATCTCGTTTGCTATCGTCATACTCATGAGCACAGTCGTCCCCGAAAACCTTCCCGCCCAGACCCTACCCGAACCCCAGGCCATCACCGACCCAAAAAAGATCTCCTCCAAGCCGAACGCGCAAGTTGAGCCGAAAAGTTTAACCATCGAGAAGCTCTACATGACGCGCCAGGTGGGCCGTCCCACCTGGTCGCCCGACGGCAAGAACATCGCTTTCATCTCCAACATGAGCGGACGCAACAACCTCTGGCTCGTCCCCGCCGAAGGCGGATGGCCGCAACAACTCACGGTGAGCGATCAACGCCAGACCGCGCCTGCGTGGTCACCCGACGGCAAGTGGATCGCGTATCAATCCGACTTCGACGGCGACGAACTCTGGGATATTTTTCTGGTCTCGCCGAAAACCGGCAAAGTCGTGAACGTCACCAGCACGCGCGAGATCGCGGAGATGAATCCAACGTGGTCGCCCGACGGCCGCTATCTTGCCTACGAGGTAAAACCCAAAACCTCAGCCGCCTTCGAAATCGACGTCTACGACATGCTGATGCGCGAGGTGAAACATATCACCACCGGCACGCCTCAGGATCTGAGCAACTCCGATCCCATCTGGTCGAAGGATGGCAAGTACATCATCTATACGCAGGAGCAGGCCAAGGGCACCGACTCAAATATTTTCATCGCCGAAGTTGCAACCGGGAAAAGTACGTTGCTCACAAAGCATGATGGAGAGCAGCGATTCTGGGCCAATGACATTTCACCGGACGGCAAGAGCATTTTATTCACCTCGAATGCAGTCAACGGATACGACAACATTGGCAGGCTCGATGTAACGGCGAAAAAGATTTCGTGGCTAACCAAAGATAAATGGAAGATTCACGGCAGCGAGTTCTCGCCCGACAGCAAGCGCATCACCTTCACAGCCAATGTGGATGGTAATGAAGATATTTATTTGCACGACGTGGCCACCGGAAAATCGACTGCTCTGCAGATTCCAAAAGGCGTAAACGAGCCCACTGGCGGCCGCTCTGCTTTCAGCGCGGATGGTACTCGACTGCTCTACGATCACAACGGCCCCACCGCGCCCGGCGATCTCTGGGTGTACACGCTTGCGACCGGTAAATCGCATCAGGTTACACACTCTCTCGTTGCCGGCGTGCGTTCGGAAGATATGGTCGAACCTTATCTCGTCCACTATCCCAGCCGCGACGGCAAGTGGACCATCTCCGCGTTCCTCTATGTTCCCTTCAACATGGCGCGCAACGGACAGAACGCCGCCATCGTTTACATCCACGGCGGCCCCACCTCGCAAACCGTGAATTCATTCAACCGTTTCATCCAATACGCGGCCAATCAAGGCTACATGGTGCTGGCGCCCAACTACCGCGGCTCGACCGGCTACGGCAAAGAGTTTCAGCAGGCGAATTTGTTCGACATGGGCGGCGGTGATTTGCAGGACGTGCTCGCCGGCGTCGACTGGATCAAACAAACCGGCCATCTCGATCCCAAGAAGATCGCCGTCATGGGCGGAAGCTACGGCGGCTATCTCAGCATGATGGCGGTGACAAAAGCTCCGGATGTTTGGGCCGCGGGCGTGCCCATCGTTCCTTTCGTGAACTGGTTCACGGAGATTGAGAACGAAGATCCGGTGCTGCAACAATCCGATCTCGCAACTATGGGCGATGTGGTCAAGAACAAAGCGCTCTACGAAGACCGCTCGCCTATTAACTTCATCGACCAGATCAAAGCGCCGCTGCTGCTGCTCGCCGGAGGCCACGATCCACGCTGCCCGAAATCAGAAACGCAGCAGGTGGTCGATGCCATCAAGAAACGCGGTGGCACGGTGGATTACAAGATTTACGAAAACGAAGGCCACGGCTTTGCCCGCGTCGAAAATCAAATCGATGCCTACCAGCATGTCGCCGACTTCCTGCTGGCGCACGTTCCTCCCGCCGATTGCAGTTGCTCGCTGACGGAATAGGTATTGAAGAATGCGAGGGATCGGACCTAGGCTAGCTTAAATGAAGCACGGCGATGGCCTCCTCTCGATATGCCTCAAGATCTTCGACTAGCCACGATCGATCCGATCGGATCCTGTGAAATCGGACGGTGGCATCCTTCCCATCGAAGGAAACGATTACTGCACATTCACCTGGATGCGAAAAGCTCAATCTTTTCGCCAGCTGTTTCGCATACAGCCAAGCTTGTGGGAAATCGGCGACATGAATGTGATTCACAAAAGATTCATAGCCAATCAGATCCATTGGGTCACCGCCAAAGCTACGCACGGCTTCTGACGCGAGCAAGAGGCAGCCGTCTTTCTCTATAAACTCCGCATCTAGGACTGCCCTCAGCTTGGGTGTAAGCCTCCTGGGACTTTTGGTTCCCTTTAGGAGCTCTTGCATTCGTAGATTTGCTCGCATGCCTACCGATGAGATTGGCCGATTCATTCTCGCGACAATCGCCTCAACCAATCCGGGGATTGTGTATTCCCTAGTCTGAATGTCCACTGGGAGACCGACTTCTCGGAGAGTGGCGGAAGTCACAGGTCCGATGGAAGCAAAGAGGATATTGTCGAAACTCGGGTTTCGCTCCCCCAGCAACGCCACAAAGTTTTTGGCAGTCGAAGAACTCGTAAAGGTAATTACATGCGGCTGCTGTCGCGGGTTCCGCAACACACTGCGCAGTCGCGTGCGCGAAGACTGCGGCACCACGGTCTCGTAAGCTTCCACCACATCCACCTGCGCCCCTGCTTTACGCAACTCCTGCGGAATCACGTCGCGCGCAACCTTGGCGCGCACCAGCAGCACCCGCTTTCCTTTCGCCCGCTTCCGCAAACTGCGCACCACCGACTCCGCCACATACTCCTTTGGCACAACATCTACTTTAGCGCCGCGCTGCTCGATCGCCTTCTTTGTTGCCGGACCGATGGCCGCGATGCGCAAATGCTTGAGGCTTGTCGGCCTCAGGCCCAGCTTCGCCAACCGCTCCCACATGGCATCGACTCCATTCACGCTGGTAAGGATGAGCCAATCGTACTCTGCAAGGCTCCCAAGCGCGCCGTCCAATGCCTTAAAAGATCGCGGCTTGCGGATTTCGATAAACGGAATCTCGATCACCGTCGCACCCAGCTTGCGCAGTTCACCCGAGAGCGCACTGGCCTGATGCCGTGCCCGGCCAATCAGCACGCGAATGCCCACCAGCGGACTCCGCGACGGCTTTGCGGATTGCTTGCGACTTCTTCTCGTAATCAAACGCCCAGTCCTTGCTTCTCCATCAGCTTCGCGATTTCCACGGCGGCCGAGTCCGTGCTCTCTACCAAAGACGCGATCACCGCAGCCTGATCCGCCTTGCTGCGATTTTGACTGATCTTGAACTTGGCCTCGATTCGCGTCACCACCATTTCAAAGCCCACGATGTGCTTCAGCATCCCATCGCGAAACTTGTCAGTAAGGCCGACCCATTGCTTGAAGTAGTCCGGATCGAATCGATGAATGATGTCGTTCACTTCTTCCAGAAGATGCTCAGGTTCGTTAATCGCGCGCGTACGCCCGTACACATGCACCGCGGCATAGTTCCACGTAGGAACGCTCTCCCGGCTCTCATAGAGACGCGGGGAAATATATGCGTGAGGCCCGTGAAAAATCACCAGCGACTCTTGATCATTTTGCAGGAGAGCGCAGTGCGGGTTCGCCTTGGCAAGGTGTCCGTGCAGTACCACCTTGTTGTCCACTTCGCGCACGAGGATGGGAATATGCGTAGCGAACGGACCGCTCTCCGAAGGAGAAATCAGAATGGCAAACGGATTCGCCTGCACAAATGAAATTGTGTCCGCGTGATCGCGAACCCGGTTAAATTCTGGAATGTACATGCTTCGTTCTCCCAATGATTCGCAGACTACTCCAAGCCTTTCGTTCTAGGCTGCAGTCATTTCTTTCGCACGTGCAGCAACTTCTCTACTTCGGCAATTACCACCCCCGCCTCATCCTTCACTTCCACCGAAAACACCGGCTCATATTTCGGGAGCGTATTCAGTTTCTCGCGAATATCCTCGATCTGGCTATCCGCCAAGCGAAACTCCGCCCGCACTGTTCCCTTACCCGGCTTTTTGTAACGAATGCTCGCAGCTTTGTCCCACACAATATACTCACGTCCGAGATTCGCCATCAGCATGAGCATATAGAACGGATCAGTCATGGCAAATAGCGATCCACCGAAGTGTGTACCCACATAATTCGCATTCCAGAAGCGCAGCTTCATCTCGACATCGATCGACTTCATGTCAGGAGCGATATGCCTGACCCGAATGCCCGCGCCTAAGAATGGGGGCCAGAAATTGACGAGGCGGCGCAGCGCGTGAGACTCCCGGGTCCCGCCTAGAAGTTGGAGGAGAACTCTGCGGCTGTTCATATCTCTGCGTTCTTGCGATTTGAGTTCACAGTTGTGGTGGGACGGCCAGCCCGCGGCCGTAGACCGCTTCCAGAATTTCATCGCCGCCGCGGCTGAGCAACGTATCGCCAACATCGTTGCCAAGTTGTTCGGGATCGTTGAGGTTTCCGTCGCGCGATTCCCGCAGAACTCTTGAGCCATCCGGATCGGCGACGATGGCTTCGAGATGCAGCTTTCCATCGCGGGTTTCCGCAAATGCCCCGATGGGAACCTGGCAGCCTCCGCCCAAACGATTAAGAAGTGTGCGCTCGCAGGTGGTGGCGGCACGTGTAGCGGAGTCGTTCAAAAACTCGAGATCCCGGCACGTGGCCGTATCGCCTTCACGAATCTCGATTCCGAGCGCTCCCTGCCCCGCGGCGGGACACATGATTTCAGCGGAAATGATCTGCTGGATCAGTTCGGTCTTGCCCAAACGTTTGAGCCCGGCCGCAGCCAGGATGATGGCGTCGTATTCGCCTTGCTCCAATTTGCGCAGGCGTGTATCCACGTTGCCGCGCAGAGGATGAACGTTGAAATCGGGACGGATAGCCTTGAGCTGCGCTTGTCGCCGCAAGCTGGACGTGCCCACACGCGCGCCCTGCGGCAGGTCTTCGATCTTCGAATACAACCGCGAGCAGAAAGCATCGCGCGGATCTTCTCGCTCCGTGATGGCGACAATTTCGAATCCCGGAGCGAGTTCGGTAGGCAAATCTTTCAACGAATGCACGGCGAGATCGACCCGGATGGCGGCGAGAGCTTCTTCAATCTCTTTGGTGAACATCCCCTTAGTGCCGACCATCGCGAGGGCAACATCGGTAATCTTGTCGCCGGTGGTGTGGATGATTTCAATTTCCACTTCGTGTCCGCGTGCGCGAAGCAGTGCAGAGATGTGATTGGCCTGCCATAGGGCAAGTTGCGAACCGCGTGAGCCAATACGGAGACGCGTCATCCGTGTCGCGTCCCCTTTTCCTTGCCCTTGTGCGAGTCCAATGTTCCTGGTTGCTTATCCTTGTCGCGCAGATCAAAGAGCTTCCGCACGACGTCAATCACCGTCGTTGCTTCCGCCTCGCGAGCCGCCGTCTTCAGCGTGGTGATCGGAGTGTGCATCACTTTATTGATGATGCCGCGCGTCAGAGCTTCGACAGCCATCTCTTGCTCCGGAGTCAACGGACCCATCCGCCCGCGCACGCGATCGATTTCCGCCTGACGAATGGTTTCTAAATGATCCTGCAACGAAACGATCGTCGGCACCACATCGAGCGTATACAAGCGGGCCTCGAAGCGCTCAACTTCACTCGCGATGATGGCCTCAGCCAGTTCGGCTTCGTGCCGCCGGTCGGCGACGTGGCTACTGACAGCCTGCTGCAGGTCGTCGATGTCATAAACGAAGATGCCGTCAAGCTTGGCCATCTCCGGCGAAACATCGCGGGGCACGGCAATGTCGATGAAGAACATGGGCCGGTTCTTGCGGCGGGCAAGGAATTGTTCGCCGTGCTCGCGGCGGAAAATAGCCTGCGGTGAGCCGGTTGAAGTGATCACGATATCGGCGTGGTCGCAATTCTCGTAAAGATCGTCGAAACGGATCGCCTGGCCGTTGAAGCGATGCGCTAATCCCACGGCGCGGTCGTAGGTCCGATTAGAAACAAAGATCGACTCGCAGCCATGAGCGATCAGGTGGCGGGCCGCAAGTTCGCTCATCTTACCGGCACCGACGATGAAAACATTCTTGCCCTGCAGCGTGCCAAAAATCTTCTTCGCAAGTTCCACCGCGACCGACGCAATAGAAACCGAAGATGACCCCACGGCAGTTTCGCTGCGAACGCGTTTGGCAACTGCAAAGGCCCGCGTAAAAAGCTGGTCGAGTTGGCTGCGCACTGAACCCACGGCGCGGGCCGTCGCGTAAGCTTCCTTCACCTGCCCGAGTATCTGAGCTTCGCCCACAACCATCGAATCCAGACTCGAAGCCACGCGGAAGATGTGCCGCACCGCATCTTTTTCTCGAAACTCGTACAGATGCGCGTCCAGCTCATCCGCGCTCAAGTGAAAGTGCTCATGCAAAAACCCGCGCAGGTCGGCGGAACCGTTCGTGGTATGAGTAATCATTTCCACGCGATTGCAAGTGGAAATGATCATTCCTTCTTCAACCCCGGGATGAGCGGTAAGATCGCGGCAAAAATCCGGCAAGCGCGACTCCGGTATCGCCAACCGCTCGCGCACTTCGAGCGGCGCGCTATTGTGATTCACGCCGATGAGCTGGTATCTCATGAAGCGGCAAACCTGTGGATCGTGGAAAAATAATTCGCAGCCCAGGCCACAATCGCAGCCACAAACGCAAACGTAGCCAGCACCGCGGCGCGGCGCCCACGCCATCCCGAATTCCAGCGGGTCACAACCATGACCATATAAACCGCCCACATCAGGATCGACAGCAAAAATACGGGATCGAGAAAATCGACGTGGCCGTACGTGCTCATAGCTAAGATCGACCCCGTAATCAGCCCGAGCGTCATGAAAGGAAAACCGAGCAGCAGCGAACGGTAGCCGATCTGGTCGATCACTTCGAGCGCGGGCAGGAAAGAAATCAAACTGCTCGCCTTCTTGGCCTTCAGGCGCCGCTCCTGCAGCAGGTAAAGCAAACTCGCGCCGAAGCTGAGCACGAGCGCGGCGTATCCCGTGAAGATCAGGATAATGTGCGCGATCAGCCATCCCTTGTGCTGCACGAAAGAAGTCAGCAGCACAGGCTGCTGGTCCAACGCTGCAACGAAGGTCAAAAAAAATACGATCGGGAACACGACCACGCCGGGCGAAGTCGTCTGATAGATGGCATAGATAATCATAAAGAACGTCATCGAAAAGAAAGCCAGTAGCGACTCTCCGTTATGCACCGAGGCCCAAACCACATGCCCGGAGAGAAATAACTCGGATAGCGAGACGAAGTGGAAGACCATACCCAGGCTAGCCGCGTGCAGCGCAATGCGGCTGAAAAGGTCGCTGGTGCGGGTGAGCGCAAAGAAGGCGTAGATCAGCCCAATAAAGTAGCAAGCCAGCGCGAAGCGCAACCAGAGCAATGCCATAGGACAGGTAAGTATCAGAGTCCGCTGAGTTTAATGCAAGTCAGAAGCGCATCGTCCCAATCGGTAAGGTAACTCCGTTCTTTCATCTCATTATATTCTGCACATCAACTGCAAAGCGGGAACGACAATGTCACGACTCATCGTGATCTGGATCAAGATGAGTCGTCGCAGTTTGTCGAACGGCTGAAATTCTGGGTTTCGGACCTCCGGACTTGGGCACATTGATCCAGGAAAGACCGCCTCCGCTACCCTCTTCCATGCAGCACTTCTTGAACTTCTTTCCGCTTCCACAGGGGCATGGCAAGTTTCGTCGAGCTGCATGGCCGCTTGGAACAAGCATGGGTAACCTTCTATTCCACACCGAGGCTGGCAAGTGCCTCTTCAAGCCCCGCCGCGTCAATCACCAGTCGTCGCCCCTGCTCTTTCACGTCTTCCAGTTCATCGAAGGCGCGGAACAATCGAAGCTTCGCAGCGGCATATTGTTCCGCCTCAGTCAGCGAACGATCGTGAGCTTTGGCCCATGTCGTCACCGACTTTTCCGGCAGAAAAACGCTTACAGCGTATGTCAGCTTACGATCCGAAGTAACGTCAAATACGAATTCCTTGGCCGGCGCCTCAGGATCATTAGCCAGCGCCGCTCTCTCACCCACAAAGTAGTACTGATAGACGTATCCCTGAGCGCCGGCGTAGGTCTTCAGGCGTCGCACGGTCTTATCCGGAGACATGCGGACATTATGAACGCTCGTGGCCAGTTTGTCGTCCCCAACAAAGTTCGCGATGGTTTGATCGCATGGGGCGCGATGACAATTACCCCAGCTCGATATGAACCGTACCCAGGCTAAATCTTCTGCCCAGATTGCCGATATCTACTAAGAGATCGCTGGCCAGTAGTGCATTCGGCAGCGCCTGCGACTTCCAGGTACAAGAATGGATTGGAAATGGTTCGCCCTCGGAGCGCTGGTAATCATCGCAATCTACCAGCAGATCCGCGTCTACCAAATCCATCGGCAATCGAAGCAGCGCGAAGAGCTGTTTCAGATCGTCACAGAAAATGCCGCCGACATGATTGCTCTGGTCGATGTGAAGGGACGCCGCCTCTACAACAGTCCCGCATACAAGCGAGTCTTGGGCTATTCTGCCGCGGAACTTAGCGGAACTTCTTCGTTTGAACAGATCCATCCTGACGATCGCTTTCGCGTGCTCGAAGCAGCGCAGGAAGCTCGCAGCACGGGAATCGGCAGAAAAGTGGAGTATCGCATCCGCCACAAGGATGGCAGTTGGCGCGTTCTGGAGTCCGTAGCGGGCACGATCCGGGACGAGAAAGGCGATGTCGCCAAGTTGGTCATCGTGAATCGTGATATCACCGACCGCAAACAAGCCCAGCAACAAGCGGAGCACAATTCTTTTCATGACGCTCTAAGCGGGCTTCCCAACCGGCTTCTCTTCTTGAACCGTTTGCAGCATTTATTCGATCAGGCACAGCGCAGCCCAGAGCGCCAATATGCTGTCTTATTCGTCGATCTGGATGCTTTCAAAGTGTTCAATGACACCATGGGGCCGGCGGCTGGTGATCAGGTGATCGTCGAGATCAGTCACCGCCTGGAGGCCAGTCTTAGGCACGACGATACTGTCTCCCGTTCGCATGAACCACTGCCGGCTAACATGATTCTCTCCCGCATGGGCGGAGACGAATTCACCGTCCTGCTGGAAGGAGTGACCGATCCGAGTGATGCCATGCGGGCGGCAAAACGAATTCTTTCCGCGATCGCCGAGCCTCTTCTGGTGGAAGGGCGCGAGGTGCGAACCTCCGCGAGTGTGGGCATCGCTTTGAGCACACCGGACCACCAGCGAGCCGAGGAGTTGCTGCAGGAAGCCGATGTCGCGATGCGCCGGGCCAAAGCGATGGGAGGTTCCCGTTGTGAGATGTTTGACGCAGCAATGCACACCCGCGCCGTCAACCGGCTGAAGTTGGAAAGAGAGTTGCGAGAGGCAATCGAGAAGCGTCAGTTTCGCGTCTATTACCAGCCCATCGTGCAACTGAAGACGAATCAGATTACCGGGTTTGAAGCACTGCTGCGCTGGCAGCATCCCGAGCAAGGTCTGATTTCCGCTTACAAGTTTCTGGCAGCGGCGGAAGACACCGGGCTGCTCGTTTCCACCGGTCACTGGGTGATTCAGCAAGCATGCCAACAATTACGCGCCTGGGACAATGAAATTCCGTCGCTGGTCGAAGCCGTAAGCATAAGTGTAAATATTTCCACCAAGCAGTTGGCCGACCCGCGCTTCATCGCCGACCTCTCGGCGACGCTGCGGGAGACCGGCATCGACCCATCACGCCTGCACCTGGAGATCACGGAGAGCGTGGCGACCGCCGACTCCAAGCTGACTGCAGCCGTTCTTCCGCACCTTAAACAGCTCCGGGTAGGCCTAATCCTTGATGATTTCGGAGCAGAAAGCTCGTCTTTGAATAGTCTGCGGCAATTCGCCGTGGAAGCGCTGAAGATCAATCGTTCCCTGATCGGCGGAATGCTAGCCGACTGTGACGCGCGTGACATGATCGAGCTGATTGTCCTGCTGTCGCAAAAACTAAAATTCAAAGTGATCGCGGAAGGCCTTGAATCTGCCAAGCAGCTCGATCAGCTCCGCGAACTGGGCTGTAAACTAGGGCAAGGACACTTATTCTCCTCGCCGGTCGATGCGAAAGAAGCCGAGCAACTCCTGCGGCAGCGAAACGCGCCACGTGCCAAAGTCGCCGGAGCGCAATAAACCTTTAATCTGCCTCCTCTGCTGGATGCGCGTTTTTACCTGCTGCCGTTGCCTGGGGAGATGACTCGACCATATTCGGAGGCGCGGCTGAGACGATCGAACATCCGCCATGCGGAGAGTGAAATCTTGCTGATGGCCTCTTCGCCATCGCGTTCGTTGGTAAGGAATGTGGTCATCACGCAGATCACATAAGGTCGGCCCTCGATAAAAACGATGCCGGAGTCATTGCGTACGCCTTCGAGCTCTCCCGGCTTGTTTGCGACCTTAACGCCGGCTGGCAAATCGCGAGGAATCCACGAATCTTTGCCCGTGCTCAGGACTTTGAAGAAGTCTTCGGTCGATTGCTTGTTAAGTAGTTTCCCGCGATAGATCGCTGCAAGCAGCATCATCATTTCGCGAGGAGTGGAAATGTTCTCGCGTCCCTGCTTGGCGGCTTCGAGGTCCATCATCTTACGGCGCAGGCGAGTGTGCGCGAGCCCGAGTGAATCGAGCATGGCATTAACGTTGTCCATGCCAACGCGGTCGATGAGGACATTCGTGGCGGAGTTATCACTAACCGCAACCATCATGGTGGCAAGATCACGCAAAGTGATACTGGTGACGCCTGGAGTAAGTCCACCCATAATGTCGCTGTCAGGAACAAGATCGGATGCCTGCACGGTGTAGAGGTCGGTAAGCTTCAGCTTGCCTTGCTGCGCCTGCAGATAAAGATCGGCGAGGACTGCGATCTTGATCGAACTGGCTTGGGCAAAGATTTCATTTTCGTGGAGGAAGAACTGATCACCGGTCTTCAGATCCTCGATCGCCACGCCCATCACGCCATCGAGGTGCTGGTCGATATCGTGAACATCGGATTCTAGTTTCTGCCACAGAACTTTTTGCTTTTCGTCTGAAGGAACTGCCGCGGGCGGGTTGCTAGTCTGGGCAAAGCAAGCAGCTAGAAACAAGAAGACACAGACCAGATGTTTCACGGGATCGTCTCCTGAGGACAGGATTGTAGCAGGCTGTCTCAGCCATCGATTTTCGCTTCCCGCAGCTGCTTCACGGCAGTCTCGGAACTCACCGGCGAGTAATATACTTCCTTGAAAGTGTACGACCGTGCCTTAGCAGAGACCACCGGCATAATCTCGATGTGCCAGTGATAGTCATCATCGATGGTCTTCCAATATCCAAGCGTTTTCGAGGGATGCAGGCTGTTGGGAGAAGTATGCAGTACCAGATGGAAACCTTCTGTAACCGTGCGAATCCGCTGCAGCGTGCGCCGCAGCAGTGCCGCGAGATTCACTCTCAGTCCCGGCTTGGACAATCCTGTTCTCTCGAACGAAGCTTCGTGGTTGCGGGGCAGAATCCAGGTTTCGTACGGAACCCGCGGAGCGTAAGGCCCCAGCGCCACATAATCCCCGCGCGCTTCGATCACGCGCGAAGCCTGCCGTTCTTCCTGCGTAAGGATGTCGCAGAAGACGCATCGCTCCTTCGCCTGATAATATTCACGGCTCGCCCGCAATTCGTAGAGCACGCGTCGCGGCACGAACATCGTAGCCGTGATCTGCGAAGTAGGATGGCTGAATTCCTGGCCCGCGCCGGGCCCGTAATCCTTGAATAAGCTGACGTACTTGACACGCGCATCGTGCTTCAAATCCATGATGCGCTCGGCAGCCAGGCGCAGAAACTGTCCAATCTCCTCATCGCTGGCATTCCATAACTGCCGGTCGTGCCGGGGATTCTCCACCAGCACTTCATGCGCGCCCACCGAACTCATGCGGTCATAAATGCCATCGCCGCGACGGCCCGGTTCGCCTTCAATGTGATACAGCGGCGTCGGATGCACCACCGAGCGCGCCGACCATCCGCTTGTGCTCGGAACCGCCGAGATCACGTGCGTCGACTCAGCCGTATCCGGACAAAAGCGGCAGGCTGATTCAGGCCTCGGCGAACTCTCGGCCGGGTCGTCTCCCGTCATAACCCAGGACCGGGTGATGGGATCTTTGCGGAGTTCCATGCATTAGGAAAACACTGCGGGAGAAGCGGCGTCAACTGGCATTTCCACTTTGCGACGCGACGCCGGCACAATCGGGTGACCGATTGCTTTGTTATAATCCGCGCCAAGCGCGCTTTCCGGCCGAAACAATAGCCTGAACCATAAATGACCGAGCCCTCCACTCCGCTGATGCGGCAATATGCCGCCGTGAAGAAGGAACATCCGACCGCGCTGCTCTTCTTTCGCCTGGGAGATTTCTACGAGCTTTTCTTCGATGACGCCATCGTGGCGTCGAAAGAACTGCAGATCACGCTCACCTCACGCAACAAAGAAAAAGGCATCGCCGTGCCCATGTGCGGAGTGCCTCACCACGCTGCCGAAGGCTACATCGGCAAGCTCATCCGCAAAGGATTCAAAGTTGCCATCTGCGAGCAAATGGAAGATGCCCGCATCGCAAAGAAGCAGATCGGAACGAAGCTCGTCCGTCGCGAAGTAACGCGCGTAGTCACGCCCGGCACCGCTGCCGATTCCCTTCTCGGCTCCGAAGAAAATAACTTCCTCGCCGCGCTGGCACAAGTGGGAGAGCACGTCGGCTTTGCCGCGCTGGATCTCTCCACCGGAGAATTTCGCGCCACGGAATTCTCCGGAGAAACCGCCTTACGCCGCATACAAGAAGAGTTGGAACAATTGCGGCCGAAAGAATTATTGTATGGATCGGCAGCACCGCTATTCGACACCAAAACCAGCCGCAGCCAAACTCCGCAGCCTCGATCATCCGGCGCTACATGCACGGAGACCCCGCTCGATGACTGGATCTTTGCGCCCGACCACGCGATTCCATTGCTGGAAAATCATTTTGGGGTGTTATCGCTGGAAGGTTTTGGCCTGTCCGGCCGCACCGCTGCGGCCGCGGCCGCGGGCGCAATTCTCTACTACGTCCGCTCCACGCAGCGCGGGTCTCTCGATCACGTGGACCGCATTGGCTGGTACGAGCGCCAGAACTGTCTCGTGCTCGATGCGGTTACGGTTCGTAATCTTGAATTGATCGAACCACTTTTCGCGGGTACCGACGCCGGGGTAACTCTGTTTCGCTCCATCGACGCCGCGGTCACGCCCATGGGCAAGCGCCTTCTGCGCGCATGGCTGCTGCGGCCATCGCTCGATCTTTCGGAAATCAATGCACGCCTCGATGCGGTGGAAGCCGGAGTGAAGGACACAATCGCACGCGAAGAACTGCGCCGAGCACTCGATGGCGTATTAGACCTGGAGCGACTGTTAAGCCGCGTCACACTGGAGACAGCGAATCCGCGCGATGTACTGGCTCTCGCGGCGTCACTCGCCAAGATTCCCTCGATCAAAGCCGCCATGGAACGACTAGCCGCCGACCGGCTGAAGACTTTGCACGCATCGCTCGACGAACTCGGCGATCTGCGCACTCGCATCGAGAGCACAATTGTCCCAGAACCACCGCTAACTTTCGCCGATGGCGGCGTGATTGCCCCGGGAGTAGACCGCGATCTGGACGAACTGCGCGAACTCTCCCGCAACAGCAAGCAAGTGCTGGCGCAAATCGAGCAACGCGAACGCGGCCGCACCGGAATTACCTCGCTAAAAGTAAAATTCAACTCCATCTTCGGCTACTACCTCGAGGTTTCAAAACCGAATCTGCATCTAGTCCCGCAGGATTACGAACGCAAACAAACTCTGGTAGGCGCGGAACGCTTTACCACTCCCGAGTTAAAAGAATACGAGGCTAAGATTCTCGACGCCCAGGAAAAAATTGTCGAGATCGAGCGACGGTTGTTCACCGAGTTGCGCACTGCCATCGCCTCCGAAGCCAAGCGAATCCGCCAAACCGCACTTGCGCTGGCGGAAGTCGACGTGCTGGCTTCTCTGGCCAATATCGCGGCGCTGCGAAATTACTGCCGTCCACAGCTCCTTGCAAACGGCGACACCGGTGATCTTGAGATTATCGAGGGCCGCCATCCCGTGATCGAACAGCAGGAAATGTCCGGAGGCAGCGAGCGCTTCGTTCCGAACGATCTTTATCTGAATACGACCACGCACACGATCCTTTTGCTAACCGGCCCGAACATGGGCGGCAAGTCCACATACTTACGCCAAACCGCGCTTATCGTGATCCTCGCGCAGATGGGATCGTTCGTTCCCGCACGCTCGGCGCGCCTCAGCGTCATCGACCGCGTCTTCACTCGCATCGGCGCCAGCGACAATCTGGCCCGCGGCCGCTCCACTTTCATGGTCGAGATGACCGAAACAGCGGCAATCCTGCACACCGCAACAGCACGCTCACTCATCCTGCTGGATGAAGTCGGCCGCGGCACCTCCACTTACGACGGTTTAGCCATCGCCTGGGCAGCCATCGAATATCTGCACGCCCGCGTGCGAGCAAAGACCCTATTTGCCACCCACTATTTCGAGCTAACGGAATTGGCGGAACAGCTTTCCGGAGTGAAGAACTACCATATGTCGGTGAAGGAAACCGGCGGCGGAGTTGTATTCCTCCGCAAGGTTGAACCGGGCGCAGCCGACCGCAGCTACGGCATCGAAGTCGCCAAACTCGCAGGCCTGCCGAATGAAGTAATTACGCGCGCCCGTGAAGTTCTGGCCGAGCACGAATCGGCGGAACGCGAACTGACGGAACATCTCTCGCCCGGCGCTTCGCCTCCGCCCACACAGCTAACGATCTTCACGCCAATCTCCCAACCCGTGCTCGATAAGCTGCGCGAAGTAGATCTGAACCGACTCACGCCGCTGGAGGCGCTAAATTTGCTGGCGGAATTGAAGAAAGAAATCTAATCACAGAGCCACAGGTTAGCCAGACATTATTCGATGACCGCTCAGCGAAAAACACGCCCGATCGTGAACATCGGTCAACTCCTGATCGTCGGCTTCGACGGCACAGAGATGACGCCGCGCCTCACTTCCCTGCTCACGCGCCTCCAACCAGCCGGGGTCATCTTATTCGCACGCAACATAAAAGATCCCGGCCAAACCTGGCGCCTGCTACTCGATTGCCAGAAGTGCGTCACCACGCCGCTGTTCACCTGCGTCGACCTCGAAGGCGGAAACGTCGACCGCTTCCGTGATGCTCTCGGCCCAACGCCTTCCGCTGCGGATGTCTTCGCCACCGGCGACCGCAAACTCTTCCGTAAGCACGGCCAAATCATCGGAGAGAATTGCCGCGCCCTGGGCTTTAACGTAGACTTCGCTCCCGTACTCGATCTGGCTTTCGAGGCCTCAAGCAAAGTGATGAGTTCGCGTGCTGTCTCGCCCGATCCGCACCAGGTGGCTTCCTACGCGCGTGGCTTTCTCACAGGGCTGCGCACCGCTGGTGTGTTGGGCTGTGGCAAGCACTTTCCCGGCCTCGGCGAAGGCACACTCGATAGCCATCACGATCTGCCGGTCATCGATAAGCCGCTGAAAAAGCTCTGGGCCGAAGATCTTCTGCCCTACCGCACTCTCCGCGCTCAAGTGCCGCTGGTGATGATTTCCCACGCAGCCTATCCGAAGGTCACGAAAGATAAAACTCCCGCGTCGCTCTCCAAAATCTGGATCACGGAAATCCTGCGCAAACGCATCGGCTATCGCAACCTGATCGTGTCCGACGATCTGGAAATGGGAGGAGTCCTGTCTGCGGCTCCAATCGGCCAAGCGACAGTTGAATTCGTTCGAGCCGGCGGAGATTTGTGCCTCATCTGCCATCGGGAAGACTATATTGCGGAAGCCTACGCCGAGCTTATTAAGACAGCAGAGCGCGATCCAAAGTTTGCCCGCCTCGCTGCGGAACCGGCGCGCCGTGTAATGGCATTCAAGAAAAAATCGGCAAAGATGTTACGCAAAACCAAGCAACCTTCAGCCCCAATCTTCGAAAAGCTCACGCGGCAGCTGTGGGAATTCAGCGAGCAAGTACGGCTGGAAGCTCTGGCGAACGAAAAGCCGGGGCCGCAAAGATGACGAACAAAGAAATAATAGTGGCCGGAGTTATGAGCGGCACATCCGCCGACGGCATCAACGTCGCGTTGGTGCGAATGGATGCAAACTCGCGCCGAGGCCGAATCGCTTTTAAATTGCTCGGACACGCCGAACACCCTTATCCAAAAAAAGTTCGCGAGGCGATATTGGCTGCAATGAATGCCTCGGCAGCAAGCGTAGCCGATCTGGCTCGGTTAAATTTTCTGCTGGGTGAACTCTATTCCGATGCGGTCCTGGCCGCCCAGCGCCAGTTCCGCGTGAAAGTGCATCTCATCGGCTGCCACGGGCAAACCCTCTATCACCAAGGCGAACCGCAGCGCTTTCTGGGACGCAACCTGACAACAACCTGGCAAACTGGTGAGGCCGCAATCATCGCCGCGAGAGTCGGAGTGCCAGTGGTTTCCGATTTTCGTCCCGCCGACATGGCGGCTGGCGGCAAAGGAGCGCCGCTTGTTCCCTTTCTCGACTACATGCTGTTCCGCGATCCCCGCATCGGAAGAATCGTGCAAAACATCGGCGGTATCGCCAACCTTTCCGCCATCCCCGCTGGCGCGTCCGCAAAGGACGTAGTCGCCTTCGATACCGGCCCGGGCAACATGGTGATCGACGCTGTCACCGATAAACTGTTCGGCCAGCCCTTCGATCGCAATGGCAGAATCGCCGCCTCCGGAAAAGTGCTGGATAAAGTCATCCTCAAATTCTTACAACGAAAGTTTTTTAAGAAGAAGCCTCCCAAGACCGCAGGGCGGGAGGAATTCGGCCGTGAGTTCGTAACCGAATTTCTACGAAGTTGCGGACGATGCCCCAAACAAGATGCCGTAGCTACCGCGACCGCACTCACGGCAAAATCAATTGCTCAGGCGATAAGCCGTCACGCAATTCAAAACTCAGCCTCCGCCCGCAAGCCCGCATTTAGCGAAATGATTCTTTCCGGCGGCGGAGCGAAAAACTCCACACTCGTGGCCATGCTAACCAGCGAACTCGCCGCGCTCGGATTGCGGCTTCGTTTCACTGACGAATTCGGCCTGCCTTCCGAAGCAAAAGAAGCGGCAGCCTTCGCCGTTCTCGCCCATGAAACCTGGCGCCGACGGCCTTCGAATGTTCCATCTGCCACGGGAGCCAAGCGCGCTGCAGTACTGGGCAAAATCTCGTATCCTTGAGATTCGCAAAACAATGAAGATAAAACCTATGCCGATTTACGTATCCATGCTCCGCGGAATCAACGTAGGTGGGAACAAGCAAGTGAAGATGGATAAGCTCCGTTCCTCCCTCGAAGCGCTCGGACTGGAGCAGGTGAAAACCTACATCCAGAGCGGAAACGTCGTCTTTAGGTGTCCCAAAACGTCTCCGCCCGCACTTTCCCGGAAACTCGAAGAGCGCATTCTAAAAGACTTCGGCTTTTCTGTTTCTGTAATCTCAAGAACTGCTGACGAGATCGAGAACGCGAGCGCAAACAATCCCTTTTTGAAGCAGCCTGGCATCGATTCAGAAAAGCTTCATGTCGCCTTTCTGTCTGACCCTCCCGCCACGGAAGCTCTTAAGAGGTTAGCCGAATTCACGCTGGCACCCGATCAATCCTGCTGTCGCGGCAAAGAGCTTTATCTTTATTTTCCAAATGGAGTATCCGGCAGCAGCCTGTGGAAGCACCCACTGGATCGGGTATTATCCGTCGAGGCCACCATGCGCAACTGGAAAACTGTCAACACTCTCCACCACATGTGCCAGGACTGCGGCTGATGCGCCGCGCGTCATTCCTCCTTGCAACTCTTACCCTGATGGTTTCTCTGCTCTCGTGCTCCAACAAACCCGATCCCAACACGCTGGTAATGCTGATCGAATCGAGCCCCACAAATTTGGATCCTCGCATTGGAGTCGACGCGCAATCGGAGCGGATCGACAATTTAATCTTCGACGACCTGCTCTCGCGCGGCGACAATCTGGATGTCGCGCCTGGCCTGGCCGAGCGCTGGGAAATTCCGGATCCCTTCACCTATATTTTTCACCTGCATCAACGCGCAAAGTTTCACGACGGCCGCCCGCTCACCTCTCGCGATGTAAAGTGGACCTTCGATTCCCTACTTCAAGGCAAAGTTCGAAGCACGAAAGCTGCCGTTTACCGCTTCGTCGATCACATCGATGCGCCGGATGATTTCACCGTCATCTTTCACATGAAAGAGCCCTCCGCCACATTACTGTGGAATTTGTCGGACGGTGCGGTCGGCATCGTGCCCTACGGCAGCGGCAACGAAGTCACATCTCATCCGGTCGGCTCCGGTCCTTTCAAATTTGTCTCGGCCGAAACTGACAAAGAAGTCATCCTTGAGCGCAACGACAATTACTGGGGCGAGACAGCAAAGCTCTCCCGCGTTCGTTTCGCGGTTGTTCCCGATGCCACCACGCGCGCACTCGAACTGCGCAAGGGGAGCGCCGATGCCACCATCAATGCGCTCACTCCCGATACCGTGCTTACGTTGCAGCGCGATCCGTCACTCGCCGTCGAACGCGCCCCTGGCACCGTGCTGGCCTATATGGGATTCAACCTGCGCGATCCTATTCTGCAAGATGTACGCGTGCGCCAGGCCATCGCCTACGCTCTCGATCGCCGGCCCATGATCGAGTATCTGTGGCGCGGCGAAGCGCAGCCGGCGCGCAGCATTCTTCCGCCACAAAGTTGGGCATACAACGGCAACGTGCCGGCCTACGATTACGATCCCGATGCCGCACGCAAACTGCTCGATGCCGCGGGTTATCCCGCCGTGAACGGTGTGCGCTTCCACCTCACCATGAAGACTTCCACCGATGAAAACACGCGGCTGATGGTCGCCGTGATGCAGCAACAATTGCGCGAGGTCGGCATCGTGCTCGATATTCGCACCTTCGAATTCGCCACTTTCTTCGCCGACGTTACCCACGGGGCGTTTCAGCTTTACAGTCTGCGCTGGATCGGAGGCAATGAAGATCCCGACATTTTCGAATATGCGTTTCATTCGGCAAAGTTTCCGCCGAACGGGGCCAACCGCGGCTATTACTCGAATCCAAAAGTAAATGCACTGATTGACCAGGGCCGCCGCGAAGTCGATCCAAGCCTGCGCAAGCCAATCTATGACGAACTACAGCGCATTATTGCCGAAGAATTGCCTTACATTGACCTGTGGTATCTGGATAACGTTCTCGTTCACAACAAGCGCGTAGTGAATCTCAAGCTGAATCCCGCGGGAAATTACGACTTCCTGCGCACAGCGGAGTTGACTCCGGACAACAACAACTGAGCGCTTCATAAGCCGCCAACTCCGCGTGTTACCATCGAAGTTCAACCTGCCTCATGCGAATTCTCTTCATTGGCGACATCTTCGGGCGTCCCGGACGCACCATCGTCAAGGACAAGCTGCCCAGCATTGTCCGCGACCAGGCCATCGATCTTGTCATCGCCAACGGTGAAAACTCGGCGGCGGGTTTCGGCATCACTCCCGGTCTCGCGGAAGAATTGTTCGAATTGAATATTGATGTCATCACCACCGGCAACCACGTCTGGGATAAGCGCGAAATCGTCGATTTTTTTCAGATGGCCGAAGGCAACGGCCACGGCCCCCAGCGCCGCGTGCTTCGCCCCGCAAACTATCCCTCGGATATGCCCGGCTGGGGCCTGTACCAGGGCAGCAAGGCGAAAATTCCTTATGCCGTCATCAACCTTCAGGGACGCGTTTTCATGGCTTCGAATGACGATCCCTTTCGCACCGCCGACCAGCTTCTGCAAAAAATTGAAGCCAAGATAATCTTCGTCGATTTCCACGCCGAGGCAACTTCGGAAAAGATTTCGCTCGGCTGGTACCTCGACGGACGCGTCACTGCGGTAGTCGGCACCCACACACACGTGCCCACCGCGGACGAACGTATTCTGCCCAAAGGAACGGCCTACGTTACCGATGTCGGCATGACCGGCCCGTATGACGGCGTCATCGGAGTGAAGAAAGAGCTCGTCGTTGGCAAGTTCCTTAACGGCATGCCGGTACGCTTCGAGCCTGCCACCGGCGATGTGCGTCTGTGCGCAGTGGTGATCGATTGCGACGAGAAAACCGGCAAGGCCCGCGATATTGAGCGCCTGATGCTGAGCTGATTTCACCCTGCAAGGAATAGCCATTTCCCCGTTCTAAGAGAGCTATTAGCCCATTTCTGACCCAGTAGAACCAAAGGTACCCGGAACTTCTAGCTATCTGTGGGAAGCGACTGGCAGGGTAAAATTAAAACCAATGCGGAACGTGCGCGCCATTCTCGCAGTTTGTCTTCTTGCGGCAATAGCGGCAATGCCGGTAGTTCCGGCATTTGCCGGGACCGACGCGACCGTCGAAACTCCAGTCATCTCTTGCGGCAACGGCGTTCCGGGAGGCATCAACTGCATCCCCACCAAAGGCGACCTGAAAGAAGCCCATAAAGCCTACGCTCGCGGATTGAAACTGGAGAGTCACAAAGACATCGCGGAAGCTTTCGCCCAGTTCGACGATGCTTCACGGTTGGTCCCACAGAATACCCAGTTTTTTTCCGCGCGCGAAGTCGCCAAATCACAACTAGTCTTTCGGCATACCGAGCGTGGCGACGCGCTCCTGGCGAACAATCTCCGCTGGCAGGCTGCGGCCGAGTATCGCGCCGCGCTGAAGATTGATCCCGATAACGAGTACATGCAGCAGCGCCTCGTTGAGGCCCTGCGCGATTCGGCGCCGTCCAGCCCAGCCAAAGCACCGGCGCTCCTGTCGGACTCCGCTGAAATCCACCTTGAGCCCAAGGCCGAAAAGGCAACTTTTCACTACCGTGGCGATGTTCGCGGCCTGTATACCGAACTGGGCTCAGCCTATGGCGTGACGGTTGAATTTGACGATTCGGTGCAGTCCAAAAACGTACGCTTCTATGTAGATGATGTTGATTTTTTCACCGCGCTCCACCTCGCCGGCCGCGTCAGCAACACCATGTGGACGGCGCTCGATGCACATCAGCTGCTGGTTGCGAAGGATAGTCCGGAAAATCACAAGCAGTATGACCGCATGGCGCTCGCCACTTTTGTGGTTCCCGGAGCTAGCACACCGCAGGAAGCCACCGAGTTGGTCACTTCACTGCGCAATATCTGCGACTTTCAGAAAATAAGTTCAGGGCAAATTGGAACCGTCGAGGTGCGCGCCCCGCAGGACACGCTGGCGGCGTGCTCCAAACTGATGCGGCAGTTGACCACCGATCGCCCGCAGGTCGCCTTCGATATCGAGGTCTACCAGATCAGCCACAACTTCACCCGCGAAATCGGCATGCATATTCCGAACACCTTTAACATGTACAACATTCCGGTGGAAGCGCTAGCGGCACTGGGCGGGCAAAGCATCTCGTCGCTCGTTAATCAGCTGATTTCTTCCGGCGGCATCAATCAGGCAGGAAGTTCGGCGCTATCGGGGCTGCTCGCGCAACTGCAGAGCGGGCAGGGTATTTTCAGCCAGCCGCTGGCTACTTTCGGCAACGGCCTTACATTTTCGGGCGTGAGCCTCGATCATCTTACGGCGACCCTCTCCGCCAACGAATCGTGGTCCCGCAGCCTGAGCAACGCCACGCTGCGCGCGTCGCAAGGCAACGACGCAACTTTCCATGTGGGTGAGCGCTATCCCATTCTGAACGCCTCCTACGCGCCTGTCTTTAATTCGCCTGCAATCTCGGCTGTGCTCGGGAATCAGAGTTACGTTCCACCTTTTCCATCGGTCAGCTACGAAGATCTGGGATTGAATCTCAAGGTAAAGCCCGTCATCCACGGCGATGGAGATGTCACCATGGCTCTCGAAATGCAAATACGCGCGCTCACGGGGCAAAGCGCAAACGATGTACCGGTGATTTCTAATCAGGAATACAAAGGCAGCATACGTCTCCGCGATGGCGAGCCCGCGGTGATAGCGGGAGAAATCACCACCAACGACGAGCTAACCATGAGCGGTATACCCGGACTCGCCGCCATTCCCGGCCTGAATCAGGGCGTCTCCGATAACACCAAAACGAAAGAGGACGACGAACTGCTCATCATCATCACTCCGCACGTAGTATCGAACCGCAGTCGAGCCACGGATGAAATCTGGGTGAGCGAGAAGTAGCGCAGCCGCTACTTCCCTTGCTTCGCGGCAAACTCCACTAACTCTTTATAAGCATCCGCCCCGCGCGGATCGATGCTGCCGATCTTGCGTCCGTTGATAAACAGCGAAGGCGTGCCGGTAACGTCAACCGATTTGCCCAAAGCGATGGACGCGTCCACATGGGCCTTGGTCGCAGGTGTGGCGGCGCAAGTCGCAATCTCAGCGCCCTTCATTCCAGCCCCGTCCGCCAGTGCAGTTAGCTTTTCATCGGCGTTCTCGGCCGTGATGTCGGCCTGAGTTTCGTAGGTCTTGGCAACGAACTTCCAGAACGCATCGTTCGAAGCTCGACCCACGCAGTCCGCGTAAGCAGCGCCCTTCGCCGCCCAGTTGTGCATTTCTAACGGGAAATTCTGGAAGACAAAGCGCGCCTTAGGTTCTGCCGTCACCAGCGCCTCGATCACAGGTTGCGCCGCCTTGCATGCCGGGCACTGCAGATCGCCGAACTCGACAATCGTGACCGGCGCATCCTTCGGTCCGCGCGACGGGCCAGTGATTCCCTTCTCCAAAATCTTGTTCGCCGCTTCAAACGGCTTGGCACCGAACGGAATGATTTCTCCAATCACGGCGTGGTCCCCATCCTCTGTAACGTAAAAGCGGCTGAGCTGCTGGCCCTGCGGGTTGGCGATAATCACGTCGACCTGAGCCAGTCCCGGCACCGGCGCCGGCTTAATGCTGGAAATTTTCCAGCTCACTTGCGGATCATAGCCGAACGTCTGCTGCATGAACGAATCCACGGTCGCATCCGAAGGAAGGTTGACCTTTGCGCCCGAGGCCGGCTTAGCCGGCTGCTTCTCCGCACTCGAGGTTTGAGCGCCCGCCAGAATGCACGCCAGCATGAAAATGAAAATCAATCGGATAGAACTGCGCATGGTTTCCTTTCACTTCAGAATCAAAACTTGTTTGGTGAGATAACCCACGGAACGACTCGACAGCTATTGCTCAAACCTCATTTTTCGCGGCAATGGGAATACGGCGGCCGTAGCCAAAAGCCTTGGGGGAAATTTTAATGCCCGGAGCCGCCTGCTGGCGCTTGTACTCAGCCCGGTCCACCATTCGAATAACGCGCCGCACCACTTCAATATCAAAGCCGTGATCGGAAGCGATGCGCTCGGCTGAGTGCGCATCTTCCACGTAGTCTTCAAGCACCGCATCCAGAATCTCGTAAGGCGGCAGCGAGTCGCTATCTTTCTGATCGGGCCGTAATTCCGCCGATGGCGGCTTCTCCAGTGTGGCCTCCGGAATCACGCTACAGCGCGCATTCGCGTACCGGCTGAGCCGATACACCAACGTCTTCGGCACATCCGAGATAACCGCCAAACCTCCTACCATGTCCCCGTAGAGTGTACAGTAGCCCACGCCCAGTTCGCTTTTGTTGCCTGTGGAAAGCACAATGGCGCCAAACTTATTGGAAAGTGCCATCAACAAAGTGCCGCGGGCACGCGATTGAATATTCTCCTCAGTAACATCTTCCTTCCGTCCGGCAAAAACCTCTCGCAGGGTTTGCCCGTACGCCTCGACTGCGCCATTGATCGAGAGCAACTCAAAGCGGATGCCGAGGTTTTCGGCCAGCGAACGCGCATCGTCGATCGAGCCCGGCGAAGAGTATGGACCCGGCATCCCAACGCCAATCACATTCTCCGCCCCGACCGCATCCACGGCGATCACCGCCGTAAGCGCCGAATCAATCCCGCCACTCAGTCCGATGATAGCTTGCTTAAATCCGCACTTGCGCATGTAGTCGCGCGTGCCCAGCACCAGAGCGGCATACACGCTGGCTTCTTCGCCTTCGATCTGTTCGTGCAAGTCACCGGTGAGCGCTTGTGAATCGAAGTAAATAAGATCCTCTTCGAACGAGCGTCCCTGCGCGATGACCTCGCCCTCGCGATTCAGCACCAGGCTTGAGCCGTCGAAGACCAGGCTGTCGTTGCCTCCAACCTGATTGACCAACGCAACCGGAACTTTATGCTGCCGCGCGATCGAGGCCAGCATATCGCGGCGCAGTTCCCTCTTGCCGATCCAGAACGGCGACGAGGAAATATTGAGCACAAAATTTCCGCCCTCGCGAACCAGAGCCTCGATGGGATCAACTGTGTAAAGGCGCTTCGGCCAGAATAATTTGTCATTCCACGCATCTTCGCAAATCGTGAGCGCCATCCGGTTACCGCAGAAAGAGAACAACTCCTGTTTCTTAGCTGGAGCAAAGTTGCGCATCTCGTCGAAGACATCGTAGGTGGGCAACAGCATCTTCGATTGCAGGAATGCAATCTTGCCGTCCTGCAACAGCGCCGCGGAATTCATCACAGACTTGCCAGTTTCGGAGTGCGCGGGCGTGACTAAACCGCAGATGACGGCTATGCCGCGCGTTTCAGTGGCAATCTGCTCGGCGCTTTCGCGATTGTGCGCCACGAAGGAAGGCCGCTCCACCAGATCCCGTGGCGGGTAGCCGCACACCGACAACTCGGGGAACAGAATGAGCCCAGCCCCGCTGGCTTGCGCGCGGCGCGAAAATTCAACGATCTTATTCCGGTTGCCGGAGAAATCTCCAACTGTGGGGTTAATTTGTCCGAGCGCAATCTTCACATATCTAGTGTAAAGCCGAGATGTACCAGGGGGAAAGTTCGCTTATACTGGCTTCTCCCCGACCGACGCTGCCGCACCGGCGGCCTTTGCCATTACGCCATCCACGGACGAAACACTCGCCATCTCAGACGCTTTCGGCTTCGAACACAGCTCAGCAGCTTCCGACATATCTTGAATTTCCTGCTGCTTCATCGTTTGCCAGTTGCTGAACGAGGCTTTCTCCCGCGCTACGCCTTCCATGTTACGGCTGATGCGTGCCATATAGTGCGCCTTGATACTCTCCAGTTCCGCCTGAATCTGGGTGACTTCTTCCGCCTTCCTCGCCCATTCCGCCTCGATCTGCTTTTTCTGCCCAGCCTCGAACAAATCCAGCGCATCTTGGCGCGCCTTGGCGTCCCGCTGTATCTGGTCAACTGAAATGCCGGCCGCGTCCAGAGCCATCAGCACTGCAGCGCGTTTCATCTCCCTCGATAAGCCGCGGATATGCTCGCTGTTAAGCATTTCAACCACCTTCTTAATGCTATAACCCTTCCGCGGAGTCATGATCCCCGCCTCGCGGTAAATGTCTTCTGTGGGGGGCAGCTCGACCTGAAAGCTTGGCACCTCTCGCGCCGAATGCATCGCGGCCTTGTCCGCAGATTGTGTCATTTGAGGCATACGATTCTCCTTCACACCTGTACCGCTGCTATTTTCACCGCTGCTCGCTTCGCCGTCTCTGTCGCCACTTACACTGAGGTCGTTCGGCTTCGTGCGCCAGTGTCCCAGTCCCAACCATTTACGTCCCATAGATTTCCCTTCCTCGCCGGCATCCTTTGGAGGCCGCTTCTTCAGGAGTTGACTCCGTCGCAGAGTATCGAAATGCTGGAGCCGTGAAATGCGCAGATTATCGCGGTTCTCGATTTCGGGATCCACGCTGTCCGGCGCCGTTCGAGTCGGACTCGCAATGAGTGCGATCCGGGAACTTTCCGCGTTCCGGCTGGCTGCGGGAATTTCGCTTGGCAAGCTTCCCTGCCGCTTTGACAGGCTTTCGATTTTGGCACTCAACTCTTGCGGACTGCCGCTTCGCACGCTTTTCTCAGATGGAACATCCGTGAGCGAAGGCGGATTGGGGGTAGGGTTCGCCGCCGCATCTCGCTGCACGCCTACCAGGTACTCGTTTCCCTCGCTGCGACAATACTTGGCAGTGGCCGAAAACTGCTCGAAGCGCCACTGAATTCTAAGTTTCGCCCCAACGCCGATTGGCGTCTTGATCCGTATGCACGCCCCGCTGGGGGACTTGTCTTCCATGCGCGCAGCCGCAGTCTGCACAGTTCCGCTCGGGTCTTCCCATGAGGCTTCCACCCAAGTCATCACCGCTGTCCGGTTCTCGCGCACAGCCGCACTCATGCCAAACCTATCGGCAGAAAATTAGATTAGTTCAGAACTAAGGTAACGGGTTCTGGCTTGGGCAATGATGCGGCGCTCTCCCGTTCCGGGGCACACCGCCTTAGTCGCCTCCAGCCGGAAAGATGGAATGTTTCGGCGCGGGCGCTGGAATATCACCCTTCTGGTCGCGCCACAAGACTTCATTCAGCTTCGCCGCTCCGGCGGCGTCAGGGTGGGAAAAATCCATCTTGGCCGATTCGCTGGCCCCGCGGGCATCGCGCTTGTTGATCTCATAAATCAGACCATTCTTAAGGTTGCGGTCATCAGCCTTGAAGGCGGGCTGAACACCTGCACCGGAAAACATCGGCCCCATCACCGGGGCATAAGCATCGTTCTGGTTCATGGGAGGCAGACCAAGCAGCATCTCCATGGTGCGAATCATATTGACCGTAGTGTAGAAGCGATGGTCGACGTAAGGTTCGGCCGCCGTCCCCGGCGAATATTTGCTGACCACGAACGCAATAGATCGATGCGCGTCGATATGGTCGCCGCCGTCTTGCGCATCATCTTCCAAGATGAAGATGGCCGTGTCGTCCCAGTATGGACTGTGAGACACTGCGTCGACGACGCGACCGAGAGCAAGATCGTTATCCGCGACCGAGGCCTGTGGGCGTGGCCGATCAGGGCGGGTGCCACCGGTGTGGTCATCCGGAAGATAGAGCAGGACGAATGCCGGCAGTTGGAACTCTGGCCCCTCATTCGACTCCCGTGCCTTCGTATAAGCCGCAAATTCATTCAGGAATTCATCCGCTCGCAGTTGATCGGGATAATCCGTATTGAAATCCGGATAGAGCGGATCGAAGTGATCGCGCAGCACCGCCTTCGTAGCCTTAACCCCCTTGAACAGCGGCACAGTCCACGGAAAGGGACTTGGTCCACCATGCGGATCTCCGACATTTGCGGGCAAAGGATCACCCTGGTGAAGCTCGGTGCGCGGGCAAAGCGACTCCTGCGCCGAAGGGGTTCCCTGCTTCGGAGTCGCGGCCTTGCGGCTTTTGTTACACCACGCGGCATTTACATATTCGCCGTAGTCGCGATAGCTCAATCCATTCCGCGCCACGTTGTCCCAAAGAAATCCAGTGGAGGGATCATCGATATCCGGCTGGTTGTGCTCCAGCGGAGATTCGTCGGCCACCGTTCCCTGAAAATCGTAGGTCCGTTCCTTGCCGCGGTAGACGATCTGCCACGTCTTCTCGTTGTAATCGCTGGTGATTGCCGCGGTCGACCAAAGATGGCCGTCGCCGGAAACTTCTCCGCTGTCGTAAAAATTATCGAGCACGCCGAACTGCAGCGCCAGCTTGTGTTCGTTCGGTGTAATGTCCGCGCCGTACATGGTGAGGGAAGGATCACCGTCGCCGGCTTTCAGATCGCCGAGGATCTGATCGTAGGTGCGGTTTTCCTTAATGACATAGATCACATGCTTGATCGGATTCTTCCCGCTCGCGAACTCAATCTTCCCCGGATCGCTGAGCAGAAGGTTGTCGTGCTCGACCACGCGAGTAAGTTCGTCAAGCTTGCCGAGCGTGGACGGAATATTCAGCCGCGCAATCGACCCGCGCAGCAACGTAGGAATGTATGGATGACTGTGATGTCGGACCTCATACGCGGTCTTGCCCATGCCTTTGTTCGGGCCAGCGCCCTGTCCCTTCGCGGTCGCGATCAGCAGATCATTGCCATGCACGGCCAGCGCGCTCGGGTACCAGTCCGTGGGTATGAAACCGAGGGGCAACCAACTGGGGCGCAGTGTGCCAATCCTGAACCGCGCCTCCGCCGAGCCCGTCGCCTGCTGTTGCGCTAGATCCGCCTCACCTTCCTTGAGCTCAGCGTTCAGTCCCGACGTCTCGAAAACCGCAATCGCATTCAACGAGGAGTCGGCGGCCAGCAGGTGCATGCCATCGGAGGACAGCGCCAGCGCAGTTGGGTAGCTGCCGTCATACCTTTGTGCCGGTGCTTTGGTGGTGAACGCGCCGAGGACCTGGCCTGTTGCGGTCCCGACTGCTTCGACAAAGTCGCCGCTGGACACTGCAATGTGGAGAACCCTCTCGTCCGGACTCAGCAGCAACGCCGTAGGGTGCATACCCGGCGCAAGCGGGTCTTCCGGCCGCGTTGTTGGAAGTGCAATTGGTATAAGCACGTCTCCCAGCCGATTTACCTTAATCCAGCGAACAACTTTGCCGCTGGTTAAATCCAACTCTGCGACCCGCGATGCATTCCACAAGCTGCACCAGGCACGCTTACCATCGCGGGTCGCCACGCAGGTGTAGGGAAACGAAGATGGAACCAACTCGTCTGTGCTCAAGTCGAAATGCTGTAGGATCTTGCCAGTCGCAACATCAAGTAGTACGGCATTGTCGGAAAGATTGTCGGCAACCAGAAACCGGTCGTGACCTCCCGCGGAAACCAGCGCCAATCCTGCAGGATAAGGAATCGCCGTTCCCACCGCCGTTTTCTGTAAACCGATTGAAACTTTTTTCCCGGGGGCGAGACTTTGCGGTGCGATGGCGATAAATCGCTCGGGCGCGACTTTGCCATCTTTGAAGCTGTAAACCGCGATCCCATTCCCCGTATCTCCCGGCTTCTCTCCCGTGGGATCGGTAATCGAACCAACCGAAGCATACAGATGTTTCCCGTCCGGCCCGAAAACCAGCCCAAGAAAATAACTCTGATGCACGTCTTCCCCGAAGCGCTTATCGGGATAATCGGAGAGCTGATTCGTCTTCAGATCGAGCACCGCAATCGACTGCGTGGCCATGGTCTCCTGCGTGCCGTAGCCATCGTTCAGCAGTGCGGCGTAGCGGCCATCTGGACTGATCGCGATCGTCGCTGGAAAACTGTTGGTGCTGCCGATTCGACCCGGAGCCGGGATCGTCAGGGTCTTACTGGTCGGCAGAGAGATCGAGGAGTGGTCGTCGGTTTTACGTTCCTGCGCCGGAAGCGCTACGCACAAAGAGAGAAATGCAATCAGAACAAAAACGCGGGCGAATCGGATCACGGGGCCTCCGCAGTCAGGTCTACAAAAACAGATCTGCAAAAAAGAAGATGAGAGAGATGAGCGTAATTCAATCAGGAACTCGCGGTCAAAGCTACCTGAGATTGTTGTTTTCAACGATAGGCGCAGGGCCAGCGGCGCTACGCAGAGAGCTTGTCACGCCCCGGAAGCGCGCGTAGAACCCTCACCCGCCGGCGCGGGTTCAGTATGCTCATCCACCACGCCAGCATTGTGGCGGACATCGGCGCCCTGCACCCAGAAGATCACATCTTCAGCAATGTTTGTGGCATGGTCGGCCACGCGCTCCAGATTGCGCGCCACCAGCAGCGCATCCAGTGCCTGCCGAACCACTTCCGGACGATGGTTCATCGTCTTCACCAGCTGGATGAAAGCATCATCCTTCATCCTGTCAACAACGTTATCCATTTCAAGCACGGCCTGCGCCAACTCGGCCTTCCCTTCGATGAAGGCTTCCAGAGCCCGCCGCACCATGGCGCTCACTGCCGCGCCCATGCGCGCAATATCAACCGGCAAATCCGCCGCCGGCAGTTCCACCATGTCCATCACACGTTCGGCAATGTTCACGGCCTGGTCGCCAACCCGCTCCAGATCGGAATTAATCTTAGTGACTGCGAGGATGAAGCGCAGATCCACGGCCATGGGCTGCTGCATCGCCAACAAGTCAAAGGCAGCCTCGTCAATCTCGCGCTCCGAAGTGTTGATCAGGCTTTCGCCTTCGAGAACCATCTGGCAGCGTTTGAGATCGCGATCGATATAGGCCTGGCGGGCACGATCCACCGCCTGCTCCGCCAGTCCGCCCATGCGGAGTAACTTCTGCCGCAGATCGTCGAGTCCCTGCTGAAAACGCGTGCGCATGATCCAATCCTTCCTTCTCTAAACCCGCCTTAACAATCTTTCTTCCAATCGCTTATCCAAATCGCCCGGTGATGTAGTCTTCCGTCTTCTTATCCGACGGCTTGGTGAAGATTTTCTCCGTACGGTCAAATTCGATCATCTTACCCAGCAGAAAGAATCCGGTAAACTCAGCGACCCGCGCCGCCTGCTGCATGTTGTGCGTAACAATAACGATGGTATACCGTTCCTTGAGCTGAAAGATCAACTCCTCGATCTTTCCGGTTGAAATCGGATCCAGCGCCGAGCACGGTTCATCCATCAGCAAAACCTCAGGCTCAACCGCCAGCGCCCGCGCAATGCAAAGCCGCTGCTGCTGTCCCCCCGAAAGGCTGGCGCCCGATTTTTTGTGAACCTGATCCTTCACCTCAGTCCACAGAGCAGCCGCATCCAGCGATCGCTCCACGATCTCATCGAGCTTGCGGCGATCCCGAAAACCGTTCAGCTTTAATCCCGACGCAACATTGTCGTAGATCGACATCGTCGGAAACGGATTCGCTTTCTGAAATACCATTCCCACCCGGCGGCGAAGCTGCGTAGCCGAAGTGCCGTCATAGGCGTCAATCTCGCCGATGTGCACGCTCCCACTCACCCGCGCTTCGGGAATGGTTTCATGCATGCGGTTCAGGCAGCGGATAAACGTCGACTTGCCACAGCCGGAAGGTCCAATCAGCGCCGTCGCGTGATTGGCCGCCATGCTCAAGCGAATGTCAAACAGAGCCTGATTCTTGCCGTACCACGCATTCAGGTTTTCGACCTGGATTCCAACTCCCATAAACTATGCCGCTCCAAAGGTGCCGCGGCGCACGGCAAAGCGCACCGCCGTAACCGCTGTAACAATGAGAACAATCAACACGAACGCCCCCGCCCACGCCTGCCGGTGCCAATCGTCGTAAGGAGATAAGCCATAGCTGTAGATCTGCAGCGGCAGCGCGGCAGTCGGCTCGTTGATTTTCAGATTCCAGAACTGGTTTCCTAACGAGGTAAACAGCAGCGGCGCGGTCTCACCTGCCACGCGAGCAAAGGCCAGCATAATACCCGTAATCACGCCAGAAGTCGCGGTGCGCAAAGTAATCGAGAGCGTCGTCCGCCAGCGCGGAATGCCCAACCCATAGGCCGCCTCACGCAAAGCCTGCGGCACCAGCAACAGCATCTCCTCCGTAGTGCGCGCAATGGTTGGAATCATCATGATCGCCAGCGCCACTCCACCGGCCAGCGCAGAGAAATGTTTTTGCGACAGAACCACCAAGGCATAGGCCACAATGCCAATCACAATCGATGGCACGCCATTCAGCACGTCGGCCGTAAAACGAATCGCATCGCCGAAACTGTTGCGCCCAAACTCCGCCAGATAGATCCCAGCTCCCACTCCCAGCGGCACTCCCAGAATGCTGGCCAGTCCGAGAATCACCATTGACCCGACGATGGCATTGGCCATGCCACCGCCCACTTCGCCCACAGGCTTCGGTGCCTGCGTGAGAAACGCCCAGTTGATCGACCCGGCGCCGCGGTACACCAGATAGGCGAATATCGCGAACAACGGCAGCAGCACCAGAATGACCGTAAGCACTGCCACACCGGTCATCACGTGATCGGTGATCCGGCGCCGTAAAGCGATCGGCGGCACAGTGTGCAGCGCGGCAGATTTATCGGTATCAGGCATTTGCCCTCGAGGGCTGGCCGCGAGTCACCGTCCACACCAGCAATCGTGCCAGCGCATTCACCACAATCGTGACTAGGAATAAAGCCAGGCCGATCTCGATCAGCGCCGACAGATAAACATCTCCCGTGGCCTCGCTGAACTCATTCGCCAGCACGCTCGCCATGGTATATCCCGGAGCAAACAACGACTTCGCAATCTCCGGCCGGTTTCCAATCACCATGGTCACAGCCATGGTTTCTCCCAGGGCGCGGCCCAAACCTAGAATAATTCCGCCCATGATTCCCGCGCGCGCATTCCGCAGCACTCCGACACGAATCATCTCCCAGCGCGTTGCGCCCAGCGCCAGCGCGGCCTCCCGCTGATGCTGCGGCACCACCATCAGTACCTCGCGCGTGATCGATGAAATAATCGGGATGATCATGATCGCCAGGATGATTCCTGCCGCCAGCATGCTGATGCCGTATGGTGGTCCCACAAAAAAACCAGTCCAGCCCAATGTCCTTGAGAGAAACGGTTGAACATAGTTGCTGAGCAGAGGCACCAGCACAAAGATCGCCCATAGTCCGTAAACCACACTCGGAATCGCAGCCAGCAATTCCACAAAAAACGAAAGCGGTCCGCGCAATCTTTTCGGGCACATCTCGGTGGTGAATACCGCCACGCCTATGGAGAGCGGCACCGCGATTATCAGAGCGAGCAGCGACGAGACCAAGGTTCCGTAAATGAACGGCAACGCTCCGAATTGTTCGCTGACCGGATCCCAATCATGTCCAGCGAAGAATTTAAATCCGAAGGCGTGCCACGATGGTCCGGAGCGCAGCACCAGTTCGTAGACAATCAGAACCAGCATGCCCAGCACGGCCAAACCGCACAGCAGCATGGCAAATTTAAAGATTCGGTCGCCCACTTCCCCGCCGCTCTCGCGGAGCGCAGGGACAGCACCCCTTCCCGCCGAGCGGAGGCCCTTAACCTTCGTGTCTTCAACGGGTTGCGGAGCAGGCATATCAGGCCGAGGTCGTGCCGGTAAGGCCATTCTGCTTCACCCTACCAGAATCCTGTTAACAAGGTGTTAAAATACTGCGTTTCCGGGCTTGCCTTTGCCCGGGTAGGCCTGTATTTTCATCTCCCCGCTCGGATTTGCTTTATTTTATGTCGATCGCGCCAAAACGAAGCCGGGTGGTTTTCCAGAAGCTTGAACGCGATCTCATCAAGCTCTCGTCGCAGCCTCGGGCATCCCACGTGCATCGCTTCCGCACCGGCACTCGCCGCCTGCAGATTTTGCTGGGCGAGCTTTCTAGCAAACCGGATAGCCGCCACAAAAAACTTTTTAAGCTCTTGAACCGGCTTCGCAAGCGTGCCGGCAAAGTGCGCGATCTCGATGTACAACTCGCGGCATTGCGCAGCCTGAAGGTCCCGCAGGAACCCCGGCGCAAGACACAACTTGTCAATGGCTTGATCGAGTTGCGCGCCCAGCAGGAAAAAAAGCTGCGGAAGGCTGCCGATAAAAACACCGTCCGTGAGATTCGCAAGCGCCTGAAACGTGCCGCCAGGAACTTCAAGCCGGAAGCCGGCCGGGATCCTTTGGCAATCGCGCGAGGCATGCTGCAAGCCATCGAGCGCGAGGATGCACCAGCCACCGAAGCCCTACTGCATCAGTACCGCATCCTGAGCAAACGAGTCCGCTACGCGGCCGAGTTCGCCGACGACTCCGCTGAATCTGAACGCTTCATCGCCGATCTTAAGCGGATCCAGGATGCCTTGGGCGATTGGCACGACTGGCTGACTCTAACCCAAACCGCGATCGAGCATCTTGGCGAAGTGCACGAATCGTCCTTGGTAGCCGAGCTGCGCAATGTCACCGGAGCGAAATTCCGCCACGGCGTCACCGTGTTGTCGCACCTGCGAAACAAACCCGCACCCACTCTCCAACACGTTGCTCAACCTCCCGTCCGAACCCCGGTAAAATCCTCGCGTCCGGCCGTCTCTTCGGCGGCGTGAGACACCAAAAGGCTCACAGGCTCGATCAAACCCACACTTAGAAGAAACAGCCCCAAACCGAATGACAAGCATACTTGACACGCTGGTATATGTAGGATAAGCTATGGAAAGCTAGCTTTACATATATGCCCGAGGAGATACTTAGCCGAGTCAAAGAGCTGCGCAACGCCCGCGGATGGACGCAGGAGCAACTCGCCAAAGCCGTCGGCGTTTCGCGGCAAAGCATCAACTCGATTGAGCGCGACCGTTATGTGCCGAGCCTGCTTCTAGCGCTCACCTTCGCGCGCGTCTTCGGCTGTCCGATCGATCAGATCTTCACATTGCAGAGCGAAAGGAAGAACGACCTATGAACATTCCTATCGTCGGTAAATTAGTCGATGAACGTTTCCTCAACCATCGGCTTCGCGCCACGAGCCTCGCCGGAATCATCGGCGGCATCACGGCCATTTGTCTCTTCACCTACCGCTTCTATGCCACTCATGTCTGGAGTTGGGATCTTTTCACCGTCGCCATGACCATTGTCGGCGTCAAGTTGACGGTGATGATTTGGTATCGCGTAACCGGCTAAACCGGAATGGAGAAGCAGAATGTGCATCGGAAATCGAACGAATAAATTCGCAAACCTGATCCCCTTCGCCATGGCGTGCCTGGGGCTGGGCATTCTTTGGCCGGACTTTTTTCATCCGGCTACCCACTCGGGAAAAGACTTGAGCGACGGATTACGCGGACTCTTGTTCGGAGTCTCGATCGGTATTAACCTAATGGCAGCGTGGCGGGCTGCTCATCAACGCCGCAACGGCGGGACCTAGATTGCTGCACACACTTTGATCGCGAGACCGGAGACGCCAACAGATCGCTGGCTGAGTCCGATTCGCTTCTGTGCGAACACCGCTCCCGGCAGGCCGTATTCACCGCCGCTTAAGCGCCTCTAGCTCCTCCAAAGTCCGCGGCCAGTCCGACCCCAGCAGCCGCGACAAACTCCGGTCCGCAAGTACTTTTCCGCCGGTCTGGCAGCGCGCGCAGTAATTCGTTTCCTTATCGGCATAACGAATCCGCAAAACCTTGTCTCCGCATCTCGGACACGGCTCTCCATAACGCCCATGCACAGCCATATCCTTACGAAACGCGGTCACTTTTTCCGGAAAGTCCTTCTTCGCCTCATCACGCAGCCGGCCTATCCAAAACTCAAGCGTCTGCCGAGCCGCAGCAAATAATCTCTCCCACTCCTGCGCTCCCAGCTTTTGCGTGAGTGTCAGCGGAGACAGTTGCGCCGCATGCAAGATCTCATCGGAATACGCGTTGCCGATCCCACTCAACAAACGCGGATCGGTGAGCGCTCTCTTAAGCGTATGGTTCTCTGCTGTGAGCGTAGCGCGAAACGTTTCGAGATCGCTGGAGAAAATATCAATCCCTCCCGCATCGAAGGAAAGCAAATTCTCCGAGCCCTGCACAACATGCAATGAAGCGCGCCGCTTCGAGCCGGCCTCGGTAAGCACCAGAGAGCCATTGGGAAAATCGAAAGCCGCCAGATTCTGACGCCCAGCCAACTTCGCTCCCGGTGGCCGCCAATGCAACCGCCCGGCAATCATCAGGTGCAACACCAGCCAAAGATTGTTCTCCACGCCAATGACGATGCGCTTCCCCACCCGCCGCAATTCGCGGACCACGCGCCCCTCCACGCTCGAAAGCGGCGGCTGCGCGGTCCGCAGCAAAAAAGCGCTAGCCAGCCGTATGTGCTCCAGCGGCTGGCCAACAATGCGTGTTTTCAGCGCGTCAATGTAGGCGGCAATATCCGGCAATTCTGGCATGACATATCAGCTTGCACGCAGCAACCCCGCTCGTGCAACTCACGCGCGCGGATATTCTCATGTGGGGACAGCCGCCCTCGGCTGTCCAGTCGAGCGAAGCTCGACTCCGGGTTCTGATGACCGTACACCATTTCACATGTAAACTGTTGGCCTTGCCCAATGCCAACCTTTGCCGCGGTTGATATCGGTTCCAACTCCGTTCGCCTGAAGATCGCGCGCCTCGTGCGCGGACGCCTCAGTCCCATCCACGAAGACCGCGAAGTAACACGCCTCGGTGAAGGCGTCTTCCGCTCCGGATTTCTCACTCCCGAATCGATGGCCGAGACCGTCAAGGTTCTGCGCCGCTTTCACCGCTCCACGCAACAAGTCGTCACCGACCCGGTCCGAGTCGTCGCCACCAGCGCTCTGCGCGACGCCCGCAACTCGCAAGCCTTTCTCGAATGGGTGCGTTCCGCCACCGGCTGGAAGGTTGAAATCATCTCCGGGCTGGAAGAAGCTCGCCTCATTCACCTGGGGCTGGTCTCGAATCTCCGCGTCGATAGTTCACCCACGCTGATGATCGACCTCGGCGGCGGAAGCTGCGAACTCACAGTCTCCACCCACGGCCACATCCGTGATTTGGTCAGCCTGCCTCTTGGCTCGGTACGCCTCACCGACGAATTTCTCAGCCACGATCCGCCGCGCAAAGGCGAACTCAAACGCCTGCAAGGCTTCGTGGTGCGCGAAGTAAATCGTGTCGCCGCTCGCGTTGTGGCGGCAAGAGTCAAGAACGTGATTGCCACCTCTGGAACCGCCGCCGCACTGGCAACCGCTGCCAGCCGTCTGCGAAAAAACGGAAGCCGCCAGCGGACTGTCGTCTCCCGCGCAGAGATGACTCGGCTCGCTAAACAACTCGCGCGTCTACCAGTTGACGGCCGCCGCAAGATCGAAGGCATCGGTCCCCGGCGCGCGGAAATCATCGTCGCGGGCGCCATGGTCTATCGCGAACTGCTCGATCGCTGCCGCCTCAAAGGTTTTCGCTACTCGCCTCTTGGCCTGCGCGACGGCTTGCTCGCGCAGATGGCCGCCGAATACGACCGCAGCACGCGCTCCGGAAAACAGGTTGAATCGGAACGCTGGGAATCGATTACCCGCGCCGTCGCCCACTATCACGTGGATATGAAGCATGCACTCGATGTGCGTGAATCCGCGATGTTTTTGTTCTCGGCGCTGCGCTCGGTGCACGGCCTGTCGCCGGAATTCCGCGAGTGGCTCGGCGCTGCCGCCATGCTCTACGAGGTAGGAGATTACCTCAACCGCAACGCCCATCACCGGCACACGTATTACATTATTTCGAACTCGGAGATTCTCGGTTACACGCCGCAGCAGCGGCGCATAATCGCAGCCATCGCGCGCTATCTGGGGAAATCCCGCCCCACGATGGAAGATGGCCCAATGAAGGTGATCGATCCCGCCGATCGCGACAGTGTGCAGAAAGCGATTTTGCTGTTGCGCCTGGCGCGCTCTCTGAACCTGGGCCGCAGCCGCGCTGTGCAAAGAGTCCGCGTCAGCCAGCATGCCGCCGAGGTGCGCCTGACGCTGGTTCCGCGCCGGCGTATGGGAGTGGACTTGGAACTGTGGGCAATTGAGAAGGATTGTACTTATTTTCGCGAAGTGTTCGGCCGTGAACTTTCCACCGCGGTTGCGTAGAGAGTGCGCAACGCTTTCGGTGTCATACACCATTGCAGCGTGCCAGAGCTGCGCCGCATGTCAACCCGGGCCACGGCTCCCTTTTTCAACTCCACGGAAGCCTCGCAGCCCGACTCGCTGATTACGGTTCCCAGAAACTGGCTGAGGTTGGGATTATGTCCCACCACCATGGCCGATTCCTGGCTCGCATATTTTTCCAGCAACCGGCGAAAGTCGGCGAAAGTCGCCCCGGGCCGCAGCCCTGCTTCAACCTGCAGCTTGCCCTCGTACCCCATTTCGTTGCCCACCAGCGAAGCCGTCTGCGTCGCCCGCTTCAGTGGGCTGGAGATAATCACATCCACCTGCGCATCCAGCGCCGCCAGCGCGCGGCCAACGTAACCGCATTGCTCAATGCCTTCCTTATCGAGCGCCCGCTTCTCATCTTTTTTGGGATTGATGAAATGTTCACCGGCGCTGGCGTGACGCAGAAAATATAAGATCATGGAAAACTATCGTTCCCTTCCAGCCGGAACTTTGCGCTTTCTTGCCGGAACTTCCGGCGGAGGAAGTCCCGCAGCCTGCTTGCCTTCCGCCACACTGATCAGATAATCCTGCGCGCTGAAAGCCGCCGCTCCTGTAGGCGGTTTGCGTTTTCGTACGCCATGCATCGGCTGCCACGCCCGAATGTAAGTAGCGTCGCGCAGCAGGATGCGCGCCTTGCGGTTATCCGCCAGATAGGCGTCAAGAATCTCGCGATGCACGCGCTCGCGCAAAAATTCATCACGCAGCGGCACCAGCACTTCCACACGCTCATAAAGATTGCGCGGCATCCAGTCGGCACTGCCGATATAGATTTCTTCTTCGCCGCCATTGCCAAAATAATAAATCCGACTGTGCTCCAAAAACCGCCCCACAATGCTGCGCACCTTGATGCGGTCACTGAGCCCGCGCACCCCCGGCCGCAAAGCGCAAATGCCACGCACGATAAGATCGATCTCCACCCCGGCCTGAGAAGCGCGATATAGCGCCTGAATCATGTTCTTATCCAGCAGCGCATTCATCTTGGCAATGATGCGTCCCGGATTGCCCTGCCGCGCACGCTCGGCCTCGCGATCGATCAGAGCAATGCACTTCTCCGCCAGGTCGAGCGGCGCAACCAGCAGCGGATCGTAGCTCGGGTTCTCCGCATAAGCCGTCAGGAAACTGAAGACATCATGCACAGCTCGCGTAATCTCCGGATTCGCTGTGAACAAGCTGAGATCCGTATAGATGCGCGCCGTCGTCGCGTTGTAATTCCCTGTTCCAATGTGCGCGTAGCTGCGCACGCCATCCGGATCGCGCCGCACCAGCAACGAAAGTTTGCAGTGCGTCTTCAACCCCACCAAACCGTGAAATACCTGCACGCCGGCGTCTTCCAGATCGCGCGCCCAGCGGATATTGGATGCTTCGTCGAAGCGCGCCTTCAACTCCACCACCGCCGTAACTTCCTTCTGCGAAGCCGCATTCATCAGCGACGAAACGATAGGAGAGTGCTCACCGGTGCGGTAAAGAGTCTGCTTGATCGAAAGTACGTTATCGTCTTCCGCCGCCGAATTGATGAACGACACCACCGCGTCGTAAGAATCGTAAGGATGGTGCAGCATCACATCATGCCGCCGCAGTTCTTCAAATAGATTTTGTGATTTAGCCGTAAGCCGCAACTCGCGCGGCGCAAACGAACGGTATTTCAATTCTGGCCGCTGCGTCTGGTCATAAATGTTGAACAGTCGCGAAAGATTTACCGGCCCGTTCACTGGAAAAACCTGCCATGGATCGAGTTCAAAAACCGTGCGCAGCCGGTCGATAATCTCCGGATCGGCGTCAGCCTCAATTTCCATGCGCACCGCATCGCCCTTGCGGCGGTTGTGCAACTCAGTACGCACCGACTCCAGAAGATTGCGCGCCTCTTCTTCCTGCAGATAAAGATTGCTGTTCCGCGTCACGCGGAAAGGAGCCGACGAAACAATGTCGTAGCCGTGGTACATGTTCTGCGCGTGGTGCGCGACCAAGTCGGCCAGAAAAATAAAATCAGCGGTTTTTTCCGAAGGCAGCCGAATCAGCCGCGGCAACGATCGTGGCACAGAGACCACTCCGGTGTAAGTCAGCGCCGACCGCCGCCGCCGCCGCAGTAGCAGCCCCAGGCACAGCGCCTTGTTGATCACGCGCGGAAAAGGATGCGTCGGATCCACTGTCACCGGCGTAAGCATGGGGTCCAATTCTTTTTCGCAATACTCGTCGACGAAACGACGAGCCTCGGCGTGCAGTTCGTGCAGGCTCAACACCCGAATGCCCTGCTCCGCCAGCGCCGGCCGCAAGGCGTTCCAACAGCCATATTGATCGTCCACGAACTCGTGCGTCTGTTTCGCAAGCACATCGCGCTTTTCGGTGAGCGTCAATCCATCGGGGCCGGCCTGGTTGTAGCCGTCTTCAATCTGCTGCATCATCGCAGCCACGCGAATCTCGAAGAATTCATCCAGATTGCTGGCCGAGATAGCGAGGAACTTCAACCGCTCCAGTAGCGGGTTGCCTTCGTCATAGGCTTCCTCAAGCACACGGCTGTTGAACGCGATCCAGGAGGTATCGCGGTTGAGGTAATACTCAGGATTTTCCAGCGAAAGGCGAGCCATCTGCGAGGGTATTACACCTTCATTGTTACTTTATTCTTTGCCGACGGGGATCACTTACGGATTAACGTATCTATCCCGAACCGCACACGGTAGCGCTGCCGCGCGGAACATCTGCGAATATCCAGTATAAAACATTCCCGCAGACCACGCAGAACGGTGAATCAAGCCGGTAAAATGCCCTCGGATTCCGAAGCTCCGCTCACTAAAAAGAATCCGGCACATCAGAACAGCAACTTCTGCCATTCGATGTGCCGGCAAGAATCGCACGGCGTACTAATCTACTGTCCGCTTCCGTCAAATCCTACTTAACCGTTCTGATCGCTTCTTTCTCTTTTTGAACCACGCTGTCCGGCAACGCCGCATAAGAAAGCGCATTCGTCATCTTCTGCCCGTCAGTTACCATCCAATTCAAAAAGTCGGCCAGAATTTTTCCCTTGGCCGCATCCTGCGACTGCTGTGGAATCAACAGCCAGGTAAAGCTGGAAATAGGATACGCATCCTTACCCGGCGCATTGGTAATCGAAACACGAAAATCCGCCGGCATTTTCGGAGCCGAAGCCGCCGCTGCCGTCACCCCTTCCAGAGACGCCTTCAGAAAAACTCCCGCCGCATTTCGCACGCTGCCGTAAGGTATGTTGTTCTGCACTGCGTAGATCAGTTCGACGTAGCCAATCGCTCCCTGCAGTTGCCGAATCGAACCCGCAACCCCTTCGTTCCCTTTTCCGCCCAGCCCAATCGGCCACTTCACGCTGGTGTTGCTCCCCACGGCGGTCTTCCAATCCCCACTCACCTTCGAGAGATAGTCCGTCCAGATGAAGGTAGTACCGCTGCCGTCTGAGCGGTGCACCACAATAATGTCTTTGTCGGGAAAATTGACTCCCGGATTCGCGCTTGTGATGGCTTTGTCATTCCATTTCGTGATCTTGCCCAGAAAAATTCCCGCCAGCGCCTCGGGCGTAAATTTCACCTCTCCGGTCACGCCCGGAATGTTGTAAGCCGGCACCACCGCACCCAGCACGCTGGGCAGATTAAGGATCTTGGTTTTCCGCTTGCCTTGCGCTTCCTCAAGCTGGCCATCCGTCATCGGCATATCGCTGGCGCCAAAATCTACCGTGCCTTCCGTTACCTGCCGGATGCCGCCGCCGCTTCCGATCGATTGATAATTGATCTGCACATCAGAGTGAAGCTTGTGGTACTCGCTAAACCATTTCGAGTAAATAGGATTCGGGAACGTGGCTCCCGCTCCGTTCAGCGTGGTCTGGCCGATTGCCGGCAAAGTTAGAAACGCGCACACCAAAAGCAACACGATTCTTCGCATCACTCGATGATTCCCCCTTTTTATAGACATTCTAGTTTCTATCGGCACTCTGTTAAAGGACAGTTACAACCGAATGAATTTCTGATGAATGGGCCGCATGAGAATTCTAGATGAAGATTTGAGATGACGAAGATTGAAGATTAAAAAATCAAGGATGCGAGGCCGACGAGCCCGAGTACACGCACGCAGACGGTGCCCAACAATGTCCTCGCTGCACCGACTGCTGCACTCGATCCCGAGCCTGCCACAAGGCTGCTACCATGATGAGGATTAGGCCTTCATTTGTCGTTTCTTAGGACGAAAATTTCATGAGCGATTCTCCCGTGCGCTTTGCCCCCGGCTGGCCCGGCATTCCGCCCCGCTGGACCTCCAGCGCCAAAACCGGAGTCGGCACCGCCTTAAACCAGCACAGCAAAGTCTGGTTCACCATCAGCCACGGCATCGTCAACGAAGTCTATTTCCCCCGAGTTGACCAGGCCTGCACCCGCGACCTCGGCTTCATCGTCACCAACGGACGCGACTTCTTCTCCGAGGAAAAACGCCACTGCACTTTCGAGAACAAGCCGTTCGAGCCCGGCATCCTCGCCTTTGAACTCATCAACACTGAAGTCAGCGGCCGCTACCGCATCTCCAAGGAAATCCTCACCGATCCTTACCGCAACGTGGTTCTGCAAAAGATTCGCTTCGAAGCTCTGCAGGGCCAGCTCTCCGACTATCGCCTTTACGCCCTGCTCTCGCCTCACCTCGCCAACTGTGGATACGGAAACACCGCATGGGTCGGTGACTACAAAGGCGTGCCCCTATTCCTTGCCGAAAACAATGGCACTGCGCTCGCCCTCGCCAATTCGGCGCCGTGGAAAAAAATGTCCGTCGGATTCGTCGGCACTTCCGATGGATGGCAGGATCTCTCCGCTCACTTTCAAATGGAATGGGAATACCAGCGAGCCGAGAATGGCAACCTCGCCTGCACCGGAGAAATCGATCTCGCCGCCTGCAATGGTGAGTTCATACTGGCCCTGGGATTCGGCGGCACGTGGACCGAGGCCGGGCAGCAAGTTCGCTCCACTTTGCTCGAAGATTACAACGAACTTCGCGAGCATTATGTTTTTCACTGGAAAAACTGGCAGAGTACGCTGCTCAAACTCGATGAGCCCAAGCGTGAGAACGATCTTTACCGCGCCTCCACAGCAATATTGCGTGCTCACGAGTCCAAGGATTTTCTCGGCGGCATCATCGCCAGCCTCTCCATCCCCTGGGGATTCAACAAAGGCGACGAAGATCTAGGCGGCTATCACCTGGTCTGGCCGCGCGATCTCGTCGAAACCGCCGGAGCTCTGCTGGCCGCTGGCGCCGTTAATGATGCCGTAAGAGTACTTCGTTATCTTGAGGCCACTCAGGAATCGGCAGGCAACTGGGCGCAGAATCTCTGGCTCGACGGCCGTCCTTATTGGAGCGGCATTCAGATGGATGAAACCGCCTTCCCCATCCTGCTGCTCGATCTGCTGCGCCGCGAAGGAGCTCACGGTCTAGGCAAGCTCGACCGCTGGTGGCCGATGGTTCGCAACGCTGCCAGTTTCATTTTGCGCAATGGGCCAGTCACGCAGCAGGATCGTTGGGAAGAAGATGGCGGCTATTCTCCCTTCACCTTGGCCGCGGAAATTTCCGCACTCCTCGTTGCCGCCAACATCGCCGAATACACTGGACACAGCGACGCTGCCTCTATCCTTCGCGATGCAGCCGACGCGTGGAATGACAATATCGAACGCTGGGTCTATGCCACTGGCGGCGACCTCGCCCAGCAAATCGGCGTTGACGGTTACTACGTTCGCATCGCTCCACCTATCACCGATTCCGCTGCCTCGCCGACGCAGGGTTTTGTCCCCATCAAGAACCGCCCTCCCGGCCAAAATTCGGAGCGAGCCTTTCGCATCATCAGTCCCGACTCGCTTGCTCTGGTTCGCTTCGGACTGCGTGCTCCAGACGATCCCCGCATCCTGAATACGGTTCGTGTAATCGATGCGCTTTTGCGCGTGCAACTGCCGCAAGGGCAATGCTGGTATCGCTACAACGGCGATGGTTACGGTGAGCACGAAGATGGCTCGCCCTTCGATGGCACCGGTATCGGCCGCCCCTGGCCGCTGCTCGCCGGAGAGCGCGCCCACTACGAACTCGCCGCCGGCCGGCCTCGTGAAGCCGAAGCCTTGCTTGCGATGATGGAACAATGCACCAGCGGCCACGGCCGTCTGCTGCCCGAACAGGTCTGGGACGCCGCCGATATTCCCGCGCTCGAATTATTCCGCGGCAAACCCACCGGCTCCGCCTGTCCGCTGGTCTGGGCGCATTCCGAATACATCAAGCTTCGCCGCTCCCTGCGCGACGGCAAAATTTTCGATCAGCCCCCGCAAACCGTGCAACGTTATCAAGTCGAAAAACCTACACGCCAAATCTTCGGCTGGAGACTTAACAACAAGGCCCGCTCCATCCCCCGCAATAAAAAACTGCGCCTTGTGCTCCTCGATCCCGCGCTCGTGCACTGGACTATCGACAACTGGAAAACTTCCGTGGACACGAATACCCGCGACACCGGCCTGGGAATCTACATCCTCGACCTGCCCACAGCCTCGCTGCCCGGCGGCAGCCGGGTGGAGTTCACTTTTTATTGGCCGCAAGAAAATCGCTGGGAAGGCACGAACTACAGCGTAGTAGTGGAATGAATACAATCGCCCAAAAATAAATGTAGCGGGTGCCCCGTCCTTGTCGCGTACTTTGCGACAGGGCGGGGATTTTGATCGGGTAGAGCGGACGCCCCCGTCCGCTGCCTTTGACTTTGATCTTGATTTTGACTTTGATTCCGACTCTGACGAGACCGCCGCACCGATAGAGCAACCCTACGCCTCCGCCGCACTCGAATAAACAATCTCCACCACGGTGCAATCATCGTTCAATGGATTCCCCGCACAGAACTCCGACACCGCCGAAAAAATTCCCTCCAGCGTCGGAGCCTTAGCCGCAGCCGCTTCCAGCCGCGAGTCCTCGAAGAAATCTCCCATGGCATTCTCCGCCTCGGTCACTCCATCCGTAACCAGAATAAAGCGGTCGCCCGAATTCATCTGGCAGCGCGCACTCTCAAATGTAGCATCGGCGAGCAACCCAACCGGCACATTCCCATGCGGCGGCCTCATCACTTCCCCTCGACACACCAGCAAAGGCTGCACATGGCCGCAGTTGACGTACTCGAGGTCGCCATCCCGCCGCAACCGCGCCAGCAGCACGGTCGCATATTTTTCTCCCACCAGCTTTTCAGTAAAGAACCGGTTCACCGCCGAAACCACCTCCAGCAGCGGCATGCCCGTACTCAAATGCGAATAAATCATTCCCTGCAAAGTAGAAGCCAGTAGCGCCGCCGAAACTCCCTTGCCGCTCACATCCGCGAGTACCACCGCCAGACCCTCCTTCGTATTCACCGCATCGAAGAAGTCTCCTCCAATTTCCTTACAAGAAAGATTCTTCCCGCGCAGCTTGGCAAACGGCACCTCGGGAATCTTCACCTGCATCAGCCGCTGCTGGATGCTCGCCGCAATCGTCAACTCCTGCTGGTAACGCCGGGATTCTTCTTCCGCCTGCACCAGCCGAGCATTCTCGATCAGCGATGCCGCTTCCGTCGCGATCGCCCGTAGAATGTCATGGCCCACACCGGAAAATTCCCGCGAGGCAAACCGCGAGTCTACATACAAAACTCCCGTCACTTCAGCGGAAGCGTTCGAAGCCGGCGTCTGCTGCTCGCGCGCGGACTGAATCTGCCGCTTGCGCAACGGAATGCAAATTACTGTCCGCAGGTCGTAAGCTACAATGCTCTGCCGCGCCGCCAGGTCCATTGAACTGCCGGTATCGGTCAACAGAAACTCCGAATTCGATCGCAGCGATTCGTCCAGCGCGGAATGCGAAATCGTCTTGTCATCGAGCAGCGGCTCGCCCTTGCTGTTGCGTCCCGCCATCAGCCGTAGTTTGCCTTCATCGTCTTTTAGAAAAACGTAACCCCGCTCGGCGCGCGTCAGCCGCAGCGTCACCTCCAGCATGGTCATCAAGCTTTCGTCGAGCACCCCCACCGTGTTCAACTTGCGTGCGGCTTCAAGAAATAGTGTGAGCTTCTCGAGGTCGGTGGACTCCTGTGAAATTTGGATTCCCGAAATCTGGCTCAGAAAATCGCGCGCCGTATTCGACGTGCGGTGAGCGGGATTGAAAATCGCGTAAGTCGAATCGCGCGCCCCAAATTCCAGCCGGTCATTGCTCTCAAGCTTCTGCCGCTGAATCCGTTCTCCGTTGACAAACGTGCCGTGCTTGCTCCCCAGGTCAACTAGAAAAAATCCGTCGTCCTCTAGAATGATCTGCGCGTGATCGCGCGACACCCGCGGATCGGCGATTACCAGATCCTTATCGACCTTGCGGCCAACACTGAAAGGCGTCCGGTTAAGAACAATATTTTTTTGCTCGTTCCCCTGCACCAGCACCAGCGCCGGAAACACACCGGAACCCGAGGACGAACGAGCTATCGCATTCAAAGCCATAAGAAGTCGCGCTATGCATCATGACAGGAATGAGGCTCGACGAAAAGGGCCTAAGTTCTCCACTGCTCAAATCCCGACTAAACCAGCCGCCGTTCCCGTTCTCGCGCTGGCTGTCTGCCACCATAGCGCCACGCCAGCCAACGCATAAACACCCATCGCGATCAACAACAGCGCACGCATCCCGACCACCAAAGAAAAATTCTCCATCAACCCGCCGGCGACCGCGCCCAACAGATTCGCTCCCAATACCGCGCTTTGCGACTTCACGCCTCGAAATTGCGATGCGAACAGAATGCCGGCAAACACCACAGGAATGGAAAAAACCGCAACTGCAACCGTTCCCACCATCGCGGGAGATCCTCCGACCCGTTCGAAAGGAAACCAAAACGCCAAACCTAACCCTGCCAATAAAGCGACAAGGTTCCATGCCGGCGAAGGAGGCTTACGGCTTCGTTCTACAATCGCATTCGCCAGCAGCAAGGCCGTCAGCATCGCCGAAATCACAACGCCATTGACCTGCCACGTAGTGCCGAAGAACAGCGCCAGTCGGCTTATCACCTGAGTCTCGAGCAACAGGAAGCCTGCGCCCATGCAGAAGAAAAACAACGAAGGCCGCCGCGGCGCATCCCCGGAAATCCGCGAATAAAGCACCAGTGCCAACACAATAATGATGGCCGAAATCGACCAGTAAGGCCGAGGAATCGTCTTATCCCGCTGGTAGAGATAAGGCCAATCGTCGGTCGTGACCGGCACATCACCGTCACTACTGTCCACGGGATTCCGCGCCACAAAATCCGCCAGCCGTTGGTCCCGGCTCAGCGCATCCTGTACACGATTTGAAGGAGAGATCACAAAACAGCGCGCCCGCGCCGCATAGCTCGAGTCCGCGTTGAAGACCACAGGCTCTTTGCCAAACGTGGAGGCCAGCATTTCCTTCAGCCTACGCGCCATCCACGGCCGCCGCACTTCAAACTTCATAAAAACGACGCCGTCCGGTTTCAGGTGCGCCTTCGCCTCCCGAAATGATTCTTCCGTATACACAAAATTGTCGATCCGCATATTCGCGTAATCGGAAAGCTGCGTGTGCGAATCGAGCAATCCGAAAAGGATCAGATCATACTTTTTTGTACTGCGCTTGAGGAAGGCCCGCGCATCAGTCAAATGCACCGCCACTCGCGGAGAATCATAAGGATGCTCAGGATGTTCCTTCCTTCCGATTTCCAGAATGGCCGGGTCTATCTCCACCGCATCCACTGACGAACTCCCATGTCGCAACGCTGCGGCAACATCGTTACCAGTGCCCGCTCCCACAACCATCACTAAAGGCGCAGGCGCCGCAAATCTGAAAGGCAAGTTGTAAGGATTTTCGTCGATCGCCTCCTTTAGCGCCTTCGGATGCCGGCTGAGAAAGTCACTCGTGAGATTAACGATGAATTGGTACCCAATATGATTGACACTCACAGTCCCACCCGCCATCTCACCGTTCGAAGCATAAGTGCGGGTAAAAGTTATCTGCTGGTACGGCGTCCACAGGCTGTAGTGGTCGCGATCAGATGGCTCATGCAAGAGCAGCACCAGAGGAATCAGTAGCCCTCCCAGCAAAATCCGCCGCTCCATATTTCTTTGCAGCAACGCAAAACCCAGCAGCACAATCCCCATCCACACCCAGGGCGGAAGCATCAGCCGGCTTGCCGCAAGGAATGCCAGAATGCCCGCCAGGCTCGCACCCAGGTTCAGCGAATATGCGGCGAGAGGCTTCGGGGTAAGGTTCATCTGGCGGCCAACCACCTGCCCCAACGGCACGAACACCCACACCACCAACACAAACAGCAAAGCAGAAAGCGCTGCAGCCGTCACAAATCCGAACAGGTTGCCCGAGGCGCCCGTGTCCCAAATACTCATGTCGGTCGCGGCGCCCAGATTCTCCGATAGATTTTCCAGCATCCGTCCCGGTTGCCACGGCACTCGAACCAGAAGCAATAGTGCAAACAGCGATGTCACCGCAGTGCTCCATCGCGTGGGCTTGCGTACCAGTGCACATCCCATTCCGAAGCCGAGAAAACAGAGCAGCAACGCGAGGTTCTTGAAATAAGCAAATATGCGTATTTCCACCGCAATCCAGCGAATAAATGCCAATTCGGCGAACAATACCAGGAAGCTTGCAAGCAACAATCGCCACACGCTGCGCTGAGAGTCTTCTTGCGGCTCCGTGATCGACGAATTCTGCCTGCGCCGTTCGCGAATGGCGACCGCAACGCGTACCGTCGTTAGGAGGAAGACGGCGAGAATGTAAGCGGTCGTTCTAGAATTCATACGCGCAGGATTATCACACAATCTCGATGAGTTTCAGCCAGCTTGAATAGCTGATTCAGCCAACCTTTTGGAACGGCCCTGCCCCCACTTGGCTCCGCTCATCTTGCACACAAAGGAAAATCAATGCAAACATCCACACCGGCAATGCAAACGTCGCAAAAAATGGCCATGTCCAATGCGCCAGCGCCCAAACCCTTGCTCCCGAAAGGTAAGCCGCACTCAGGCTCAGGCTCGCTACCCATTGCCACCCCACCAGCAAAGCTCCCACCAGGTAAGCCAACCGCCGATTCCGGGACCGCGCTAAAAACTTTGCTCGATCTCGTACTAACTCAAGAACGACCGGCACCAGCAGCACCTGGTTATAGGGCGCGGACATAGGCACAACCAGGACCGTCAACGCCATCACCAGCGCCGCCGCCCCACCGAATTCCTCCGCATCCGCTGGCCGCTGACACAACCTCCACAAAAAAATCACGCACGCCAGCACTGCCGCCACAGCTAAAACTTTCCCTGTAAAACCCCACGGCACCAACTGATCCAGCACCGACTGATTCTGCGTATAGCGATGATATTCTCCAATCGCGTGCACAAACATTCGCCACCACCCCGGCAAAATTATCTCCCCGCCCGCCAGCAATAATCCCATCACCAGCCCAAATCCAAACACCAATCTCCGTCGCACCCGCCAGTCGCGCACCGCCCACACCAGAAGCCACGCCACTAAAGGCCACGCCAGTTGCGGCTTGATCGTCGCCACCGCCAGCAGCATTCCGCCACAAAACAAGAACCCGCTGCTCAAGCACGCGACTGCCCCAGCCAGCAACGCTCCCACCAGCAAAGTCAATTGTTGCAGCTTGAGTCCTTGCACGACAGGAAAGCATCCCAGCGTCAACGCGATGCCGGCAGCAATCGCCGTTCCCGGCAACTTCCACTGCAACCCACGCAACCACAACCAAACGCTCGCCGCTGTCACCGCGACCAATAGCCAGTGAAAAAATAACTGCACGCCTGGAAACGGCAAACCAACGAGCGGGGCCAGTAAAAACACTACGTAAACGGGATAAGCAAATCCCTGCTGATCCTTGGGATCATTCGGCCGCCCTGGATCCAGCGCCCGCCCGTAATATCCCTTCTGGATTTCTATCGCGATGTCATCGCCATAGGGATTGCGCCGGTGCAGCAACAATTCACGCGCCCCCAGCCAGCGCGGATAGAGATCGGACAAATTGCCCCGCGGGCGCTCGTGCGCCGCCGCATCCTTAACCTGATATCCCACCAGAATTCGATCCACGTAAAACCACATGCTCGCCGCTGTAACGGCAGACAGCACCAGAAGAACAACGGGTTGCAAAGATTTGCCCAAGACTTGCGAAGGTCGCACTCTTATTTCCCATCTCACAACAAACGCCGTTACAGACTGCTCATGTTACAACTGGTGGATCAAAGTAGCCTCGATGCCAAGGCGACTCACAATTTCCGCGCTGATAGGCCTGGCCAGCGGAACATTCTGCTGGTTTCTACTACGCCGTCTCCACCAAAACGCTGCTGACTTCCAATGGGCGATTCACCTCGCCCACCGCCTACTCGCCCACCAAAATCCCTACGATACTCCGCTCGAGCAATATCCCCTGCCTGCGGCCTTCCTTGCTCTGCCCTTTTTGCGCATGCCTCAGGAACTCGCCGGTGGCATCTTCTACGGCCTCAGTTCTTTTCTGCTCGCCCTCGGACTCACGCGCGAAAACTATTCCCGCCTGCGAGTTTTTCTCGCCTATCCCTACTGGGCCGGCGTGCTCACCGCGCAATGGTCCACCATCATAACCGCCAGTGCATTCTTTCCCCTACTTCTCCCAGTCACGATTATGAAGCCGCAAATCGGACTGCCCGTCTTCCTCACCCGCATGACCCGCCGCGGCTTGCTCGCCTGCCTTTTTATAGCCGCACTCAGTCTCGTAGTCTTGCCCCGGTGGCCGCTCTTGTGGCTCGGCCAAGCCCACAACTACGAGCACTTTATTCCTCTTCTCGTTTTCCCTGGACCTCTGCTTCTGCTCGCCTTATTGCGCTACCGCGATCGCGATGCCTGGTTGCTTCTGCTCGCCGCACTCATGCCGCAGCGCTGGTTTTACGACGCGTTCATTCTCTGGCTGATTCCAAAATCACGCCGCGAGATCATCTGGACCGTGTTTTTCAGTTGGGGTTTGGGACTTTGGCGCTGGTATCACGTGCCGCACAGCTCGACCCAGGTGGGTAGATGGGCTGTCATTTTTCTTTACCTGCCCATGCTCGTAGTAGTTCTTTTGCGAAACTACAACCGGCGTCACTCCGCGGGCGACCTCACGCTTGAGGTTGAACCTTGATCTCGATCTGCCCACTCCCGGGCAATACCCTGCCGATCTTCCACACCCACCACAAAAGAGGAATCGCCATCAGATTCATGTGCCCGATCGAAAGCCAAAGAATGAGCCACAACGGGCTGATCAAGATCGGCACAGCAGGATACATCAGAGCGAACCTATTCCCCAGCTTTCGCTGTGGCGTGCGCAAGCAATAATCTGTAATCAAAACCAGCGGCAACACGAGAAGACTAAAGTCGTGAATGTTAGTCTGCCAGCCGATTAAGTCAGCCACTGCAATAGCTAACAAAAATTGCCAGCCGCTTTTTCCCGGCCCGAATGCCTGTCCTCCCTTCCTTGCCGCGAAGATAAATAAACCGATAGAACTCAAAGCAATCGTGACGACCCCAACCACCCCTGAGAGGTGGAGTGGCCAGCCCATAATCAAACCATGCAGATTCGGCAAGAAATCAGGAGGAACACCTCCCAGGCTCGGTGTGTTCGCAATCTGCAGAACATAAATTGGATAGTGTAGTAAGCCTTGCCACCCGACGAGCCCAACCGAAATAAGCGCAAGCACCGCCGAAACCGCCGCGAAGCCGATCAACACCCGTCTTTGCTTCCAAATGACAAAAAGCAGCACGATCGGGAGCATCAACTGAAACTTGAAGGCTCCCAAGGCAAACCAGCAGCCAGCCATAACATTAGTGTTTTTCTTGAGCGCCTTCCATGCCAGGACGCAAAATAGCAATTGCAAAATGGAATCCTGCCCCTGCAGCAAACTTTCGAAAACCGGAAAAAAAGCAATGCTGCCAAGCACGAACTCCCAAGGAGGAATTAAGCAGAGCGCGCCTACATCAGACCTCAACAGCAACGCCACGCCGAAAAGCATGGCAATGTTCAGCAAGTCCCACAGCACAAATGCTTCACGAAAAGGCAGCCAGGTCAGAGGCACGAAGATCAGAGCCTCAGTGGGCGGGTGGATGTATGGCAAAGGCCCGAGTCGAGTTGGAAGCTGGCCTGTGAATCGCTTCTGCACGTCGGACTGCACATGCCCAACATAAAGTTGGTGGCCAAGACCCTCGCTCAGAATCGTCGCAGCCGTGTAATAAACCGCGAAGTCAGGGTAGCCCGCCTCAATTCGCTGCCATAGACTGAGGAAAAACACCGCGTGCAAACACAAAATACCCACGATGAATAGACGCGCCAGGCCCCACCTGCCTTTGCGCCCGCGCTTTTCGTTATGGGGCACGATGGACCGCACGATGGATCGCGATTGTATCCTGTCAGCGGCCTAGCCGCTATGATGGTTCCCTTGTGACAGCTTCAGCTTTACTTCCGACAAAGCGCGCATTTCTCGCCGTAGTCTTTCTCGGCCTCTTCGCCCTGACCGCGCGCAATATTGTCGACCCCGATATCTGGTGGCATCTCAAAACCGGCGAGTACATCGCTGCTCACAAAAGTGTCCCGCACACCGATCCCTTTTCCTACACTCGCGCCAGCCAGCCTTGGATCGCCCACGAGTGGCTCAGCGAACTCTTGTTTTTCGAACTCGAGCGCAGCGTAGGATTCGGTGGGCTCATCTTGGTTTTCTCCGCAATCCTCTGCGCGGCATTCTTCTTTCTCTACCTGCGCTGTGGTCCCGCTCCCTATATCGCCGGCATGCTTACCCTGTTCGGCGCCTGGGCCACCGCGCCAGTCTGGGGAGTGCGACCTCAGGTTCTTTCGCTGCTGTGCACCAGTCTCTGGCTGTTCCTTCTCGAACGTTCCGAGCGTAATCCAAAACTTCTTTGGTGGACCCTTCCCCTCATCCTGCTCTGGGTCAATCTGCACGCCGCCTTCGCCTTGGGTCTGGCTCTGTCGGCCTTGTTTCTCCTGGGAGAATGGATTGAAAACAAGCTCGCCCACCGCTCTCAGCAAAGCCTGCGCCTAGCCGCATTCATTCTCCCGCTAGATCTATCGATTGTTCCGCTGAATCCCAACGGCCTGCGAATGTTCTCTTACCCGTTTGAAACTCTTCGTTCGCCCGCCATCCAGAACTACATTGTGGAATGGGCTTCGCCCAACTTCCATCGCCCCGAATACTGGCTTTTCCTGCTGATCATCCTCGGCACCTTCACCGCTCTCACGTGCTCTCGTCTCCAACTCCGTCCCCGCGATCTGCTCCTGCTGCTCGTCAGCCTGTATGCCAGCCTTTGCTCGATCCGCATGATACCGCTCTTCATCCTGATCGCAATCCCGCTGATCGCCAAGCGCCTGGGAAGCTGGCCCCGCACCACCCAACCATCGCGACGAAATCCCGCAACTCGCACCGCACTGAACGCCGTGATCGTCTTATCCATGGTGATCTTCGCCACCGTCCGCATCACCCAGGTGATCCAGCGCCTGCCTGAAACTCTAGCCCAGCAATTTCCCGCCCGCGCCGTCGCCGATCTCGAGTCGCATCCGCCCGCCGGACCAATCTTCAACCACTACGACTGGGGCGGCTATCTCATCTGGAACCTTTACCCTTCAACGCGCGTCTTTATCGACGGCCGCACCGATCTCTACGGAGAACCTCTGCTCCACGATTTCGCCAATCTCTATCAGTTCCATGGCCCGTGGCAGGAAATCCTGCAGCGCTGGCGCATCCAGACCGTAATTGTTCCTCCGGATTCCGCCCTGGCCACCGGCCTGCGCAGCGCCCCAGGATGGACCGTCTCCTACCAGGATTCCCAAGCCATAATCCTGACCGATTTACAGCGCAACGTTCAGTAGGTTTGGTTGCAGTGCTTTGGGGTGGCACAGTGCTTTTGGGTGGCGCAACGCTTTCAGCGCTGCGAAAGACTTGATCTACCGAAACGGGCTTTAGCCCATGAGGCCAGGGAACTCCCTCGGTCCGCTCGCCAACCAGCCTCGCCAGTTACCTTGGTATGCAAGAAAGTACACCCCTTTGAGCAATTTGCAGGTTATTATGATTTGAATTAAATCTCCCCGCACTGCATTGCGAGAACGGATCTAGTCCCCAAAGGCCACGAGCCCTTGGTTGGACTTGCTTTGTAAGCTCCGCTCCATTGCTTAACGAACTTAATGTTTTAGGAGGGGTAAACTATGAACCATCTTTTGAAATTGTGGCACGACGAGGAAGGACAAGACATTGCGGAATATGCCGTGATGCTGGCCGTCATCCTCGTAATCGTGGTCGGTACCATTCGGCTGATTGGCTCCAACGCAAACAACGTGTTCTCCAACGTAGCCAGTTCGATTCAGTAGAAGTTTGTTGGAGCCGCGCGGGATAATCAGATTCTGCCGCATCACGGCCAGAATCGGCGTTTTCGTGCCTTATAACGGAGTGCTATGAACCGTTCGCGTTTGCTGATGATCGGGGCCCTGGCCTTGGCCTTGGGAGCCGTTGTCGCCCTAGTTGTCTTCAAGAAGCTGCAAGGCGGAACCTCGTCCAACAGCGAACCCGGTACCGACGTCATCGTGGCCGCTGACGACATTCAGGTCGGCTCCAGAATCGGAGAGCACGACATACGTACGGTTCGATATCCTGCTTCCGCCCTGCCGCCTGGCTTCTACAGCAAGCGCTCTCAAGTTCTTGGCCTCGGCGTAATTCTTCCCATCAGCAAGGGCGAATTCATTCTGCCCAGCAAACTCGCTCCGGAAAATGCCGGCTCGGGCCTGCCTTCTCTGATTCCCCGCGGCATGCGCGCCGTCTCCGTCCGCGTTAACGAAGTAGTCTCGGTTGCTGGCTTCGTCGGCCCCGGCACACGAGTTGACGTCCTCCTCACAGGAACGCCCAACGGCAGCGGCGAGTCTCAAACCACCACCGTCTTGCAGAATGTCGCCGTGATCGCCTCCGGCCACACCCTCGAGCGCAGCGCCTCCGGCGAACCTCAAAATACTCCCGTAATCACGCTCCTGGCTTCCCCCGAGGATGCCGAACGGCTCACGCTCGCCAGCATGGAAGGCAAGATTCAGCTATCGCTGCGCAACCCGCTCGACACGCATTCGGATCCCGTTGACCCAGCTAATGCCAAAGGCTTGTATAAAGGAAGCACTCCGGTAGCGGTTGCGCCTCGAGTCCACATTCATCCTGTGACTCAGAAAACTCCAACGCCCCCGCCTTCTTCGGTCATCAGTGTTGACGTTTATAAAGGTGATAAGAAAACAGTAGTGCCGTTACCCGAACAAAACGCTGATGACCCCAAATAGTCGGAGAGAAGTACGGCCTAGGTGTTCCATGCGCTGCAGCGCAGGTTTCCGCCTGTCGATAGGAATTACTCGATGAAGGTTCGCTCAACATTTTTCGCAGCCGTCGCCCTATTGTTAGTCCTCCCGGCGTTTGCTCAAGCCGAGGCTTTCCGTCAACAGTCTGCCCCGACCGCCAGTGGTCCGGGCGATCAGCCAGTTCCGCCACCGACCGCCCAGACCACGCTTCCGCCACAATCGGCGCCCCCAGGCTCTGCTCCGCTGCGCGTCATGGTCGACAAGTCTCTGCTTATCAATACCACCGAGCGCATCAAACGCATCTCGGTAACGGATCCTTCGATCGCGGATCCCCAAGTACTTACTTCCACCCAAATCCTGGTCCACGGACGAGCCCCCGGCGAGGTTTCTCTCATCATCTGGGACGAGCTCGAACGCTCCCGCAGCTTCGATCTTCGCGTTGATGTAGACGTAACCGCCTGCGCTGAAGAAGAACGCCGCGTATTCCCCGACGAACAGATTTCCGTGAGTCCCTCCCGGGCCGCCATTGTTCTCTCCGGCCACGTCACCACTGAAGACGTTGCCAAACGCGCTGGAGAACTTGCTTCCGCCTATTCCAAGAATGTCATTAATGTGCTCACCTTCGGTCCGGTGGGCGCGCAAGAGGTTCTGCTCGAAGTCAAGTTCGCTGAAGTGGACCGCAGCGCGCTCACTCAGCTTGGCATCAATGTTTTTTCCACCGGCGCGGCCAATCTGATCGGAACCTCCACCACCGGACAATACGGCGGCTTCGCCTCGCAGTCCATCAGCCAGACTCAAGGATCAAACTCGAACTTTCAGGCCAGCCAGACCGTCAGCAGCGTTCTCAACATGTTTCTGTTTTCTCCCAACCTGCACCTGGGCGCCGTGGTCGAAGCCCTGCAGACCAGGAACCTGCTCCAGATTCTCTCTGAACCCACGCTCATCGCGGTGAATGGTAAGAAAGCCAGCTTCCTCGCCGGTGGCCAATTTCCCTTCCCCATCGTGCAACCGGGTGCTGGGTTTACCGCCGTCACCATCTCCTTCAAGGAGTTTGGTGTGAAGCTCGATTTCACCCCCGTCATCATGCCCAATGGCAATATTCACCTCACGGTCGCCCCCGAGGTCAGCACTCTCGATTTCGCCGACGCGCTCACCATTTCCGGCTTCACCATCCCCGCCTTGAGCACCCGCAAAGCTGAGACTGAATTCGAATTGCGGGATGGACAAAGTTTCGTCATCGCCGGCCTGATCGATAATCGCGTCACCGATACCTGGAACAAGGTTCCCGGCCTGGGTGATATTCCAATCCTCGGCGCTTTTTTTAAAAGCAAGAGTATTTCGAAAAGCAATTCAGAACTGATGGTCTTGTGCACCGTGCACCGGGTCTCGCCCAATACCGAAACCCCGTCCGGCCCCAAGAATCCGGACACTTTCATCAACAACGACAAGTTCGACGGAAAAAAGCCTTCTGCGAAGCAGTAGGGATTCGCGCCCCGGAGGGGCGTTTGGCAATAGCCCGGCGCCTTCAGCGCCGGGAAATGTGGTAAGTCGGAACGCGTCCCGGAGGGATGCCTGAACTTCTAACGTAACCTCTTTAATCCCCGAGGCATCGGGCAAGCAGGAGAACCAGCATTGGCGCAGCTTTCCGTCGTAATCGTGGCCACCGATAATGAACAGCGCACCGTGCTGCAGGTGCTGGTCGATGGCACCAGTGTGGCCAGCACGGTTCACACCTGCGCCACTTTTCCTGTCGCCGCCTCCGATCCCATTATGCGCCGGGTTGAGGCCGCGCATCCCGATGTCCTCCTCGTCGATATCCCCTCTGATAGTCCAACTCAGGCCATGCGCGCGATTGAACTCCTTCACCAGGAACTTCCCGACACGGCGGTCTTCGCCATCGGAAATCTCAACCAGCCCCAGGTCATCGTCAACGCCATGCGTGCCGGCGCTCGCGAGTTCATCGACCGCCCCACCACCACAACCGATCTGCTCGAAGCCTTTGTTCGACTCTCCACTGCCCAGCGTCGGGTTCAAAAAGAAGGTCCGCGCGGCAAAGTTTTTTCCGTAGTCAACGCCAAGGGCGGCAGCGGATCCACCACCGTCGCCGTCAACCTCGCTCTCGCCCTGCAATCGGCCTACGGCCACACCGCGCTCGTTGACCTCGCTCCCCTCGGCCACACCGCGCTGCATCTGAATCTGAAGCCTCTGTTCACTGTCGCCGACGCCACCCGCAACCTCCATCGCATGGATAATTCCCTGCTGGAAAGTTTTATGACCCGCCACAGCGGCGGTCTGCAATTGCTCGCCGGAACCAATTCCCCCGCGGCCATCGAACCCTCCACCGCCGAATTCGTCCGTCTCTTCGATATGCTCGTCGGCCACTATCGCTACGTCGTCGTGGACAATTCCTCGCGCCTCGATGTCGCCAGTCGCCTTGTCTCGAATCTTTCCGAGTATGTTCTCCTGGTCGCCTGCACCGACGTGGCTTCTCTCTGGAGCGCAGCCCGCGTGCAACAGTATCTCGGGGAGACCGGCAATCGCGAACGCGTCCGCCTCGTTCTCAACCGTTTCCGAAAAGTGCCCGGCTTCAGCGAAGCGGATGCCGAAAATGCCGCGGGAGTAAAATTGTTGTGGCGCGTTCCCAACCAGTACTTCGCTATCTCGTCCGCGATTGATCGTGGCTCGCCGGTCATGGAACAGAGTCACACTGACATTGCCCGTTGTTTTTCCGGGCTGGCCCAGGAATTAACCCGCGACGACGTAGACGTAAAACGCGCCGCCTGGTCATTGTTCAAGAGCGTGTAGCGAATAAAGTTTTGAAAGGGCGCGGCTTTAGCCGCACCATAACGAACGCAAATGGAATGGGAAAATCTTGGGAGTGTGCATGAGAGAAACAGATTCTCGGCACCGCGACGCATCGAGTCCGGTGGTTTAGCCGCGAAGCGGCGCAAGAATGCAGCCCACAGCCTGCCCTGAGCTTGCCGAAGGGTCGCAAGCCGTGGGTAAGAAGCGGGAAAGGGCAAGCCCCGAAGGGGCGTAAGAGTCCGATGTTGCACCCGATTTTGGGTGGCGCAGCGCTTCAGCGCTGCGGTAAGTGATTAGTTCAGAGCCGGCTTTAGCCACCGGTATTCTATCGATAGAAATCTATGGCCAATCTGCAAACCTTCGAGCACAGCGAGTATCAGCAGGTAAAGGCCGATCTCCATCGCAAAATCCTCGACCGCCTCGATCTCGAAAAACTCGGCCGTACTTCCAACGACGCAGCTCGCGAAGAAGTCCTCGTCCTCATCCGCAATTCCGTCAACAACGAGATCGTTCCTCTCAGCTTTGCCGAACGCGAGCGCCTCTCCCGCGAAATTCTCGACGAAATTTTCGGCCTCGGTCCGCTTGAGCCCCTGCTGAAGGACCACACCATCTCTGACATTCTCGTCAACCGTTTCGATAAGGTCTACATCGAGCGCGCCGGTAAACTGGAACTCACCGGCCTGTCCTTTAAAGACAACCAACACCTCATGCAGATCATCGAGCGCATCGTCTCCCGCGTCGGCCGCCGCGTCGATGAATCTTCCCCCATGGTCGACGCTCGCCTGCCCGATGGCTCCCGCGTGAACGCCATTATTCCTCCGCTAGCACTTGACGGCGCTTGCCTCTCGATCCGCCGTTTCGGCCGCGACCCTGTCACCGCCCGCAACATGATCGAGAATCACACCCTCACCGAACCCATGCTCGAACTCCTCTCGACCATGGTGAAGGGGAAATTGAATATCCTGATCTCCGGCGGCACCGGCGCCGGCAAGACCACCGTCCTCAACGTGCTCTCCGGCTACATCCCCAATGTCGAGCGCATCGTCACCATCGAAGACGCCGCCGAACTTCAACTCAAGCAGGAGCACATCGTCCGCCTCGAAACCCGCGCTCCCAACATCGAAGGCAAAGGCGCCGTCCGCATGCGCCAGTTGGTCATCAACAGTTTGCGTATGCGACCCGACCGCATCATCGTCGGCGAAGTCCGCGGCGAAGAGGCCTTCGACATGTTGCAGGCCATGAACACCGGCCACGAGGGCTCGCTCACCACCGTCCACGCCAATTCCGTGCGCGACGCTCTCGCCCGCGTCGAGAACATGGTTTCCATGGCCAATCTCAATATTCCCGAGCGCGCCGTTCGCCACCAACTCGCCTCCGCGATTCACGCCGTCGTGCAAATCGCCCGCTTATCGGACGGCACTCGCAAAGTAGTTGCGATTTCCGAAGTCACTGGTATGGAGGGCGACCTCATCGGCATGCAGGACATTTTCGTCTTCGAACGCCGTGCCATCGACGAAACCGGCAAGGTCCGCGGAACGTTCCGCGCCACCGGCCTCCGCCCCAACTTCGCTGAGCGCTTGGCAACAATGGGTGCAAAACTACGCCCATCGCTGTTCGAATCGAAGACCGAAATTTGAGTAGCGCAAAGATTTTTTAGCCCGGCAAGCTTTCAAGTGGCGCAGCGCTTCAGCGCTGCGAAACAGTCCTACAAGGACGAGGGCTTGAGCCCCGAGGAAAACGCTAGAACATGATGCCAGCACTAATCGCTTTTTTGGTCTTCGTCGTAGTAGCCCTCGCGGCCTTCGCCGCCGGCTCGCTGCTCGACCAGCGGAACGCCCGCGCCCGCCTCATCAAAGACCGCCTCGCCACCGTGCAGAAAGCCCCCGAGCGCGAACCCGACGAAGAACTCGCCCTGCTGCGCGACGAACAACTCAGCAAGATTCCCGCCTTCGACACTCTCCTCCGCCGCTCCGCCCGCGTCTCCGCCATCCAGGAAGCCTTGCTGCAGGCAGGCATGAAGCTTCGCGCCGGCAATTTCCTCGTGTTGTGCGCACTCTGCGGCATTGCCATCGGAGTCGGCGCCATCCTCTATACCAGGAATCCCGCCATCGCATGGGCCGCCCTCATTATCGGCGCTTTTCTTCCATACTCTTTCGTCTCCTACCGCCGCCAGAAGCGCTTTGAAAAATTCGAAGAACTTTTCCCCGAGGCCATCGACACCCTTGCCCGCGCCGTTCGCGCCGGCCACGCCTTCACCACCGCTCTGGAAATGATTTCCAACGAAATCGCCGAGCCTCTGGCCTCCGAGTTCCGCCAACTTTACGAAGAGCAGAAATTCGGCATGCCTGTGCGCGATGCCCTTATGAATCTCACGGAACGTATCCCTCTAGTTGATGTAAAATTCTTCGTCACCGCCGTCATGCTGCAGCGCGAAACCGGCGGCAACCTCGCCGAAATTCTCGACAATCTTTCCTACGTTATTCGTGAGCGCTTCAAGATTCAACGCCAGGTCAAAGTTCACACCGCGCAGGGACGCCTCACCATGCTTCTGCTCATGGCCATGCCTCCCGCCGTAGTCACCATCCTTTACATTTTCAGTCCGGACTTTGTTTCCCCGCTCTTTCACGACCCCATTGGTCACGCTCTGCTGGTGGCCAGCATTGCTTTGCAAACGATCGGCTATTTCGTAATCCGAAAGATCATTAAGATCCAAGTATAGAAATCAAATGCCCATTATCCTGGCCATCGTCGTGTTCGTGACCGTCGTGCTGGTGGTGTTCGCCTTCGGCGCCGCCTTCGTCACGCCCACTTCCGTGCTGGGAGCCCGCCTCCGCGCTCTCGGCGGCCAACCCTCCATGGTGGAAGAAAAGCCTGCGCTCAAAATGAAGGAGCGCGTCGAACAGGCCCTCGATCCCTTCAGCAAAGCCATTCCGCTTTCTCCCTCCGACGTTTCCCGCACCCGCGGCTGGCTCATCCAGGCCGGACTTCGCGAGCCTCGCCACGTCACCTATTATTACGGTTCCCGCCTCATGCTCGCGTTTCTGGGCCTCGGCGGCGTGCTGCTCTTTTCCGGCGTTGATAGCTTCCCGCTCCTGGTCTGCGTTCCCGCCTTCGGTTTCTTTATACCTCGCTTCTTTCTCAAGCGCATGATTAAAGACCGTCAGCAGCGCATCCGCATCGCTCTTCCCGACGCTCTCGATCTCACCGTGATTTGCATTGAAGCCGGCCTCGCCCTCGATCAGGCCCTCATGCGCGTCGGTCAGGATCTCCACCACGCCCACCCCGATCTCAGCGACGAATTTCATTTGGTCAACCTCGAGATGCGTGCCGGCAAGCCCCGCGCCGAAGCTCTCCGCAATCTCGTCGACCGCACCGGCGTCGATGACATTCGCTCCCTGGTCGGCACCCTCATCCAGACCGACCGCTTCGGCACCAGCGTCGCCCAGGCTCTGCGCGTTCACTCCGATTCTTTGCGCACCGCTCGCCGCCAGCGCGCTGAAGAGCAGGCCGCCAAAACCACCATCAAGATGGTCCCTCCCCTCGTGATATTTATTCTGGTACCGTTCCTCTTCGTCACCATCGGTCCAGCACTAATCCAGGCCTACCACTCCCTCGTCAGCAAGTGATCGACGGAAGCGTTCGAATCTAGGCGGGTGAGGATCGGGAAAAGCACGATCCGGAAGAATGCGATCGGGAAGGCACGACTTCAGTCGTGCCATTAAGTCTTTCTAAATGGATTCGTATCAGGGTATGCCTTTAGGCATACCGCAAGCGCCCTACTGAAGATCGCGCCTTTAGGCGCTGGGACCGACGTTACTCGCGATCTCCTTGGGATCTATGATCGTAACGTTGAACGTGCCAAAATAACATTTCACGAATCCCTTCATGCCAACTCCACGCGGACAAGCCTTTAACCAAACCCGCCAACGCCATCTCGCCACCAACCTGGCCGTGGCGCAAACTCACTGGACCCGTCTGCGCGGCCTCCTCGCAACCTCCGAACGTGACTTCCGTAATAGCGGCGGCCTCTGGATTCGCCCCTGCCATGGCGTTCATACTCTAGGCATGCAATTCCCCATCGATGTCGTCTATCTCGACCGCGAAAGCAAAGTCGTGCACGTGGAGCCGAACCTCCAACCCTGGCGCTTCGCCCCCGTGCGTCTGCAAGCCGCCTCGGTCCTGGAATTACCCAACCACACGATAGCCCAAACAGAAACCGCATTGGGCGATAGAATTGAAATAAAGCTGAAGGAGGATAACTAACTCCGCCTCCATCAGCGGATTCGTATCAAGTATGGGATTCGTATCAGGAGGGATTCGTATCAGGGCATGCCTTTAGGCATGCCGGAAATTGCCCCTCATTTATTTCGCCTTTAGGCGCTGCCAACACTACTCCGTGACCAACACTCTCCAACTCGAAGAACCGACCGATCTCCAAGATGCCCCCAAGCTCCTGGTCGAATGGTCGCCGCGCTGGCACGACTTCACCACCTCCATCGGCCCAGCCTTTTCCCGCTCCGGAGCGCGCCTGGCCGGCGAAGCCCCCCACGGAATTTTCCCCTATCCGGGACTAATCGCCGCTTGGTTTCTCGAAGCACTCCTGCTCTTCGCCATCATCATCATTCCCCGCGAAGTCAACCGCCTGCGCCCCTACGCCGCACCCCATCTGCAGCCCGACGAAGTCATCTACTACACCGGCGACGAACTCCCTCGCATCGAAGACCTCGGCGGAGCTCAGTCCGGTGCAACCGCCCGCGCTGGCGGCCATGAAGCCCATCACCGCACCCAAACCATTCACATCTCCCGCGGCGCTTCGCTAGCGCAAAAAGTAGTCGATGCGCCCGATCTCAAACTTCCCGCGTCTTCCACCTCCGTAGCCAACTTGCTGGCTTTCAAATCGACTTCCGCGCCGCCTCCCGCCGAAGGCCTGCACTCCGCGCTAGTCGCTCCCAGCCTTCCCGCAAACGTCATCCCGCCCGCCCCGCTTAGTGTCACGCGCGATCAATCTCGCGCCAGCCTAAGTCTGAATTCAGTAGTTCCCCCCGCCCCCAACGTATCCGCCGAGAGATCCCGTACAGCGCCCACGCTGAGCACTGCCGTAGTGCCGCCCGCGCCCACCGTCCACTCCGCTCACACACTATTCGCACCCGCGCTGGACTCTCGCATCATCGCCCCCGCGCCCGAAATATCGCGCGACCAGGCCCGCTCAGCGCCGACTTTGAACACATCAGTGATCGCGCCCGCATCAACGCACATTTCCCGCGATCATCAGCGCACTGCACCCGCTCTCAACAGCCAAATCATTCCGCCCGCTCCAGCATCCGTCACTCACGAAGTCTCTCCGTCGCGCGTGCAGATGAACAGTGCCGTCGTCCCTCCACCGGTCTCCGCCCCCGAGCGCGAATCTTCGCGCAACGCAAAACTAACGCTCCCTGCGCCATCCGTAGTAGCTCCGCCGCCGTCTGCAGATTCCGACCGCAGCCTGCGCCGCCTCGAAAGCGGCAGCCTTAGCTCATCCCCAAACGTAGTCCCTCCGCCACCAACTCAATCAGCCAACGGATCATTAGTCAGCAACATCATCGGCAAACTTTTCGGCACACAGGATGTAGTCCCCCCACCACCCACCGTCGCCGCGGGAAATTCATCAGGAACAACTCGCAACCCCTCATCCGGATCAACCACTCTAGCTGCCAACGTAATCCCACCTCCACCATCGGCTGCAAGCAACGGCGCATCCGCCTCATCTTCCGGATCGCGCCACACCGCCCTCAACGCGAAAGTAGTTCCCCCTCCGCCGTCAGTCGGCGACATCAACTCACCGTCACGCTCCCAAAGCTCTTCTCTCGGCGGATCAAACGTAATCCCTCCGCCTCCATCCGTCGCAGGCAACAACTCGTCTTCAAGCGGCACGCGAAATTCCTCTGGCTCTAACAACGCAACGCTAGCCAGCAACGTAGTACCCCCTCCACCTTCAGTAGGCGCTTCTTCGGATTCTTCCGGCTCCGGAAGAAGAGGTGTCGGCCTCGGCGGTCCCGGCGACGCAGGCTCCGTTCTCGCTCCACCCAAAGGCCCGGACGGTAGCAACAACCGTTCTGGAATCGTAGTATCGCCGCAACCCGGCTCCAGCGTAGGCATGCCCGGCACCGGCGGCAAAGGCTCGTTAGCACTCTCGCCTTCAGGCGGAGATCAGCCCGGCCTCGGCGGCTCCGGCGGAGGCTCCAGCATCGGCCACGGCACCGGCAGCGGCAGCGGTTTAAAAGAAGAGAAGCCAGGAGAAAAGTCCGCCGAAGCCACCGGCGCTGGTAAAACCGGCACAGGCCACGGCTCCGACCCCAATGCTCGCGCCGGAATCTCTCCCACTCCCGGCCCCGGCGGCGCAGGCACCGCTCCCACCGGATCACCCACCGTTCCCGGCGTCGACGTTCGCGGCGGCAGCACCGTCGTTACCCTCCCCAGCTTCGATTCCGGAAACAGTAGCGCTCCCACAGTTCCCGGACGCTCTCCCGTGAAAGGCGCCGAAGGCCCCGCCATCACCATCGTAGCCACCGCCAGCTCCGGCGGTGGATTCGATTTCTACGGCAAGCTTCCCGGCGATAATTACACCGTCTACATCGACACCACAATCGGCACCGTAGTCATGCAATTTGCCGAAGCCAACCCCAACGCTCATCCCAACGCCGGACCCGTCACCGGCCCGCAAGGTCTCCGCACCGATCTTCCCGCCAATCTTCCCCACGCCCGCGTAGTCATCAAATGCAAACTCGACGCCAGCGGCAACCTGAAAAATCTCCAGGTCCTCGAACCCGGCCCCGCCGCCATGACCGCAAAAATCATGGCCGCCCTCCCCAGCTGGAAATTCCGTCCCGCCACCCGCGGCACTCAGCCCGTGGAAGTAAACGCCATCCTCGGCTTCAACATCGACACCAACGACCGCTATTAAACGATCGCTATTGATTGCAAATAGTTTTTAGGTGACGCAGCGCCCGCGAAGGGCGCGACTCAGACTTTACTGAAAGACTTGCGATTCGTATCAGGGTATGCCTTCAGGCATACCGCAATGCCGCGTCATTAATTAGTCGCCTTCAGGTGCTGCGGGCTGATTCCACTGTCTGCACAAACCTATCAGCCGTACCGGCACGCCGAGATTTCTCAGCCCTGAATGTCTGGGATCCCCGCGAAACCACAACCGTGGAAGAGCGGCGCTTCAGCGCCGCGTAAAGAACAAATAATGATGAGGGGCTTCAGCCCCTGAGGCACCCTACCCTCTACTATTCTGCAACCTCATCCGCGCCAACAACCCATACGCCTTCCGAAACCACGCCTGCTCCCGCCGCCTCTGATACCCCGGCATCGTCCGCCTCTGATCCAGAATCTTCTGCGCCCACGCCCGCGCCTCCTCAATCCGCCCCTGCGACTGCAAAAACACCGCGTAGTTGTAATAGGTCTCCGAACTAGTCGAAATCTTCACCGCCAACTGAAACCAACTCTCCGCCTTTTCCGCCTGCCCCGTCTGCGCGTAAGCATGCGCCAGCAATCCCTTGGCCCGATGAAAATCGTAATCCGTATCCGCCTTCACGGCCCGCTCCAGATCCGGCACCGCCGCCGCAAAGTCTCCCAACTCCACCTCCGCCACGCCTCGCCGGTAAAACGCATCCACCGAATCCGTTCGCGACGCGATCGCCTTGTCATAACTAGCCCGCGCTCGCGCAAAATCCCCATCATCCAGATACAGCAACCCCAACTCTTCGTAATTCCCCGCCGAAGGATTATCCAGAATCGCCCGCTCCAACTCCCGAATCCGCCGCCGCCGCGGAAACATCTGAAACGACCCGCGCAGCAACCCCGCATCCGGAACCACTTCCGCCACAATGTAAACCAGCGCTCCGACCCATCCCAAAAACAGAATGATAAAAATCCAGTAAGTGTCCGGCCGCCGGCGGATGAAATGCACAATCGCCACCGCCTGCAGCAGAAACCCCCACCCGCCTAAAAAAAACAAAAGCGATCCCATGGAAAACGCAATATATCACGCCAAAGATTCCAAGATTTACCCTGTGCTCCCAGTGCCCTCTGTGTTTAAGGTTTTGCTCCTGGCAGGACGAAATCTCCGAGCCGCCGGCCTATGTGACAATAAAGAGTGCAAGAAATCACCCTCTCGCCGAAACACGAATCGAAAAGCACGAAGCCCACATCCATCCGCCTCGTAGCCACCGACATCGATGGCACCCTACTAAATCCTCAATTCAAAATCTCCCCCGCAGACCTCGAAGCCCTCCGCCGCGCCCACGCCGCCGGCATCGAAATCGTCCTCGTCACCGGCCGCCGCCACGCCTTCGCCCTACCCATCGCCCACCAACTCGGCTTCGATCTCTGGCTAATCAGCTCCAACGGCGCCGTAACCCGCTCCCTAGCCGGAGAAACCTTCCATCGCGACCTAATGCCCCGCGAAACCTGCCGTGACCTCTGCTACGCCATGCAAGATTTCCGCGCCAACACCGTTCTAACCTTTGACCAGGAAACCAAAGGTGCCATCGTCATCGAGCATCTCGAAGCCCTCAACTCCAGCATCCGCCGTTGGCTCGAAAAGAACATGGAATTCATCGACTTCGTAGTCCCCATCGAACGCGCCCTGACCAAAGATCCAGTGCAAGCCATGTTCTGCGGCTCCATGGCCCGCATGGCCGAAGCCCTGCGCGCTCTCGAAGCCAGTTCCATGGGCAACCGCATCACCGTACTCCGCACCGAATATCCTGAGCGTGATTTATCCATGATCGACGTGCTGAACACCGGCTGTTCCAAAGGCCACGCCTTGGAACGCTGGGCCACGCATCGCGGCTACACTCGCAATCAGGTCATGGCCATCGGTGACAACCATAATGACGTCGAAATGCTTGAATTCGCGGGTCACCCGGTTATCATGGGAAATGCCTGCGCCGAACTCCGCGCCCGTGGCTGGACCCTAACTTTAGGCAACGACCAAAATGGCGTAGCCGCCGCCATCGCAGATCTGGTAGGGCGCTAGGAAGACCTCTGTAGTACCGTGGGACTACAGAGGCCCTAGAGTACCGTGGAAGAGCGGCGCTTAAACGCCGCATAAAGCGTCAAAAAATAATTCCGGGCTTGACCCCCTGTGGAACTTGTCTGGCCTTGGTGCTGAAATGAAGAAAAACATCCAACTCGGAATCTGGGCTCTCGCGCTACTCCTCGCTCTCCCCTGCTCAGCCGCCGACACCGCCGTCCTCCGCAACGGCTTCTCCATCCGCCACCAGCATCGCGACATCATCGGTACCATCACCCGCCTCTACATAGACGGAGGTCAATCCAACTTCGTCGACATCCCCACCACCGAAATCGACCACTTCGAAGCCATCCCCGACGATCCCACTCCTCCCCCGCAACCCCAACCCGCCGCAACCACGCCCCACCCCTTCGATCTCAACGAAACCGTAAAAGCCGCCAGCGGCGCCTACAAACTTGATCCCGATCTGGTCACCAGCGTCATCCGCGCCGAAAGCGGATTCAACGTCCACGCCATCTCTCCCAAAGGCGCGCAAGGGCTGATGCAGCTAATGCCCCAGACCGCAACCGAACTGGGCGTGCACAACGCCTTCGATCCCCAAGCCAACGTCGAAGCTGGCACCCGCTATCTCCGCGAACTCCTCGAACGCTACGACTTCGATCTGGTCAAAGCTCTCGCCGCCTACAACGCCGGACCCCAGCGCATCGACCAATATGGCGGCGTCCCTCCCTACTTCGAAACCAAAGCCTACGTGGCCCGCATCGTCCGCGACTTCAACCAAAAAAAGCTCGCAGCCAAAACCGCCGCTGCATCACCCCCGAAAAACAATTCACCAACCAAGCCCACCAATGCGCACGTCCAGGCTAAGCCCCCATCGGCAGCCCCTCTGGCGCAAAATTAACCGCCGGTCATTCGTACCTCCAAACTAATTTTTCACAAAATTATCGGATTCTAAGGTACTATCCTTCACAACCAGATCGCCTGCCCCAGCACTAGAGATCGCCCCTGCTGCCGCGCAAGCGCTCTCCACTACAATGAGGAACGAACACACGATGAAAAAACTGGCTCCGCTACAGCCATGCCTTCTACTCACGATATTTGCCCTACTCGCCTTCACCATTGCCTGCGGCGGCGGAAGTTTCAATGATCCCCCGGGCTTCGCCAAGACAGCGGTTGCAAGCACGACGAATCCCCTGGTCGCGCAGTTTTCGGTATCGACTGCTTTGGGATGTGCCGGCCAGGTGATGGTCGAGTTTGGTCCCGACACTTCCTATGGAAGAAGCACAGCCTGGTATCCCGCCTCCGCCGCGCTTCAGCCGAACACCATCCTGGTCGCAGGTATGAAAGCCTCCACCACTTACCACATGCGCGCCCAGGCGCAGGCTCAATGCGCCACCAGTACCAACACATTCACCAGCGGAGACCTCACTTTCACCACCGGGCCGCTTCCCGCCATCGCCTTCCCAACTCTCGCCGTCACTCGCCCGAACCCTTCCACAACCTCCCCTGAGAATCCGGGAATAGAAATGATCGACGTGACCACTCCCAGCACGCCTGCCCTCGTCACGGATCGTGACGCCAATCCCATTTGGTACTACGATATGGGAAAAGGGTACTACGCGTTCCCCTTCAAACTACTTCCGAACGGCCACATGATCCTGAGCATCGCCGGCGGAGTTCCAATCATCCGGGAAATAGACCTCGCCGGAAACACGATCCGCGAATTGTCCATCACCGCTTTAGGGCAGGCGGTCCAGGCCGCCGGATTCGATTTCATCCCCGCTACTTACACTCACGATATCCTCCCGCTCGCCAACGGCCATTTGATTGTCCTCGTAAACTTCTCCAAGAATTTCACCAACCTTCCCGGTTATCCAGGCACAACCGCAGTGGTCGGAGACGGCTTGATCGATCTGGATCAGAACTGGAATCCTGTTTGGGCCTGGAATAGTTTCGACTATCTCGATGTCAACCGTCACCTCAACGGCTTGCCGGATTGGACCCACAGCAACGCTGTCGACTACTCTGCTGTCGACGGCAACCTGCTCCTTTCCATGCGCCACCAATCCTGGGTCCTGAAAATCGACTACAACAATGGCGCCGGCGCAGGAGACATTCTCTGGAAGCTCGGCTATCAGGGTAACTTTGCTTTGACTGTAGACGGTGTCCCAAGCGACGATCCCAGCCAGTGGTTCTCGTTTCAGCACTTCCCCTGGATCGTCAGTCAAACCGGACCACAGACGACCCTCGCAGTTTGGGACAATGGCGACAATCGCCCGCTCGACACCGTCGGCACAATCTGCGGTGTCGCTCCCGCATACACCAATCCCTGCTACTCCCGCGCCACTCTCTTCGATCTCGACGAAAGCGCGATGGTCGCCAATCTACGCTGGGATAATTTGCCTGGCGACTTCAGCGTTTGGGGAGGTAGCATCAATCAGCTCGCCAACGGAAATATGGAATTCGATATTAATGCTCCCTCCCCGCCGCCAACTCCCAACCTCGCCTCCGAGGTACAGGAAGTAACGCTATCCTCGACCCCGCAAATCGTTTGGAAGCTCGACATCAACGTCTCTACCGAAAACGCCTATCGTGCCTATCGCGTCCCCAGTCTCTACCCTGGCGTCGCTTGGCAATACTAAAAAAACGGGAGCTGAGCACACCGCGCCCAGCTCCCGTTCGTTCCCTTTCCTTCGCTCTGGCTAGTACCATCTTTACTTTTGCGTGGCGCAGCGCTTCAGCGCTGCGATAGCCGGCTTACTTCCAAACTGGCTTCAGCCGCTGAGGCAAGCGAGACCATCTTCCCGATCCCTGCAAAACAAATTCCCATAAACTTCTATTTCTTCTCCTCCGCCCCAATCTCCACCTGCACCGCACGCACGTTATCCGATTTCGCCGTATCCACCCTCACCACTCCCATCCCATCATTCGCATCGCGCATCTCAACCGTCCGCGTAGCCTGCGCCCCCGAGACTCCCGCCCGCACCGCGTCCGTAGTCACCACGCTCACCCGCACACCCGCTCCCGGATCACCAGCGTCCACTCGTTCCACCGACTGCGCAGTATTCTGCCGCCCATCCCCATTCTGCTGCACTGTCGTCGTCCTCTGCACCAGATGCAAACCGCCATCACGAGGCGTCCCCGGAACATCTGCCGAATAATTCTCCACCGTCTCACGCTTCTCCGGCCCTACACCAGTGTCCTTCGTCACCGTGCGCGACACTTCCTCCAACTTCCCATCCGCATCCGGACGTGACACAACTTCCTCCCGGCTGCCATTCTCACCATCCTGCTTCACCGTACTGTGCCGCACTTCACCCACCTGCCAGTTTCCTTCGCCATCAGGAAGCAGTGTAGTTTTCTGCGTCTCCATCGTGTCCCCATTCCGTTTTTCCCGCTGCTCGATCCTCGTAGCTGGAGCCAGCCCTCCCTCAATACCCGGCAGCATCACCGTGGTCTTCGTCTCCGTCACATCCGCGCTGATCTTCTTCGTCTCCTCAACTTCCCGCTGCACCACCTGCAAGTTCCCATTCCCATCCGGATTCGAAGTAGCCCGCACTACCTTCACATCCCCGCCCGCCAGCGACTGCTTTTCTTCCTGCGTCTCCTGCACCAGCGTCCGTTCTCCGCTAGCCAAACCAAACGTCCGGGTAGTAGTTCGCACCGTAGTGCCATTCACCTGCACTGTTTCTTTCTCCACATCCTGGTAAGGCTCGTAATTCCCGCTGTCTCCCAGCCGCTCAATCGTTTGTTTATCCACCGTCCGGTTTCCGCTCTGGACGTGGCTTTCCACCGTCCGCGTAGGATTCACGTTCCCATCCTGCGACTCCTGAGTAACCGTCCACGACTTCGGCCCCGACCGGGAAGAAGAAGAAGAATTTGCAGAGGACGAAGACGCGGAAGAAGTTGAAGGCGAATCCCCAGTCTGGCCCCAAAGCGCAACACTAAAAATAAAATACGCCGCAGCTACAACCAGCATCGGCCAAATCGAATCTCGCGAGCGCATCGGCCCTCCAAAAGCTAAGTATAACGCCGACAACTGGGCGAACTGTCCTGCAAGGAGCGACAGCGACGAAGCCGGACAGTTCGTGGGCAAGCGGGCGGGGAGCGCCGCAGCCGTGGCCAAGGAAGGAGCAAAGCGACGACCGCAGCCACGACGAAGGCGCTGCCTCCATCTTCCCCGCTCTGCTAGTCCGACCGGAACAAAAGAATCGGGCCACCCGCAGGCGGCCCGTTTTGGTTTTAGCTGAAGCCTGACAGCCGAAGCCTGTTAATCCCCCGCCACCGGCTCGCCCACTTCCGGCTTAGGCGCTGGAGCAATTCCGCCATTCGGCTTGCTCAGCGCGCCCAGCGGAATGAATCCGTTCTCCGCGACCGCAGGTTTTTCCTTCAACACGACTTCGCGATACAGCGAGGCCATGCGCGCATTGTAAGCCTCATCATTCTTCTGTGGCCCACGATGTCCCGCAATCGGAGTTTCCGAATGGTCTACGGACAAAGCCGCCTTCGCATCCCGCGCCCGCTTTTTCTCCTCGCGCGCGTTCTTCGCGATGCCCAGATTGTCCAAATCGTGCTGCAACTCATTGGTAACCAGATCATCGCGCAGCAGCAATCCGTGAGTCTCGTCTTCCATCTTCACTTTCTTCCCGCCCGCAAAAATTTCGTGCCGCCCATGCTCTTCATACCACTTGGTGAGCGTAGCGGTCATGTGCATCTTCTCGATGATGTTCCGCCAGCCCACGCCCGTGTTGTAAGCGCAGAACGAAATTTCGCCTTCCTGCGTCGCATAAGGAATAATGCACTGCTCCGTCCGCCGGAAGTCGTAGTTGAACAAATCCTGGAACCACATTCCCGCGATAAACAGGAAGTTCCACCGGTCCGTCGTACGCCGCTTCATCACATCCTCGACCGTCCGGTCCGGACCGACCTTGCCGTAGTCCTTTCCGGTAATGTGATAGTTCTTGTCGAACTTCTTCAGAAGATCCATCAGCTTAAAGTGAGTCGGCGATTGGAACGGATCGTAATTCTTCATCAAACACAACGCCATTCCAAACCCAGTAAGAAATTTCCCGCGCGCCGCATCATTCACCTTGGCAATATCCTTCGCCAACTGATCCCCATGCAGAAACGCCGTCACCGGAACCGCTTCCTTGGTTTCCTTATCAATCATCACCGCCATGCCAGTTCCACAATTAGGGTGACAACCGCAACTTAATTGGCCCCAGTCGTTTTTGGGGTCGTTGGCGTGCATTAAATCTGCCCAGTCGGAGAATGTTCCCATGAAAGAAATTGGGAACCAGTCGCGGCTGGGTTCGCCTAGGCCGGTTTGATTTTTTACATCGTGCGCTAAGTGAGAGAGAGTGTAGCGCTGGGCTTGGCGGCGGTCGTCGGTTACGGCTTCGTCGCGGCCGGTGAAGCTTACGGGTTGGAAGCTCAGGAAGCTGATCGTTTTCGGATTATCTAACGCGAACTTGATGATTCTTCCTACTTGTTCGTTGTTGATGCCGTTCACGATCGTCACCACCGGAACGATTTCTACTCCGGCATTGTGCAGATTTTCGATGGCTTTCAGTTTTACATCGAACAGATTTCCTACCATGCGGTGGGCATTTGCGGCGTTGCCGATGCCGTCGAATTGCAAGTAGGCGTAGCGCATGCCGGCTTCTACGGCTTGCTGACAGAATTCAAAACTTTTCGCGAATTCGATTCCGTTGGTCGCGGCCTGCACGGAGTTGTATCCGACTTTTCTGGCGTAGCGAACGGCGTCGAGGAAGTATGGGCTCAACGTGGGCTCACCGCCGGAGAACTGCACGCTCATCTGGCGGCGCGGCTTGATGGTGATGGCGTTGTCGAGCATGGTCTTGATTTCTTCCCACTGCAGTTCGTGGACGAAGCCAACCTGGTTGGCGTCCATGAAGCAGGGATCGCACATCATGTTGCAGCGGTTGGTCAGATCGATCGTGAGCACGGAGCCGCGGCCGTACTTCACCGTCGATGAGCCGTGATGATGGAGTTTCTCATCGTTGTGCGCGAGGATGTCGCGGCCGGGAAATACGTCTTCTAGATGCTTCGAGAAATCGGTGTCGATCGACATCACGTCTTCGAAGTGGCCGTGCTTGGGACAGTCTTTCACCATCAAAATCTTTCCATCTCTTTCGACGATGGTGGCTTTGATCTCGCCGACTTTTTCGTTCATCAAAACTTCGTGCGGAAGTTTACCGTCGAGAATCTGCTGGCGAATTTCAGGGACGCACTTCGGGCACAGAGAATCCGTGGAGCGGGGCCAGCCGAGGGGCGGCTTCGACTTTTCGTAGGACTTGAGCAGAGGCTTGTCGGACCACTTCGGGGTGGGAGAAGCATTGGGCTTGACGCGGTTGACGCGGTCAAAGATCATCCATGTTGCCTTGGCGGCGGCGACGGCGGCGGCTTCTACGTACTTGATCGGCTTGTGCATGTTAGCTTTTGGCTCCTGGCTTTTAGCTCTTGGCTCTTTGGTTTTGGGTCTTAGGTCTTGGGTAAAACTCGGGCAGACTTGCCGTGGCTTGACCTGAGAATCCTAAACCCACAAAACCAAATTTACCTGTGGCTCTCCCGGGGAGTTGAACCTAGTTCATACAATCTGGGTTCGTACACTTTTCCCTGGGTATTGATGTGTAGTGATGTTATTGGAGGATAAGGAGATGCGCATCTTTATCTCAACGAATGGGAGAAAAATGGGGTTTAGCGGTGGTTTGGGGGATTGGGCGGCGGTAAGTTGTTGAAAGGAAAAGGGGACCAAACCGTCTGTGTAGGTTGCAGGCGGGTGTAAGATGAGTCGATAGCGAGGTGCTCCCATGGCGCAGATGACGCCGCAGGTTTCGGAATTGCTGGAGAAAGCGCTCACACTCTCTACGCAGGAACGCGGTTTGTTGATCGATCGTTTAGTCGAAACCTTGGATAACGAACCGGCTGAAGAAGGCGTTGAGGCCGCTTGGGAAGAAGAGATCAAGAGGCGCATTGATGACATTCGCTCCGGACGAGTGGAAACCATTCCCGGCGAGCAAGTGCTTCGCGAGCTCGCCGAAAATCGTCTGGCTTCACGGAGGCGGCGTGAACTTTAAGATCGAGTTTGATCGGGAAGACGATGGGCGATGGATCGCCGAGATTTCCGAGCTGCCGGGCGTTATGGCCTACGGAGCGACCCAAGCCGAAGCCGAAGCGGCCGTCGAGGCGCTTGCCTTGCGCGTGATTGCAGATCGGATTGAAGCGGAGAAGGTCGGACAGAAAACAATCAGTTTCGCTACGGCGTGAGTAAGTGGCCAAGTTCGAAAGCTAGCCGCGTGTATCGAGCTTTGTTGCGCGTCGGATGGTCTGCTAAGGCGCACAAAGGTTCTTCCCACATCACATTGCAGAGAGCCGGTCATGCCGATTTCGTGTGGGCGTTTCACGACGGGGTGGAGATCGGCCCGAAGATGCTGGCGCGGATTGCGAAGCATACTGGGTTGAGGGTGGAGGATTTGTAACGTCGGATGGCAGTGGTGACTCTCCCACTTCTCGCAAAGGATGCGAGAAATGGGGCACCCGGATGTGGGTCAACCACCCGTGGAGGGGGGGTTGGCGAATCAGCCACAGTTGCGGACATGGGTTCCATGGTCGGAATTGGTGCAGCAGCCACGCACGACGCTCGTGGAATTCAAAACCCTTCTGAGCGAGCACCCAAAGGCAGGCTTTTTGATCGCATGCGCAAAGCTGAGCGTTGGGTTCGACTATGGTCCGGATGCACGAACGGTTCCATCTGACAAAGCCTTGGCGATGTTGATGCCGTATCTTTTCCCTCCTGGACTTATAAAACGAGTAAACTGGTTCTCCGATCAGAAGCGCATCATTTTCTTTCAGGGCCAGTTGCGGTACTTAGCCGCCGAAGTGATCCGGTTGCAACCGTCTCCGTCTGAGGATCTTCCTGGACCCGAGAACCACGAGTTAGGCGAGTTCATGCTGCGGGCCGGGGAATTGCTTTACAAGCCGCACGTGGTCGTGCAAGACAAGCTTGGTGCGATGGCGAACCTCGCGGCTGAATTCCTTCCGATCTACGAGTTGGATTCGCCGACCGATCCGATGTTCGTCTTCCTACGGTTCTATATCTTCCTGACGATCATCATTGACCGCCTTCCGTCGCATCTTCGGTTGTTCGATGCAGAGAAGGAGTTTCAGAAGCTCTTTCCGTTTCCGCTGATCACCTATGCCGAGTTCATCGTCGCTTTTGCTCTGCATGCGACGCTTGAGAGAAATAATAAGAATTACGATGCGCCTATTGATGCCACCCTACGTAAGTCATGGTTTAAGAATACGAATATTTCGCAAGATCTGATCGACAAGATGTTCGACAGTGTCTCTTTTTCGCTCGATAACCTTCCGGAATCGAAAGATACGCTCGGCTATGGGGATTTTGAGTTCATCCGGGATCGTCCTTATTTCCTGCATAACGGCGATCTATATCTGCTCGATTATGAATTCGCACTCGGCAAACTGGAAAGCGCCGTTGTCTGGCGTGTATTGCGGAAGCTGCCTGAGAACAAGAAAGAGCCGTTCCTAAGCTTTTGGGGGCATGTATTCGAGGAATATGTTGTCTGGATGTTCGAAACCTACGCCGATCCCACGCTTAACGTGCTGCATTCAGGGCCGCTCTACGTCGGCAGCACCGATCAGATCTGTGACTTAATTGTCCTCTGCGGCGATGTGGCGGTACTAATTGAAGCGAAGCTGGCGACATGCAAAGCAAGCGTCCGTTATTCCGGTGATCATTTGCAGGTTACGCAATATCTAGAAGACAGGCTCGTGACCGGTGCCGGCGTATGCCAGTTTTTAGGCGCGGTGAAAAGCATCGCGGGATCGCAAGAAAAACTGCCGGCTTGGTTGAAAGGGATTAAGAAAATCATTCCTGCGGTTATCACGAAAGACGATGTCGGCTCGAGCTGCGTGGTGAACGCTTATCTCAACCGGCGATTCAAGGATCAGCTTAGCCCGAAGTCGCATAAGGGAATCATTGTCACGCCATTGGTTAGCCTCAACATTTCGTCCCTTGAACGTTCAATGTGGATACTTAAAGAGAAATCCTTTGCTGATATCTTGGAGGAACGCATTCACGCCAATCCTGACATGACTTGGCCCTTCGATGCGGCCTGCAAATATGCTCATAAGGGTGCGGCACGCAACCTGCATAAACATTTCGATGCGTATGAAAACCTAACGGAGAAGCTAATCAAGGATTTCGACGTGCATGAAGGGAATATTGGCTTAGGGTCGGTTCAGCAATAGGCCACATATTCGTGCGCAACGCACTTGGGGGCTGAGTTCGAGGTATAGTGATTCTGTTACTTCGAAGGTCAAAGTCAAAAATAAAAATCAAAAGCAAGGTCAAAAGCAAAGTCAAAAGCAGCGGACAAGAGTGTCCGCTCCACACGGGCCTTGCCGGGCTTTGCCCGTGGACAGCCTAGGGCGGCTGTCCCCACATTTGCCTCGCGGGCTGAAGCCCTGTTCCCTTCTTTGAGCCTTGCGGCGCGGCTGAAGCCGCGCCCTTTCAAAGCGTGCGACCCGGCTGCGATTTTCGCTGATAGGGATCCCTTCGGCTCCGCTCAGGGCAGGCTCTTCGACTTCGCAGGACGCCCACTGCGTGGGCGTCCTGCTTCGCTCAGGATGACAGAGTTTATTGTGACTCCGGGAATTCGGAGTGCGGTTCGTAGGCTTCGGGATAATCTTCGTCTGGGTAATCGGGATCGATGCAGGCTTGGATGGTTAGTGGGGGATTTGGTAGTAGGGGATCCAGCAGGCGCCAGGCTTCGCGGTATTTTTCCAGGCGCATTTGTTTGGCTTGGCGGTGGGGGTAGAAGCGGAGCATAGGTTGGGGCGTGCAGACTTCTACCGGGATGATGTACCAGATGTTCAGAGGAACTACGTGGGCGGCGATGAAGTCGATGTCGCGTTTGGTATAGACGGCGCGGAGGCAGTCGGTGCATTTGATCTGGATGCGGAAGAGGTGAACCTCCTTCGACAGGCTCAGGACAGGCTTTCGGCTTCGCTCAGGGCAGGTTCCGGGGATAGGGCGGTTGTCGAGGATGAAGTCGTAGCGCTCGCTATCTCCCCAGGGCTTGGAGATGGCGAAGCGGCGCTGGCTGGCCTGATAGAGGAAGGCGGCTTCGGAGCGCTCTCCGGTGCGCTTGGTGTTGGGACGGTTGGGATTGTCGGGACGGCTGGGCGGCTGGCGCTTGGACATCGAGACTCCTGGGTAGAGCGAAAATGGGTAGAGCGAGAAAAGGCGGAGCCGGTGGTGGCTCCGCCTGATTGTGCGAAATTTTATGGTATTCCCTATAGCTATTATAGCAGCGGAGTCAAGTTGCTATGAGGAATGGGCGGATGCAACACCTTCGGTAGTTCGCGGCACTCCTAAATGTTCAGAGGGACGGGGCCGTGAAATCCCACTTCTCGCAAAAGACGCGAGACGTGGGGCACCCCTGGTTCGTGGTGGCATCGGCTTATGACGGGGGCATTTTAGGATTGCTTTATCCTCATTACTTTATGCAATCGAATTTACGTCATCCATCATCTAACTGGTTGACTTCTGGCCTGGTGAAACCTAGTCTGGAAGTGGATCTTTAGAGTTGGCCAAACCCACCAGTGGGGGCGTCACGGCTTCGACGGAGATGCTTGCGGCCAAGAGGCATGCCGGGGTGCACACACCCGTAATCGTGAGCAAAATGATAATTGCCAATCAACAAATGGCATACGCAGCCTAATTAATTAGGCAGCCGTTTTCCACCGCTTCGCCCTTGGGCGGTGAGCGAACGTCACACAGAGGGCTGCTCTTCTCCGCTACGTCTGGGCGGAGGGGTTAAGATCTCAGGCTAGCGGCTAGCGTTTCTTGTCCGTTCTGAGCGTGGGCCGCGAACGTCCCAGGGTAATGCCTGGGGCATGAACGTGAATAAGCATGTAGTCTCTTGACCAGTAACATTTTCGGACGCGGGTTCGACTCCCGCCGCCTCCACCAATATCTTGTTTATTTTCAATCGTTTACGGACATATTTTAATTTCGTACAATAGTGTTCTGCCCAGGCGGGTTCTCCGCCGGGCTACCAAGGCGACCGCGGCAACCCAGCGTATGATTTGGCTGCCAAGGAGACAAGGTGGGTGGTTGCACGACGGTTAGCTCGCTGCCGATCAGCTTAGGCTGGGTAGTCGTCGATCGCGCGATAAAGTTGATTCAAAGCGCGGGCGGGACGCCGCTTTTGGCCACCAAATGCCCAAGACCCCGCACCGCATTGAATCCTTCACGCACTCCACAGACCATCAGTCTCAGTAGCGGTCGGCTGCGGCTTAATCGCGCGCAATCCCCTCCGGCGAGATAGATAGCACCGCTCACGGCTGTCACAAAGTAAGCATGTGAAAGCAACCAGGAGTTCATGTCACTGCGCGTCTTAAAGCCAGAGGCGCGCAATGCTTCCTCTAACGCCCTCAGTCGGTGGGTTCGGGTGCCGTCCGGTTCGCCGATTGTTGTCGGTTGTTGGGCGATTGAGGCATAACGCACGACGTGGCCCTCCAGCGTTCCACCGGCACCGGGAATCCCAACACGACTCGATCGCACTCACGACATCCTCAAGCACTAAGCCATAGCGTCGAATGTCTGCGAGCCTTGAGGAGCGAGCCAGGATAGTTACTCGATGCCCAGACTCCTGTAGCCGCGCCGCGTACAATGTGCCGATAACCCCTGCCCCGAAGACCGAGATTTTCATCGGGACCTCTGCATTCGTATTATGGTCGCCTGGCTGCAGAGCTGTGATGGACGAAATTGACGACAGGTTTGCAACATCGCTTTGCTGGCCTCGCTGAATTTGTTCCGCGCGGCAAATGCTCGCTGATGTTTTTTCGAAAGGACCATATGCTGCGCGCGTGTTTCATCGGGTGCTAAGGAACTGCGGCAGATTTTCTGCTGCGCGGCCCATGGATCGAGCCAGGCTTAGTTTGGCGACGTTGTGGGCAAATACGCTGTTGATGTAATCGAGCTCCGCGCCCGCCAGCGCTTCCTGCGATTGAACCAGTTCAACACTGTCGGCCACGCCCGCCTCCACGCGCTGCCGCGTGAGATCGAGAGTTTCCTTGGCGACCTGCGCATTCTTCTGCGCCACTTCCACCTCGCTGGTTGCTGCCTCTAAGTCGAGATAGACTTTTCTAATGTCGCCCTCTACTTGCAGTTTGAGATCTTCGAGTTCGGCGCGTCTTTGCGTTAAGGTGGCGTCGGCTTGCTCGATATCGCCCTCAGCCCGTCCGCCTTGCCAGATGGGGAATCGCAAGGTTCCTGTGACCGAGAACGTGCCGTGAGATTGGGATGGATTGGTTCCGATCACGCCATAATCGGCATTTACCGCGAGGGAGGGCAGTCGTTCGGAGCGAGCGCCAGAGAGCGCGAGGTCGGCGGCCCGGACTTGAGCGGCCGCAGCCTTTAGATCTGGACGTTGCTCGAAGGCCTGTCTGAACGCCGCCTCCAGGGTAATCGGCGGCGCAGACGAGAAAGGAACGTCATCGGAAAGGTCGTACTGATCGTTTGGCGGCAAGCCCGTCATCCGGGCGAGATTGATTTTCTGCTTCGCAAGATCGTTTTGCAGTGAAGTGACTCGCTGCTGTTGCGTGAGAGCTTGCACTTGGCTGCGATCGACATCCACTTGAGCCACTATGCCTACCGCTCGTTGCTGTGACGCTTGTTGGTAGAGAGCGTTGGCGGTGTCCAGTTGAGCAAGAGCGGATTGCACTCGGGCTTTGTCGGCAATGACCAGAAGATAAGCGCCCCCGACCGCCAGTACCACGAGATCGCGAGCATCTTGAGCTGAAAGTTGGTCGGCATGGAAGCTTTCATTGGCCGATTTGTAATTTTTCCAGGCTGTGAGGTCCACTACGGTTTGCGAGAGGCGAGCCCGCAAGTCGAAGTAGTTGAACGGTCCCACGATACTCGGTATAGCGAATCCTGGAATCTTGAAGCGGAGTCCTTCAGCTGCCAGATCGGTCTGCTGGACGGTTTCGGCCAGATCGCCGGTGAGGTTGGGGAATAGTACGCTGCGTGCCACGCGCGTTTGCCCATGCGCGTGACGAACGGCCTGGGCGAGCCCAACTGCTCCAAGATTGTACTCAAGCCCGAGTCGGATGGCGTCTCGCAAAGACAGCTTGCCGGAAAACGGCGTGTTGGAAACACTAGATGTGCTTCCCAAGTAAGCACCCTGAACTTGAACCGTGGGATTGAGTGTGTTGACGGTGGTCGCTACTCCCGGAGTGGATGACTGCGTGGCCGTCACTGAACCGCTCTGAGTGGTTCGGCCCGACAGCGGCAACTGAGTTGCTTGCGTGCCCTGAGATTGGGACGGTATCTGGGCAGACGCGCTTCCGCCTAACAAGCACATGTTGAGGAGGATGAATGTGGTACTGCTCTTTAGCGGTCTCGGTAGTGCGGTGACTTTCCTCATGGGCCTGGACCCGTCCTTTCCGTTGTCAACTAAGTTGCTTGCGAAATCGCCAGATGCTGAGTGAAACCAGGACGATCGTAAAAATCAGCAACGCCAGGAAATTAGGCCACAGCGCCACGAACCCACTTCCTTTGAGCATGCCGCCGCGAACGATGGTCGCGAAATGGTGAATCGGATTGACGATCGTCAAGGGCTGCATCCATCGCGGCATCGCTTCAACGGGATTCAAGGCTCCTGACAAGGAAACCATGGGAGGATTGATAAAAAAAGCAGTCAGCTGCGCCTGCTGTGCCGACTTACTAAAGGTAGCGATAACCGTACCGATACTGATGCCGGATAAAATACACAGCATGCCTCCAAACAAAACGTAGGGCAAACTGCCATGGAACGGTATATGGAATACGATTTTAAGTACCCCGAGCGCAATCAGCATCATCACGCAGAGCAGGGCAAACAACGGCACGATCTTGGCGACAATGATTTCAGACGTGCTTGCGGGGGACATGATCAGTTGCTCCATCGTTCCAGCCTCACGCTCCTTTACCATCGCTGCAGATGCGACAAGTGAACTGTTCAGAATTAGCAAAAGACCGAAAACCCCAGTCGCAATGAACCAGGAATCGACCAGGCCGGGGTTATAGATGAAAGCCGGCATGAGTTGCACTTGTCCCCGCCGGCTTATCTCCGGCGCGGCAACCTGCCTAAGGCTGGCATGAATGCCCATACTCTTCAGCCCTGCGTTGTAAGTTTGAATGATGCCTTCCGCATAGGCTTGGCTGATAGTGGCAGTATTCGCGTTCGTAGCGTTCAAAAGGAACTGGACCGTGGTTGAATGTCCGCGGTACAAATCACGGGCATAGTCGTAGGGGATGACCACTCCGGCATCCAAGCGGGCCTGACTGATGGCACTCCCGAGCTGGTCTCCCGAAAAATAGTAGCCTCCGAGGCGGAAGCTTTCGCTCTCTGTAAGAGTCGCGATCAGTTCCCGGCTCTCTGGAGTCTTGCTATCATCGACGACTCCGAGGCGAACATTCGACACCGCCGCGCTGAGCGCGAAGCCAAACAGCGTCAACTGCAAGATCGGAGGGACAATCAAAGAGAGCATGAGACGGCGGTCGCGGCGGATCTGGTTGAACTCTTTGCGGACGAGTGCACTCATTCGATGATTGACAACGTTTTGAAAGGAATGTGTCATTCGATTACGCTTTGAGCTGCATTCGGTGCATGCTGAACCACCCGATCGCGTAGAAAACCGACCCGATGATGCCGATGATCGTGACCTTCCACCAGTCGGCAAGCCAGCCGCCGCCCTGCAGCAGCGCATCCCGCACGACTTCGATGTAGTACCGGCCCCAAATGAAAGTCGAGATCCAACGCAATCCCACAGGGATGTTCTCGATTGGAAAAATCAGACCCGAGAGCAGAAACACCAGGAGAAAGCCGCCGAGGGCCACCACTTGCATAGCGGCAACCTGGCTCGGAATGGTCGCTCCCACCATGGTTCCAAAGGCCGCCACGCAGAACGTGTAGAGAATCGTGGCGACGATGAAGGGGGTTGGGTCGCCCGCCAGACCCAAACCAAAATATGTAAACAGGAGGACTAGCATGAGCCCGCACTCGGCGAGCGCGACGACCATGAAAGCAAGAATCTTTCCCAGCAGGAATTCGTGCGCGGAGACGTTGGAAACATAAACTTGAAGAATTGTTTTCAGCTCCGATTCTTTTGCCATGGCGAGAGCGGCCAGCAACGGGGGAAACATCGAAAGTCCCAGTACGAAAATTCCAGGACCGTAAAATTTCTTGGCGGAAAGTCCTGGGTTGTACCAGAGGCGGATCGCGGTTTGGACCAGCGCAGCCCCTTGAGTGCCCGCGATACGTTGATTGTAGGCACGGGTGATTTCGCTGGCATAGCCTGACACGATCTTCGCGGTGTTGGCGTCAGAGGCGTCCACCAGCAACTGAACCGGAGAATTCGCTCCTGACGCCATGTCCCTTCCGAAATGGGGCGGAATGATCAAGATCGCCCGGGCCGTGTTGGAGCTGAGAGCCTCCTCGGATTGTCGGTCAATCGGCCAGGACACGACGTGGAAGCTAATGGAAGCGCGAATCGCGTCCAGAAAATCACGCGAAGCGACTGAATCATCAAAGTCCTGCACGATGACTGGAAGATTGTTTACGGTCAACGAAAGAGACACACTCATCAGGAGCAACAGAACCAGAGGAAGCACCAGAGCGAGAGCCAGCGTCCGCCAGTCACGACAAATCTGAGTCAGCTCTTTGCGGGCTTGTGCAACTACGCGTCGCATTGCATGCGCTCCTTATTTTTCACTCTTCCGCTGAAACCTTTCCCTGCTGGCGCGCCTTTTCGATCACGCTGATGAATACGTCTTCGAGGGAAAAGGGTCGTTCGCGCGCGCTGATGATCCGAATCCCATTGCTCTCAAGTTTCTCGGTCGTGGTGCGCTTGCCTGCGTCAACATCTTCATCGGTGACGACATGGAGCCGGTTGCCAAACAGCGAAACTCGCCAACGCTCAGTGTCGCTCTTGAGAACGTCGGCAGCGCGTTGCGGCTGGTCGACGACGAATTCAAGTAAATGGCCGGTTTGCGCGCTCTTGATGCCGCTCGGAGTCCCTTGCGCCACAAGTTCCCCGCCGGCCATGAATCCCAATCGGTTACATTGTTCCGACTCTTCGAGGTAATGCGTGGTCACAAGAATCGCCGTGCCTGCGTCTGCAAGGCGGTTGATCATCACCCAGAAAGCGCGCCGGGCTAGAGGATCGACCCCGGACGTCGGCTCATCGAGAAAGAGCACGCTCGGCTCGTGCATGATGGCGGCGCCGAAGGCGACCCGCTGCTTCCATCCCCCAGGCAGACTGCCGGTAATCTGGTCTTCTTTTCCTTTGAGCCCCGAGAACGACAGCACCCAGCGGATTTTTTCGTCACGCTCAGGCTCCGGAACGCCATAGACGCCTGCAAAAAAGCTCAGGTTTTCTCGGATGGTCATATCGTTGTAGAGCGAGAACTTCTGCGACATGTAACCGATCTGCTGGCGAATGCTTTCCGAGCGGAGGTTGCCTTGCTCGCCGGCCAGCCGCATGGTCCCGCTTGTGGCCTCAAGCAGTCCGCATAGCATCCTGATGGTGGTTGTTTTGCCGGCACCATTGGCGCCGAGAAGACCGTATATTTCCCCATAGGGAATCTCCAGGCTCACATCCTGCACTGCAGTGAACGCTCCGAACTCTTTCGTCAGATTCTCCGCTCCGATCGCAGTCTTGCCGCGCAAGTTCGAGTGATCGTGGCGCCCGGGAAACGGTGGATCCTTCGCGTCTTCGCCTAGAGCTCTCAGGCTGGCAACGAACACATTCTCTAGAGTCGGCTCATCGACCCGGATGTCGCTGACGTGCAAGCCCGCTTTGCCCGTAAGATCGTGAACAACCTGGCGCGCTTTGTCCGGATCATGCGCCAGGACATCAAGACGGTCGCCAAAACGCTCCACATCCATGATGTCTTTCTGTGGACCGGATACCTCTGACAGGACGCGGTCGGCTTCGCTCAAGTTGTCGAGGTGGACTTCGAGTCGCTTGGCGCCCAGACTCTCTCGCAATTCAGCCGGAGTGCCGGTCTTCTGGATCTCGCCTTTGTGCATGAGCGCGACCCGATGGCACCTCTCGGCCTCATCCAGATACGGCGTGGAGATCAGCACGGATAATCCATCGGCAGCCAGGTGTGCCAGGACGTCCCAAAACTCGCGCCGTGATACTGGGTCCACGCCGGTCGTGGGCTCATCGAGCACGAGCACGCGAGGTTGCGGCACCAAGGCACATGCCAGCGAAAGTTTCTGCTTCATTCCGCCGCTTAACTGGCCAGCCAGTCGGCTGGAGAAACGATCCATGTCGAACATTTGCAGATACTGGCGTCCACGTTTAACAATGTCTTCGGAGGCAACGCCGCGCAAATCGCCGACGTAGCGGATATTTTCGGAGACCGTAAGATCGGGGTACAAGCTGAATGCCTGAGACAGATAGCCTGTCTGGGAGCGCGCCTCGCGTGCTGGTTGGCCAAAAACCTCAGCGGATCCGGCGCTCGCTTCCATGACACCGGCGAGGATCTGGAAGGTCGAAGTTTTTCCCGCACCATCGGGCCCGATCAATCCGAAGATCTCGCCTGTGCCAACCTCAAAACTGATTCCGCGCACGGCTTCGGTTGGGCCGTAGCGCTTCCAGAGCTCGCTAATTCGAATGGCGATCGTTTCCGCACAGTTGCAGCTTTCCTTCAACGCTGGCGCACTAGAGGTCGCGGTCGTCATTTGCGCTTTTCTTTTTCTTGCGGCCAACGATCGCCTGCGACAAGGATCTCCCCGTCAGACGGCATGCCCGGCTTGGCGTATCCCGGTGCTCCTTTTAGCTGTAGCTTTACCCCGAACACCTGTTTCACGCGGTCGTCACGGAAATACGTGTTCTCTGGAGTGAACGTCGCTTGCGGGTCGATGCGCGAAACGTATGCGTCGACCGGCTGCGTGGGATTTGAATCAAGGTAAATATGCGCAGCCTGGCCGACCTTGACCTTGCCGATTTGTCCCTCGGGAATAAAACCTCGCAGATACACTTTGCTGAGATCCAGCAGAGTGATCATCGGGGTTCCGGCCGTAATCACTTCTCCCGGCTCTGCCACGCGGGTTACGACCGTCCCATCAAAGGGTGCCTTCACGGTCAGATCCTGGCGATTTTCCCGAGCCTCAGTGAGCTGCGCCTGTGCCTGACCAACGCTTGCCAGCGCGTCGGCAATCGCTGCCTGCTGCTGCGCCAACTGCATGTTCACTCCGGCTACGCGGCGCTTGGCGCCGGCCACAGCAGCCGCCTGTTGGTCCGCTGTCGATGCGGCCTGTTTCCCCTGACGCTCGGATACGGCTCCCGACTTCGCCAGCCGCGTGTACGCCTCTTTGTCGAAGCTGGCAATGTCATGCGCGGCTTCTTGCTGCGCAACGTTGGCCTCTTCCTGCCGTAACTGTTCCTCGAGGACCGAAATCTGGTCTCGCGCGGACCTGGCCTTGGCTTGAGCTTGCTGAACTTCGGCTTGCGCTTGCTCTATGCGTGCTCTTAGCTGCTCGTCGCTGAGCACGGCGATTACCTGTCCAGTAGTTACGCTGTCTCCCTCATGCACTCGAATCTCGAGAATACGGCCGCTCGCCTTGGGGGACACTGCCGAGTCGTCCCCTTCGATTCGCCCGCTGAGCGGCACGATATTTGGGGATACTGGCGGCGTGTAGAAGAACACTCTCCAAACGCCAAATCCGACGGCCGCGAGAATCAGCAGGACAAGCAAGGGAAGAGCAATTCGACGGGCCATCGAGCGGGGCGGCTTCGCTTCGGCAGGCGCAGGTTTTGGTTTTGCTTGAACTGGCTGCGCTACCGCAGTTGGTTGAGCTGCCTGCCCTGCCACAGGCGCACGCCGAGATTTTGGTTGCGTCGGGTTCGCCGCCTCAGGAGCCGGTTGCGGTGTTGTTGGCGCCGCCTGTGCCGTCACAGGAACAGACTGTGGTTTCGGTTGGAGTGGCTGCGCATTGGAACCATTACTTCCCAAAGCCGTAATCGCCGCCTCAAAAGTTTGGACTTCCTTCTGTGCTCGTTCCCGCTCCTGCTTCAACTTCTGGACTATCTCAGACACGTTTCCCATCGCCGGCGCGGGTGATGGTTTCGGTTCCGCTTCTGGTAGCTTTTGGTCTTGCTTTGGAAGATCTTGAGGCTTCTCGATCACCCGCTGCTCCGTCATTTCCGACCTCGCTTGCTCGGCACCCAAGCCTGCCGATCACCTGGATTTGCCTGTCGAAGATAGGTCAGCGAAAAGTCTCCAATATGCTTAGCGATCCGGTCCACCTGCGCTGGTGTCATCTCTAACTCCGGCCAAAGTCGCATCAGTAGAGGGCCCGCCAGAATGTAGACGAGAATCTGTCCCATGATGCTGTTTACACACAACCGGGTCTTCTCATTCTTGGGAGGTAAATCGATGATCCTTCCGACCAATTCGAGTAGTCGCTCGTAAATCGGCCGGGTTACTTCATTGACGATTCGCGACAGCGCCGGCGTGGGCTGCACAAGTTCGTGCATCACGATTCGAAAGTGCCAGTCCTGCAGGTTTGGGGTGGTTACGCTTTGAAGGCGAGCTCTTATGACCGCCCGCAAGATGTCCTCCGGAGGCGCATTCTGATCAAGCGCGCTGTTGATTGCATCCACCCGAGCCGCACGCACCGATTGCTGCAATACTTCGGTATACAGGCCTAATTTGTCGCCGAAGTGATAGTTGACCGCAGCGATATTGGCGCCCGAGCGCTTGACGATTTCCCGTACCGTGGTCGCGTGATAGCCGTGCTCGGCGAAGACGTGACCGGCGGCTTCCACCAGCTTCTCCCGCGTTGAAGCGGCAGCTCTGGGCGCGGATACCCGATGCGTCCGCCTTCGACTTTGTTGCGACAGGTGCATGAAACAACGGTCTTAAACGACAGTCTGAAACATACGTTTGAATCTCATCGAGGCGATCTTGTCAGATTCGTGACCACGAAAGATGTTCACTGTTGCTCATAATCGTGAGAAACTGCCAATGGATTTGATGAGGGTTGGGCTAACGCTTACACCATCAGTGTAGAGGCTTTCTCGCCTGCGGCGATATAAGCTCCGCCAAAATAGAGATTTGTGAACTCAACGGGACTGAGATATTTGTCCAGCGATTGCCAGGGCTTCCGCGACGCCATCTCGATAGTGCCGCCGAACGGACCCGTTAACAACTTGGCAAGTAATGGAGCGGCTTTGTTCATGAACCATCCCGAGGGTCTTTTGAAGTCTAGGATGACGAAGCGCTTTCCCGGTTGCAGCGCCTCCGCTCCATTTCGTATGACCTCATCAAACTCAGGAACTAGAGTGAGTGCAAACGTTGAAAGAATTCCGTCCGCGGCTGAGGGAAAAACATAACCGGCGGCGTTGCTCTCGACCAATTCTACGTTTGACCAGTCGTGGGCTGCGATGCGGGCGTTTGCCTGATCGAGCATGGCATCGGTAAGGTCTACTCCGATGATCCTTCCGCGCGGACCTACTTGTTCCTGCAAAAGACAGAAATTGAGTCCTGTTCCGCAGCCTAGATCTACCACCGTATCGCCGTGATTGAGAGCCAAAGATTGGATGGCCCGTTTACGATAAGACCAGTGACGGAACCCCGCAAAGTACAGGAGCAGAGCGCTCCGGTCGTACCGTTTGGCCCTCTTGCGATACAGCGAGATTAGTCGGGCAGAGCGCCGTTATCCAATACGTTGGATCTAGCTGCAGCAGCCATGGCCGCTCTGCGGCTTTTCCGCAGACTTGCCCAAAGTAATGCTCCGGATTAGCATCGAACTTCTCTTTGCACTTCGAGCCACAGAAGTAATAAGACTGTCCTTTGTGCTCGGTTCGTCCAGCGGCGGAAGCCGCTTCTACGTCCATGCCGCAGACGGGATCTTTCACGGCAGTTGTGGTAATCATGATGACCTTCCTTATGTTCCGTATCGAGGTTAGCAGTGGCCGTGCCGTTCGGCTGAGCAAGAGTGCTCACTCTCGCCCAGCCAGTCAGCTGTACCCTCAATGTCTAACGAATACGTGCGCACAATCCGACAGTGTTCGGTTTCTGGTTTGGGAGTTTAAATGGACCAAATGACACATGAAGTCCACGGACAAAAGGCGGACCCACACGCCGGTCATAAAAAGCCAATGGCGCAGGGAAACCACGAGCGTCACGCCGGACACTCCGTCGCGATGTTTCGCGACAAGTTCTGGTTGAGCCTGGCTCTCACGATTCCCGTGGTCTTCTGGTCGACAGACGTTCAACACTGGTTGAGATACACAGCGCCTTCCTTTCCAGGCTCGAAGTTTATTCCCGCAATACTGGGAACGGTCGTCTTTGTTTATGGCGGGCTAGTCTTCCTTCGCGGGGCGTGGGGCGAACTTGCGGATCACAAGCCCGGCATGATGACGCTCATCAGCCTGGCGATCATAGTGGCCTTTGGGACGTCACTTGCTGCAACCTTCGGCCTCTTCGAGATTGAAGTCTGGTGGGAGCTCGCGTCGCTGATCACGATCATGGTGCTCGGCCATTGGCTGGAAATGCGAGCCATTTCCCAGGCTCGTGGCGCACTCAATGCGCTCGCCGCGCTGCTCCCAGACACTGCCGAACGTGTAAGCGGAACCGAGACTCAGACTGTTCCAATATCTGAGTTGAAAGTGGGCGACGTGGTCCTTGTGCGACCTGGAGCTCGCGTTCCAGCGGATGGCGAAGTCGTCGAGGGCTCTGCCGATGTTGACGAGTCGATGATTACCGGCGAGTCCCGGTCAGTCTCGAAGGCACCAGGCGGCAAAGTCATTGCGGGAACCGTCGCCGCGGGCGGAAGCCTTCGAGTCCGCATTACGGCAGTCGGGGAGCAGACTGCTCTCTCCGGCGTCATGCGGCTCGTTGCCGCTGCGCAAGCTTCTGGATCTCACACGCAAGATCTCGCCGACCGCGCAGCCGCGATCCTTTTCTACGTAGCCATCGCGTCGGGAGCGATGACTTTCGCGTACTGGTGGCTTGCAGGGGATAAAGAACATGCTCTGATCAGGGCCGCAACCGTGCTCATCATCGCCTGCCCGCACGCCCTGGGACTGGCCATTCCGCTGGTGATTGCGATCTCGACATCGATCGGGGCCCGGAATGGTCTTCTCGTCAAGGACAGACTCGCACTCGAACGTGCCCGCAATTTGGACATGGTGATTTTCGATAAGACGGGAACGCTCACGCGAGGATCGCCAGCATTATCGGGAATCGCGACCGCGACCGGTGGCAACGAGAATGACTTGCTCGCCAATGCCGCTGCTGTCGAAGCGAATTCCGAACACCCGCTCGCGAAAGCAATCGTGAACGACGCCAAGCGTCGAAACCTGCCCGCGCTGCAAGCCGTCAACTTCGAAGCACTGCCCGGACGAGGGGCACAAGCACAAGTGAACGGCAAGAACGTGCTTATCGGCGGACCGCGTTTGCTCGCCGAGGGTAAGGCAACGGTACCCCCGGAAGTTGGAAAGTTGACAACCCAGTGGGCGTCCGAGGGAAAGACAGTTCTTTTTGTCGTCGCCGAAGGGAAACTGCTCGGCGCTTTCGCCGTCGAGGATGAGATTCGGCCCGAATCCACTGAGGCCGTTAAGGAACTGCATCGCCTTGGTATCCGAGTCGCAATGATCACCGGAGATTCCAAAACTGTTGCCGATTCGGTTGCGAAACGCATCGGTATAGACGAAGTCGCAGCCGAGGTGCTTCCTGCTGACAAGGCTTCGGCAGTGAAGCTCTTTCAGGCGGGTGGCAAGAAGGTCGCGATGGTTGGTGACGGTGTGAACGACGCGCCAGCGCTGGCGACCGCCAACGTTGGAATTGCAATCGGTGCGGGCACCGATGTGGCCATTGAGTCGGCCGGAATCGTGCTCGTACGGAGCGATCCACGAGACGTTGTGGGAGCGATCGAACTATCTCGTGCTACCTACCGAAAGATGATCCAAAATCTGGTTTGGGCGACCGCCTATAATCTAATCGCCATCCCGGTCGCAGCGGGCGTTTTCGTCCGCTGGGGACTCGATCTTCCCATGAGCGTTGGGGCAGTCGCTATGAGTCTCTCCACCATCATCGTCGCCGCAAACGCTCAGTTGCTTCGCCGACTGAAGCTGCAACGTGCGGCGGTCTAGTGGTCTACAAGAAGAACCAACTCAGGAGGCTGCTCCCCCGTGACTTGCAGTAATGGTTAGGGGGCTGGTTTTTTCTCGATGCCTCCCGGCGAATCCATAGATACTGTGGCCACTGTAGTTTCTGGCCAACTCCAGAGCGAATTTGACGCGCAAAACGGAAGTAATTGTTGTTAACAGCGTTTACACTAAAAACCCCTCCGCAACGGTCAATGAGTGAAATCGCGATGTCACGTCAATTTACGCCAGCGCCACCCGTTGCGTATGCCTGTCCAGAGTGGTCGCTTCTGACCATACATCGATTCGGAATACCGCGTAACGTTAGGATGCATCCCTATCCATCATGTCGCATCGTCGAAATGTTTGATCGCAAATTGGGGGAAGTGGAATGACTACTCAACTATGCCAGAAATGCAAACAAGCCCATCCCGGTCACGTCTGCGATTACGACGAAAACGGTGAATGCGCCGAGACGATGGACAGCAATGAGGTTGCTCTACCCTCTGACACACCATCGCAGGAACAAGTCGGCACACGTTCCGAAAAGTAACCCAAGGCCGGAACTCCCCTGCTTTCAATCAGATTTGCTTTTACCGAGTCGACGAGTGTAATGGCCGAGAATGCGCTCTTTACTGCCTTGACCCTGGGAAGCTCCACATACTTCCCAGGATCTCGCGCATGAAGACTAAGCAGCCCGGGGTGCGAGGTGAGGTGCACTGTCAGCCAAACGGAGCAAGGCAAGAGTATTGGTGGAGAAAATCTTCTCGCGATCTTCAGCGTCGGCGATCGTCTCGTCTATAAGATCGATGTGCAGCTTTGGGCTCATTGGAACTGGCCCGAAATCGGTTCCAAACAATACGCGGTCAACGCCGCACATCTCGATCATGGCCTTGAGGCCGATCGCGCTTGGACCCATGGTATCCACGTAGATATTTGACTTGAAATATTCCGAAGGCCTGCGAAGGTTCTTATCCACCTTTTGGATGGGTGGATTTTGGATGCCTTTGTAGTTCAAGTCCCAGTTCCAATCGAGTCGGCAAATCACGGGAGCGAGAGCTCCGCCCATGTGGACGAAAAGAACCTTGAGCTTTGGGTATCTATCGAAGACGCCGCTGTAGATCATGCGAGCTGCTGACAGCGCCGTATCAAATGGCCGGCCGACGGCTTCGATAAGCCTGTACTGCTGCATCGCAGCAGCGCCTATCGATACCAGGGGCGGATGAATATGAACGAGAACATCCTTGTCCTGCGCGTACTCCCATAGCCATTCGGCTTTGGGCGAGTCGAGAAAGATTTGATCTGGACCGGCTCCGTAGCTGCTCGAAATACTGATGCAGCAAGCTTCTTTCTTGGAGATCAGCGGATCAATGACGTCCCGCGTATTCTCTTCCAGAGCATGAGCGTTGGCCATGCAGGCAATGTCCTTGGGGAACCGATCTCGAAGCTCGAAGGACTCGTCGTGCAGGAATTTGAGCGTGTCGACGGTGCTTGCTTTAATGATGTTCTTTGCGAACGTATCAATTTCGCCGCCATAGCTGTTCAGGCAGAGCGTAACCCCACTCTTCTGCTGAATCTCCATCGAATAATCAACGTCAACCGACTCGCGATAGAAAAACATTTCGCCGGCATTGGCCTGCGGCAATGGCTTCGAGTCGTCAAAGCCTATATTCTCAACGAATTTCTGACGCAGTTTCGGACCGAAAATGTGCCGGTGAGTGTCGATGATGCTTCTGGTTGCTTTAGATTGAGTCATTTGGAACTCCTGGAAATCGTATGAATGGATGTTGCTAGGAGTGTCTATCAAATACGCTCTGTCATCTGTGTCGTTTTGCTCATAATCAGAATGACGACCGACACTCTGCCGCAGGAATGCCTTCCTGGGTAGTAGGCTACTTTGAATTCTCCGGCCCAGGAGAGATGGAGGCGACGTCGATGGCGATGGCCCAGGAGTTGCGGATCGCAACCGCAAGCAACAACAGCATACCGGCAGCCACCAAGGTGAGTCCGCGTTGGGGGGCAAGGAGGAACAGGACACCGCCCAATACAAGGAGGCCGTGGGCCGCAGATGGGAAAATCGCGTAAGCAAGACGGTCAGATCGTTCGTTGAAACTCTTCTTATCGCCTCCAAGTAAACTGGTTCCCGAATAAACCAAGCCAATGACACCTTCTAGGCAAATGCAAAGAGTGGCCGTTAGCCGAGTATGGTTCGGGAAGGTCAGAAGCGCGGCAAGGAATAGTACCGAAGCAAAATAGATAACTGTCGGCGTAAGGTAAAGGGGAATCTTAGCCGCGTCCCCTAGCCTTCGCTCAGCGGCGAGCGTGATTACGACAAACATCAGACCGAGCAGGGTCGCGGCTGCCGCCGCCACGAGGAGATAGAAATTCGCCCATCGCTCTAGTTCATTCATAAGTCACGCCCCATCGTGGCATGAGGTCAGCCATACAGCAGAAAAAGTGAAAGTAGCCCACTAGCGCCTTCCTCCTCAGGCTGCCGTCGATTCGAGAGCTTTGTTACGGGAAACGCTCTCCGTGAAGAGTTCACGCAAAGGCACTCTCGGATTCGTCGGTTCATTGACAAGGCCCTCTGATCGCGATCCATCTCGATACCTGGCCAAGACCTCACCCAGGTACTTCACAGTACCATCGAGCATCAAGTCCGTAGACCCCGCGATATGTGGCGTAACAAGGATGCGTGGCTCCATGAGCAGCGGATTCCCTTCGCTCACGGGTTCGTCCTTCACGACATCCAACCCCGCCCCATAGAGGTGGCCGCTCTTCACCGCCGCAAGCAGAGCCGGTTCATCGACCAGGGTCCCCCGAGCTACATTGATCAACACCGAATTCTTCTTCATGGCGGCCAGCACTGTCCCGTCGATCATGTTTTCGTTTTCCTTCGTTCCCGGAATCGCCAGAACCAAATAGTCCGCCTCCGCCGCTGCTACCTTCAGTTCATCGTGTCCATATCCTCTAACTCCATTCGGCGCGTGTTCCGGATGCGTATCGACACCAGTCAGGATCATCCCGAATCCCCGGAGCCTTTCGATGAGCAAATCTCCGATCCCTCCCAATCCCACAATGCAAGCGGTCTTACCCGAAAGCGCCTTATTCACTTCCCACTTCTCCGACCGGTTCTGCGCGCCGCCATGTGTAAAGGCCAGTCCCTCATTCAGCCGGCGAGAGACGGCAAGCATCAGGAGCACGGCAACTTCCGCCACTGACTCGCCGTTGCCCGTCTTCGTCGTTGGCGCCGAACCCACCCAGACACCGGCCTTCGTTGCTGCGTCAACGTCCACTCCCTCGTAACCTGCGGAGGCCATCTGAAGCAGACCCAGCTTCGTCTGACCTTCTATATCCTTGGAGTCGACCTTGCCGAAAGCAATGATCACCTCCAATTCAATCGACGGCGCCTCGTCGCTCGGCTGCCATGTCACAAATTCGTCTCGGGAGTGTTCCAGCTTAAGTCGCCTCAACATCTCCAGCGCAAATGAATTCTGTTTGCCGAAATAACCGATCTTCATCACGACCTCACTCCCACTCAGACGGCGGCTACTGACTTTGGGGTGCCCGATCTTTTGTACCCGTCATACAAACGATTTATTCCAAGGAACGAATGCGCACGGGAACGGTTAATTTTTTCAATCAAGGTAAAAGACTGCAGATAAGAGTCAGAGTAGTTTCTGACTCTTGCGCATTCCCACCGGAGATTCTCATGCCGCGGCATTGATGGGGACGACGCAGACTAGCTTTTTATTAACGAATTCCTGTATGCCGGAACTGGAGAGCTCGTGTCCGTAGCCGGAGTGCTTGATGCCGCCGAATGGCAGCTCCGGCGCGGTCCAGGTGGGGTGATTGACGAAGACCATTCCGGTTTCAATGCGACTAGCAACCCGCTTGCCTCGTTCTATGTCCGCAGTAAATACCGATCCGCCCAAACCATAGGTCGAATCGTTGGCGAGGGCGATCGCTTCCTCCTCATTGGCGACACGGAAAAACAGGGCTACCGGACCAAAGAATTCTTCGAGATAAGCGGGGGTTCCCTTCTTGATGTCGGTGAGGATTGAGGGTTGCATAAAGGCCCCAGTGCGATTGACTCGGCCACCACCCATCATGAGCCGTGCCCCCTTGCCGACCGAGCGCTTTACCTGATCGAGAAGATTAAGGAGTGCTGCTTCCGAGCAGAGCGGGCCGAGTGTTGTCGCGGCATTCATAGGATCGCCGGGCGTCAGGGCTTCTAGAGCTGCCTGGAACTTCTTGATGAACTGGTCCGCGATCTTGTCCACGACGATAAATCTTTTCGCGGCGACGCAGCATTGTCCGGTGTTGTTCATGCGGCCCCAGACTGCCCATTCAACGGTCTTGTCGAGTTCGGCGTCTTCCAAGACGATGAATGCGTCGCTGCCGCCGAGTTCCATCGTGGATTTTTTCAGGTTCTTGCCAGCTTGAGCTGCGACTACCGAACCAGCACGTTCGCTTCCGGTCAGCGCGACTCCCTTGATCCGCGGATCGTCGATCAGATGTTCAGCTTGCTCGTTCGAGAGGAAGAGGTTCGTATAAGCGCCTTCGGGAGCGCCAGCCTCTTTGAAGAGGGCGACAAAGGCAAGAGCGCACTGTGGGACAGACGGTGCATGCTTGACCATAACGACGTTGCCGACCATTAAATTCGGGGCGACGAACCGTGCAAGTTGATAGTAAGGAAAGTTCCAGGGCTCGATGCCAAAAAGAACACCGATGGGACTGCTCTCGATGGTTGCTTCGCCTGAATGTGGAGCAATTGTTTGCGGCGCCAGGAACTCTTCGCCATGGCGGGCGTAGTAGTCGATGATGTCGGCACTGAGAGCGACTTCGCCGCGACTCTCCGCGATGAGCTTGCCCATCTCTAACGTAATGAGACCAGCAAATTCCTCGGCGCGTGAGCGCAGGATCAGGGCAACTTTCGAAAGGACAGCGGCCCGGTCGGCGAAGGTCGTCCTCCGCCACTGCACGAAACAAGCTTGCGCTTGCGCGACGGCTGTCTCCACTTCCGCGTCGGTGTGTTCAGCAAAATGTTTGATTCGCTCACCGTTGTATGGATTGATACTCTCGTAGGCCATGGATATTCTCCTCTTCAATATAAGTAGAAAGAACTCGATATGCTGCGGCGACGAAGATTCGGTAACGTAGGAACCAATCCGAACCATCCGTCGCCGTTACTTGAGAATGAGCTGGTCTGTCTTGCAGGTCTGTGCAATCTTGAACACTTCTGTCACCGACCCACCGAAAGCATTAAAGGTGTAAGCGAATCGTGACGACAAAACTCTATTCTCTTGGTGATCACCATTCTAGTAAACTTCCTCAGCATATCGTTCCTACACCAGGAATGTTGAGGGCACCGAGCGTGCCGACCAAGAAAAAACGCGACTTCGACCCAAGGGAATTCCTTGCGATTATCGGCACGGGTAGGAGAATCGCGGCCTTCCCCAAGAAACAAACAATCTTCACACAGGGGGATGCCGCTGACGCGGTCTTCTATATTCAGAAAGGCAGGGTCAGGCTCACAGTGGTATCCGCGAGCGGCAAAGAAGCAACTCTGGGCATATTGAACGAGGGAGATTTCTTCGGAGAAGGTGGCCTTGGAGGACAGCCTCGACGCATGGGATCTGCTATCGCGATGACAGATTGCAAACTCATGCGAATCGACAAGAAGGCAATGATGCTTGCACTTCACCACGAACATAAATTGTTTGACCTGTTTACGGCATATCTATTGGGACGGAACATCCGCTACGAAGCGGACTTGGTTGGCCAACTCTTTAACTCCAGCGAGAAGAGATTAGCCAGGACCCTGCTATTGCTTGCTCACTTCGGAAAAGAAGGTCTGCCCGAGACTGTAGTTCCAAAATCAGTCAAGAAACCCTGGCGGAAGATGGTGGGCACAACCCGGTCACGGGTCAGTTTCTTTATGAGCAGGTTCCGCAAAGTTAGGCTTCGTTGACTATGACGAGAGCGGGTTGCGAGTTCACAGTTCACTTGTAAGCGTCGTTCTCTGCGATTAAAGACTGCAGTCAAAAGCTTCTTGAACCGCGGGTGGCGGAGCCTCACTCGACCATCATCATCCCATTTGACGACCGGCGTCATCTTCGTTAGTTTGCACAACTGTACCGAATTCCCCAGTCAGCTTTCCAAAATCGCCTACACCCTCGACACGGTCTCCGGGATTCAGTTCCTGGTCGCTCGGAGCCGGCTCGGCGAGGTGTGGTTTTTTAGCACGGTCAGAGTCCGCGGCCGCGCCGGGGTATGACAATGGTGGTTGGGAAGCTTTACGCAGCTTGGGTATCGGACTGTTGGTTGTACGAGTCATATCCGCTATTTATCGCAAGTAACAAACGCGCGCGTACTAGCTTTACTTTAACTTGCTGCGCCAGTTCGCGAAAATCCTTGGCTTGTTTGTGACTGGCCTTCACTTGAAGCTGTGCAAGCTGTCGAGATTTCTCACTCGGCATGAGCAAGACCAAGGCTTCAAGTTCAGTTGCCGCGTCGTGTGCGTGGTCGGCTTGTTTCAACATCAAGTGTTCAAATTTCCGGATGGACTCATTGTGATCCATATTTCCCTCTTGCAGAAAGGTACACCCCACAGGTCGAGCAAGAGTGAGCACTCTTGCTCAGAAGAACCAGCGGTCCGTTGTTAAGCTCGAATCTCCTGACGGACGAAGAACTTAAAGAGGAGCTATCCATGTCACTCAAGATGCACGCCGCGGTCGTCGAGCAATTCGGAAAACCGTTGCAGCTTCAGGAATGGGACGTTCCCTCTCCCGGACCAGGTCAAATCCTGGTCAAAACTGAAGCCTGCGGCGTATGCCATACCGATCTCCATGCGGCCCACGGCGACTGGCCGGTGAAGCCCACACTTCCGTTCATTCCTGGCCATGAAGCTATCGGTTTGGTCACTTCCGTTGGATCGGGCGCCACAACTGTGAAGGAGGGTGATCGAGTCGGGGTGCCGTGGCTCTACTCGGCGTGTGGTCACTGCGAGTACTGCTTGACTGGTTGGGAAACGGTGTGTGCTCAGGCGCAGTTCGGCGGCTACACCAGGAACGGCGGTTTTGCTGAATACCTCCTCGCCGACCCGAATTATGTTGCCCATATTCCTGCCGGCCTCACGGCTGCGGAAGCCGCGCCGTTAATTTGCGCCGGAATCACGACCTACAAGGGGATCAAGCAGACCGAGACACGGCCCGGCGAATGGGTAGCTATCTCTGGCGCCGGCGGGCTCGGTCACCTGGCGATCCAATATGCGAAGGCCATGGGACTACTGGTCTGCGCAATCGA
>Ga0209007_1000034_pt1 | contig 100883 bp, 98 predicted proteins | sample JacPinW_OM1H0_O2_FD_187961 | JGI IMG/M metagenome (GOLD analysis project Ga0209007, IMG submission 187961) | Forest soil microbial communities from Algoma, Ontario, Canada - Jack Pine, Ontario site 1_JW_OM1H0_O2 (SPAdes) (version 2) | ecosystem: Environmental > Terrestrial > Soil > Boreal... | reverse complement strand
GGGCCACTATCTCATCGTGTGGGTCGGCGATCGTGCCCAGAAGGGCAACGATTTCCTCGCTGTCATCGACGCCGATCCGGCTTCTGCGTCCTACGGCCGGCTCATGACGACGCTCGTGACCGATCAGCAAACCATGCAGGTGCATCACACGGAATACACGATGCCGGCGAGCGGCATGCTGTTCGCCAACGATCACCTCGCGGGCCGGACGTTCATCTTCGACGTGCGCGAGCCGCTCAAGCCGAGGATCGTGACGTCGTTTACCGACATGGCCGGCTACATGCACCCGCACTCCTACCTGCGCCTGCCCAACGGGCACGTGCTCGCCACGTTTCAGCATCAGCACCACGGCAGCTCTGACGGCGCGATGGGCCAGACGGGCGGGCTCGTCGAGATCGACGACAGGGGCGAGGTGGTGCGCTCGGCGAGCAACGCGGATCCGGCTTTCGCGGACGCGCTGTTGATGCCGTACGGCCTGGTGGTGCTGCCGAAGCTCGATCGCCTCGTCTCGACCAACTCCTCGATGCACCAGGACGACATTTTCAGCGGCGTCACCTATCAGGTCTGGCGCCTCTCGGACCTGAAGCTGCTCAAGACCGCGTATTTCGATGTCGCATCGAACCACTACTCGCACGTCAGCCCCGAGGAACCGCGCCTGGGACCGGACGGCTCGGTATTCGTGCAGACACTCGGATGCGGGCTCGAGCGCATCACCGACATCGGTTCCGCGGACCCGCACTCGAGATTGGTGCATGTTTTCCCGGGCAACTGGTGCGGAGTTCCTACCATCGTCGGCCACTTCCTGGTGCAGAGCGTGCCCGCCGTCCACGGCTTCATCGTGCTCGACATCAGTAATGCCGCAAAGCCCGTTGAGGTGTCGCGCCTCACGCTGAGCGAACATTACTTCTCGCATTGGACCGGCTGGGACCCCCGGACCCAGCGCCTCGTGGTCACCTCCGGGCACACGCCCGACGATCGGACCTACCTCCTGAAGCTCGATCAGACGAGCGGTGCACTGACGGTGGATACCCGGTTCCGGGACGTCGACGGACAGGCCGGATTCAGTTTTGCAGAACGGGACTGGCCGCACGGCTGGAGGGGCGTGGGCGCCCCACACGGCGCGGTTTTCACGCGGTGAACCAAAGGCTAGAGTCCCTGCGGCGGTATGATCGACGGCGGAGTGTTGGCGAGCAGTGAATCGGGGGCTTCTGTGAGGATGAACTCGTGGCTGAGAACGGTGGCGGCGGCATGCGCGCTCGCCCTGCCATGTTCACAGGCGCCGCTTGCCGCGGTACCGGCCGAGACAGGCGAGCGTCTCGGGACCGTCTCGTTTACCGTCTCCTGCGCACCCGCCGTACAGGCGAGCTTCAATCGCGGGGTCGCCCTGTTGCATGACTTCTGGTACGCGGAGGCGCGGCCGCAGTTCGAGCGCATCCTCAAGAGCGATCCCGGATGCTCCATGGCGCACTGGGGAATCGCCATGAGCACGTTCCATCAGATCTGGGACCGACCGGATCAGGCCACCATGGCCGCCGGCTGGCAGCAGATCGACCTTGCCCGGAAGCACCCTGCAGGGACCGCCCGCGAGCGCGCCTATATCGACGCTCTCGGCAGGTTCTTCCAGCCCGGGCCGAGCGACTACCAGACGCGCATCGACGCGTATTCAGCCGCCATGGGCGAACTCTACGCCGCTCATCCCGAGGACGTCGACGCGGGCGCGTTCTATGCTCTGTCGCTGCTCGCGGCGATCGCACCCTCCGATACCAGCCTCGGTCACGAGCACAAGGCCATGGCGGTGCTCGCACCCCTTTGGGCGAGGTATCCGGACCACCCCGGCCTCGTGCACTACATCATTCATTCCTGCGACAACCCGACCCTCGCCCCCGAGGGACTCGAGGCGGCCCGCGCTTACGGTCGGATCGCGCCTTCCGGGCCGCATGCGGTGCACATGCCGGGACACATATTTGCGCGCCTTGGCCTGTGGCAGGAGGACATCGCCGCGAACACCGCCTCAGTGGAGGCATCGCGAGCGGCCGAGGCGCGTCACGAGAGTGGCTGGATGGATCAGTTCCACTCGGACGATTTTCTGGTCTACGCCTATCTGGAGAGCGGACAGGAAGGCAAAGCGCGGTCCGTGGTCGAGGCATCAGACGCGGCGATCGCGCACTACGAGTCCATGCCCGGGATGACGGGCGGTGACTACATGACGGGAATGTTTCCCTACTACCGTGTCAAGCTGCCCATGTTCATCGACCTCGAGACCAGGGACTGGGCCGGGACGTTGAAGCTCGAAGCCATCGAGGGCGCGCCCCCGGAAACTCAGGCCCAGGTCTACTGGGCACGCAGCATCGCGGCCGGCCATCTGCATCGCGCCGCAGAGGCCCGGCACGATCTGTCCGCATACGACGCCCTCATGGCGCAAGTGCGCAAGGGCCGTCACGCCTATTTGGCCGAAGGCACCGGCGCGAAGATCGAGCGCGGCGAGATACTGGGGTGGATGGCGTTTGCCGACGGCCGGCTCGCGCAGGCCGTGGGGCAAATGCGTGAGAGCGCCGACCTCCAGGATCGCGTGGGTCAGGGTGAGGTCGACATCCCGGCCCGCGAGATGCTGGCCGACATGCTGCTGGAGGCGAACCAGCCGCAGCAGGCGCTGGCCGAGTATCAGCGCTCGCTCGCGCTCAGCCCGAACCGGTTCAACGGGCTCTACAACGCCGGCCGGGCCGCCGAGGCCGCCGGCGATGCCGCCACTGCAAAGCGCTACTTCGCCGCGCTGCTGAAGTCGACTGAGGACGGGGCTCATTCCAGCCGGGCGGAGATCGCACACGCCAGGGAGTTCCTGGCGACGGCACGCCTGGCGGGCGCTGATCGAACCCCGGGTGAGAGTCAGCTGGCTGTGAAATCGCGCCCGGACTAACCCGCGTCGGCACCTCCAGGCGCGCGGGAACATCTCACCGCGCCCCCGGTTCCTTGTTGAGCGCGTGTTGGCTCCGGGGGCACAACATGCAGCGTCCAGAGGTCAGGTGGCGTTGGCGTATCTGGGCGAGGTCTTGATCGCTTCGAACACCGTATATGGTGGCATGTTGTGTTCGACCACTTTGCCGAAAATTGCCCTCAGCTTGTTTCGGTACCACAGCTGACGTTGCGTGACCATCCAGAGCTTGCCGCCGACCAGGAGACGGTTGAAGCCCTTATGAATGAATTGCTTCGGAACATGGAAATCGGTGTGATAGGGCGGATTGCACAGGATCTGCGTAAATCCCGTCTCCCGCAGGTCCTTGAACCCGTCGCTCAGGAGAACCGTCAACTCATCCAAACCGTTGAGCCGCCCATTCTTCGATGCAATGTCGATCGCCAGCGCATCGTTGTCTACCAGGTAGACGCGCTCTGCTCCTATCAGCTTTGCAGCCACGATGCCGATACATCCGGCGTAGCCAACCGACGAGGCCCGCGCCGGTCAGATGAGCCCGTGCTCGGCGAACGAGAAGCAGTGCCCGTCGCCGATGATGAAGTGATCGAGCACGCGCACGTCGACGAGACCAAGCGCCTCCTTCAGCCGCCGCGTGATGAGCTCGTCCGCCTGGCTCGGCTCGAGCACTCCCGAAGGGTGATTGTGCGCGAAGATCACCGCGGCGGCGTTGTGGAGCATGGTCTGGCGCAACACCTCGCGCGGGTGCACGCCCGCGCGGTCGATGGTGCCGCGGAACAGCTCCTCGAAGGCGATGAGCCGGTGGCGGTTGTCGAGGTACAGACAGCAGAAGACCTCGTAGGGTCGGTCGCGGAGCTGCGCCAGGAGAAAGCTGCGCGTGGCGTCGGGAGCGGCGAGCGCCGGACCCAGGCGCAGCGCTTCGCGAAAGTGCCGCCGTGCCAGCTCCACGGCCGCCTGCATGATCGCGTAACGCGCCGGGCCCACGCCGGTGCGTTGCAGGCAGCGCGGCCCATCGGCGGCCAGGAGGTTGCGCAGGGAGCCGAAGTCCGCGATCAGCTCGCGCGCGAGCTCGACTGCCGAGCGGCCCTTGACGCCCGAGCCGAGCAGCAACGCCAGCAGCTCGGCGTCCGAGAGCGCATGCGCGCCGCGCTCGATGAGCTTCTCGCGCGGCCGCTCGGCGCCTGGCCAGTTGCGGATGGTCATTACTATCGGTTCTAAGCACAGTGGGCGGCCAGTCTAAGCGGCGGCCCGCGCGCGCCGGCAGGGGCAAAAAGCGCCCAAGCGGTGCGATTTCCCACAATCGCCGAGCGGGTTGCTCCGCCGGACGCAGGCGGTGAGATAATCCCTCCAACAAAGGTATTCCCCATGCATGGCAAACACATCCTGCTCGGTGTGACCGGCGGCATCGCCGCCTACAAGAGCCCGGACCTGGTGCGCCGGCTGCGCGAGCGCGGCGCAGAAGTGCAGGTCGTCATGACCGAAGCCGCGCGTCAGTTCGTGACGCCCACGACCTTTCAGGCCGTGTCGGGCCGGCCAGTGCGTACCGACCTGTGGGATGCAGCCGCGGAGGCTGCCATGGGCCACATCGAGCTGGCGCGCTGGGCTCACTTCGTGCTGATCGCGCCGGCGAGCGCGGATTTTCTCGCTCGCATCGCCGCCGGGCTCGCCGACGACCTGCTCGCGACGCTGTGTCTCGCGACCGAGGCGCCGATCGCGGCGGCGCCGGCGATGAACCACATCATGTGGGCGAACGCCGCCACCCGCGCCAACGTTGCGACGCTCGCCGCGCGCGGCGTGCGGCTGCTCGGACCCGCCGAGGGCGACCAGGCGTGCGGCGAGATCGGCGAGGGCCGCATGTTCGAGCCGCTCGAGCTCGCCGACCGGTTGCAGGCGCTCCTTGGCGGCGGCGCTCTCGCTGGACGCCGCGTGCTCGTCAGCGCCGGCCCCACGCGCGAGCGCATCGACCCGGTGCGCTTCATCAGCAACCGCAGCTCCGGCAAGATGGGCTTCGCCGTCGCGCAGGCGGCGCGTGAGGCGGGCGCGAGCGTAGTGCTGGTCGCGGGCCCTGTGAGCCTGCCGACGCCGGCGGGCGTGACGCGCATCGACGTCGAGAGCGCCGCCGACATGCTCGCGGCGGTGCTGCGCGAGGTTGCCGGTACCGATGTGTTCATCTCGACGGCGGCGGTGGCGGACTACCGCCCGACGCGCGCCGCCGAGCAGAAGATCAAGAAAACGAGCGACACGCTCGATCTGTCCATGGAGCGCACCGCGGACGTCCTCGCCACCGTGGCGGTACGCCCCGAGCGCCCGTTCGTGGTCGGCTTCGCCGCCGAAACCCAGGCGGTCGAGCAGAACGCGCGTACCAAGCTCATGAAGAAGAATCTCGACATGATCGTCGGCAACGAGGTCGGCCACGACAAGGCCTTCGACTGCGACGACAACGAGCTGATCGTCCTCTCGCGCAGCGCCCGGCACGAGCTCGGGCGCGCCGACAAGCTCACTCTGGCGCGCGGCCTCGTGACGCTCATCGCCCGCGAGCTCGAGGCGCGGGCCGGAACACGCGCGCGCGGCAGCGCACTCGCGTGAGCAGGCTCGCGTCCCCGCGCCCCTCCGGGGGCGTTGCCGAGCGCCGTGCGCTGAAAGTGCGCATCCTCGATGCGCGCATCGGCACGGAGTTTCCGCTGCCGGCCTATGCGACCGGCGGCTCGGCAGGGCTCGACCTGCGCGCCTGCCCGCAGGCGCCCATCGAGCTGGCGCCGGGGTGCGCGGAGCTGATCCCGACCGGACTCGCTATTCATCTCGAGGACCCGGGGCTCGCGGCCGTGATCCTGCCGCGTTCGGGGCTGGGTCATAAGCACGGCATAGTGCTCGGCAATCTCGTCGGACTCATCGACTCCGACTACCAGGGGCAGCTGATGGTGTCGTGCTGGAACCGCAGTGCGCAGTCCTTCACGGTGCGCCCCGGCGAGCGCATCGCGCAGCTGGTCGTGGTTCCGGTGCTGCAGGTCGAGCTCGAGGTGGTCGCGGACTTCGAGCAGTCGGCGCGCGGCGCCGGCGGCTTCGGCCACTCGGGCCGGCACTAGCTGCAGCGCAGCGAAGCGGATGTCGGAAATCGCCGGGCAGGCGATTTTTCCAACGGACTAAGGCGCCGAGTGGATCGTGTGCAGCTCGCGGTAACGGGCGATGTCGGCGTCGAATTGCGCGCGCATTTCGGCCTCCTGCGAAGCGCGTGCCGCGACCGAGGTCGACTGCTCGTGCAGCTCATCGGCGGTGCGCACCAGGTTTTCCGCCAGGTCGTCGGGCATGCGCCGTGCGTTCGCGTTGTCGCTGTAGGGCCGATAGGTCAAGGCCCGCGCCTCGAGCGCCGTTAGCCGCGAGCGCAGGCTCTCGACGTACTGCTCTGCGGCGCCCTGCTGAGCTCTGAGCTGCTCGAGACGCGCATCGCGCAGCGCCTCGATGTCCTTGACCGAGGTGTAGGTGGTCACGAGGAACGAGTCGTGCTCCTTCTGCTTGATCATCTCGACGCGCTGGTGCTCCTCGGCGGCGAGCTGCTCGGCGGTCTTCTGCGCATCGAGGTGCCCCACGGGCACGCCGTCGCCGTTGATGATCTCGCGGTCCTTGGCAGCGTACTGCGGCGGCACGGTGTCGCCGTAGTGGACCACGCCCTGTTCATCGACCCAGCGGTAGGTCACCGGTCCCTTGCTTTGAGGCGCGGCCGACGCGATTCCGCTCGCCAGCATCGCCGCCGACAGGAATAGAAGCAGTCGCCGCGGGGTGCAATTCATGGGCGCTATATTCCTGCCGCGGGCGCGCCGCTGGCAAGCGCATCAGGCGCCATAACGGGCCTGATAAGCGCGCAACGCTGTGAGCTGTCCGGCAGAAATGCGCGTTGGTCCGTCGGCCGGGCGCGACAGCGCCTCGATGAGGTCCGCAAGTGTGACGATGCTCACACACTTGAGGCCGTAGCGACTCTCGACTTCCTGCACGGCAGTGAGCTCGCCTGCGCCGCGTTCCTGGCGGTCGAGCGCCAGCGCCACGCCCGCGGGCTGCGCGCCGCCTGCGCGGATGATCTCGAGCGACTCGCGCACTGCCGTGCCGGCGGTGATCACATCGTCGATGATCAGCACGCGCCCGGCCAGTGGCGCGCCGATGAGGCCGCCGCCTTCGCCGTGGTCTTTGGGCTCCTTGCGGTTGAAGGCGTAGGGAACACTGCGGCCGTGCTGCTCAGCGAGTGCCACGGCGGCCGCGGTCACCAGCGGAATGCCCTTGTAGGCCGGACCAAACAGCATGTCGAAGCCGATACCGGAGGCGGCGATGGCGTCCGCGTAGCAGCGCCCGAGGACCGCCGCCGACTCGCCGTCGCTGAAGCGACCGGCGTTGAAGAAGTACGGGCTATCGCGCCCGGACTTGAGGCGGAATTCCCCGAAGGCGAGGGCGGCGCGCTTCAGCGCCAGGTCGATGAACGTGAGCTGGTACTGGTGCATGTCATATGATTGCCTCATGCGCGTCATCACCGTCAACGTCTGCGGCATCCGCTCGGCCGCGGCGAAGGGGCTGTTCGGGTGGCTGCGGCGGCAACGCGCCGATTTCATCTGCCTGCAGGAGACCCGCTGCCCCGCGGGACAGCTCGACGGGCATGACGTGTGCCTGTCCGGATACCACGCCTTCTACTGCGATGCCGAGCGCAACGGCTACGCCGGGGTCGCGCTTTACACGCGCCACCAGCCCGAGCGGATCATCCGCGGCTTCGGCGTGCCGGAGTTCGATGGCGAGGGACGCTACCTCGAAGCGCGCTTTGGCGATCTGTCGGTGGTTTCGCTGTACCTGCCCTCGGGCTCGGCGGGGCCGGAGCGCCAGGCGTCCAAGTTCCGCTTCCTCGAGGCCTTCACGCCGCATCTGGCGCGGCTCAGGCGCGGCGGGCGGCGCGTCATCCTCAGCGGCGACTGGAACATCGCGCACCGCCCCATCGACCTGAAGAACTGGCGCTCCAATCAGAAGAACTCGGGCTTCCTGCCCGAGGAGCGCGCCTGGATGGACCGGCTGTTCGCGCCGGGCGCCTACGTGGATGCGTTCCGCGAAGTGCGGCCGCAGGCGCCCCTCTACACCTGGTGGTCGAATCGCGGTCAGGCGCGCGCCAACGACGTCGGCTGGCGCATCGATTACCAGGTGGTGAGCCCGGCGCTCGCCGGCCGGGCGCGCGCCGCCCGCATATATAAGGAGAAGCGCTTCTCGGATCACGCGCCGCTCATCATGGACTACGAGCTTTGAGCAGCGCACGCGCTGGCGTGCGGCCGTCGCTCGCTGCGGTGCTCGCGAGCCCGAAGATGCTCGCGATCCTGCTGCTGGCCGCTGCCTCCGGATTTCCCAACCAGATCACCGAGAGCGCGCTCCAGGCGTGGCTCAAGGACTCGGGCGCGACCAACACTACCATCGGGCTGATCTCCTATGTCGCGCTGCCGTATCTGTTGAAACCTCTGTGGGCGCCGCTGATCGATCGCTTCCCGCTGCCGCTGCTCGGCCGGCGCCGCGGTTGGATTCTCGCGATGCAGCTGGCCATCGCAGCCTCCATCGCAGCGCTGGCCTTCCAGAGCCCGGCCGCTTCGCTCACCGCCGTGGCCGTCTGCGCGACGCTGATCGTGTTCTGCTCGGCGACCCAGGACATCGCGGTCGACGCCTACCGGACCGACGTTGCGCTGCCCAGCGAGCGCGGTCTGGCCGCCGCCGCCACCAATCTCGGCTATCGCACCGCCTCCTACGTCGCACTTGCAGTCGCGCTGATCGTCGCCGATCACTTCGGCTGGCGGCCTGCATTGCTGATTGTGGCCGGCGCGATGCTGCTGTTTTGCGCGGCGACGGTGTACGCCCCGAGCACCGAGAACCGCTATCAGCCGCGCACGCTCGGCGAGTCGGTGATCGAGCCGCTGCGGGAGCTGCTCGGCACGCCGAGCGCACTCACCTTCATCGCCGTGGTGCTGCTGTTCAAGATCGGCGACGCCTTCGCCAACAAACTGTTCACGCCCTTCATGATGGATGTCGGATTCTCCAAGACCGAGATCGGCGTCATCATCAAGACGCTGTTCACCGCGAGCTCGCTCGCGGGCTCGGTGCTCGGCGGCGTGCTGATGGTGCGGCTCGGCCTGCTGCGCTCGATGCTGGGCTTCGGCGTGCTGCAGGCGCTCACCAACCTTCTTTACTGCCTGCTCGCGGTGTCCGGCAAGAGCTATCTGATCATGTGCGTGGCGGTGGTCCTCGAGCACGCCGCCGCCGCCATGGGTAACATCGCCCTGGTCGCACTCATCATGGCGCTCTGCGATCGGCGCTATAGCGCCTTCCAGTACGCGCTGCTCTCGGCGATCGCGCTGCTGCCGCGCTACAGCCTAGGATATCCGGCGGGCTGGGTCGCCGACCACGGCGGCTGGTATCTTTACTATGTGACCAGCTTCGCCATCGCGCTGCCGGGACTGGCCATGGTGTGGCTGACGCGCGCGAAGATCGCCGCCCTCGATCAGCTGCCCGCGGGGGAACAGGCGTGAGCGGCGCCATTCCGGCGAGCCCGCCCGGCACCCTCGACGTCGAGCGGGTGGTGTGCCGGCTGTCCGAGCTCGGCAGCCAAGGTGCACGCGGCTTCGTCATCGGCGGCGGCGACTGGCCGCTTCGCGGCTTCGTAGTACGCACCGGCGAGCGCGTCTGCGCCTACGTGAATCGCTGTCCGCATGCCGGCCACCCGCTCAATCTCCTCCCCGATCGCTTTCTCACGGCCGACGGCGCGCTGATCGTGTGCTCGTCGCACGGCGCGTTGTTCGAGAAGGGGGACGGGTTGTGCCTGGCGGGTCCGTGTTGCGGCAAATCGCTGACCCGCGTGCCGCTCGAAGTCCGCTGCGGCTTCGTCATGCTCGCCGATGACGTGGACGCCGGGGCGCTGGCGGCGGAGGCGTTCGCGGGGCCGTGAGCGTCTTGAGGTACCGGCGCGCCGAAAATCAGCCGGCTCGACCGCGGCTCACTCGAACAGATCGATGCCGTCCAGCGAGCTCGCGCGCAGGTCGCGATCCTCGCCGTAAGGCTCCACGCTGCGGCCGTTCCCGTCGCCGCTCTCGGCGTCGACCGAGCCGCTCCAGTCCTCGGGGGCCTGGGCGGCCTCGAGCACGCCGTCGTCCCACTGCGCTTCCCAGTCCTCGACATCCATTTCTTCGACCGTGCCGTCGAAGTACTGAATCTCGATGGTCCCGTCGTCGTCATCGAGCGCGACGACTTCGAACAACTGCCCGCCGCTCGCGCGGTACCAGTCGCCGATACCCGGATGAGGAGCCGTCATCGTCGAACCCTCCCGCTGGCCGGCGCAACCGGGATACTATGCCTCGCCGCTGCACCAACGCGCGGCAGCACGGCTTGAGAGTGGTTGCTCGGCGCGATTTATGTTGCGCCTCGCTCGTGACGCTTTCAAGAACAAATTGGGCCGGCGCTGACGGGCGCTGAAGCTTCGGCTTCTGCCCGGTTGGCCTGCGGGTCGTGGCGCACAGCATCAATGTTCGAGCAGCCGCTGAAGTTCTTCGTGGTGTTCTTCGTGGTGGTCGAGCCGATCTCGCTGATCCCGCTGTTCACGGGGCTGACGAGCGGCGCGAGCCGCGACTACAAGCGCCGCATGGCGCTCAAGGCAGTGTGCGTTGCGGCGCTGATCCTGGTGCTGTTCGCGCTCGGCGGAGCCGCCTTCCTGCAGCTGATGGGCATCAGCCTCGAAGCCTTCCGAATATTCGGCGGCTTGCTGCTGTTTCTGCTGGCACTGGAGATGGTGTTCGCGCGCGAGTCCGGCACCCGAACTTCGAGCGACGAGGCGGTCGAGAGCCGGCGGCGTGCCGACATTTCGGTCTTCCCGCTCGCCTTCCCGTTCATCGCCGGTCCCGGAGCGCTTGCCACCATCCTGCTGTGGTTCGGGCGCGTGCACGTCACGACCGAGACGTTCCTGTTCCTGGCACTGCTGGGCGCCGTGGCGTTGGTACTCGTCATATCGCTGGTGCTCATGTGGCTGGCAGAGCCGCTGATGCGGGTGCTCGGCGTGACGGGCGCGAACGTCGCCGGCCGCCTGCTCGGGGTGATCCTGGGCGCGCTCGCCGTGCAGTTCGTGCTGGATGGCCTGCGCCAGGCGTTCGGCGCCGGCGGCTGACCCTCACGGGCGGTGGAACCCGAGCTCCCAGACCCCGTGACCGAGCCGTGTGCCGCGCACCTCGAAACGCGTCGGCGGCCGCTCCGCCGGACGCGGCAGGAAGCCGCCGTCGGGGGCGAGATTGGCGAGCCCCTGCGCGGCGTTCAACACCGCGAGCATCTCGACGGCGTACGGCTGCCAGTCGGTCGCCAGACGCAGCATGCCGCCCATCTCGAGCGCGCGGGCCGCGCAGGCGACGAACGGCGGCTGCACCAGCCGGCGCTTGTGATGGCGCTTCTTCGGCCAGGGGTCGGGAAACAGGATGAGGATCTCGCGCAGCGACCCGGGCGCGATCCGCTCGCCCAGCAGTTCGACCGCATCCTGGCACAGCACGCGCACGTTGCCGAGGTGCCGCTCCTCGAGCGTGCGCAGCAGGCGGCCGATGCCGGGTCGGTGCACCTCGACACCAAGATAATCGTGCTCGGGATGTGCAGCGGCGAGCGCCGCCAGGTTCTCGCCGTTGCCGAAGCCGATCTCGAGCGTGCGCGGCGCATCGCGGCCGAAGAGCGCGCCGAGCTCGAGAGGCGCTCCCAATCCGGCCGCGCCGGGCGCCTCATCGGGCGCCGGAGGTACCCCGTACTTTGGCCACAGCTCATCGAGCGCGCGCTGCTGCGCGGGCGTGATCCTGCCCGCGCGGGTCACGAACGAGCGGATCGAGCGCGCATGCTCCAAGTCTGACACCGCGGCATCTAAGCACGCCCGGCCCGGGTCATGGTATAAGCGCGCGCTAAATTGTGCGCTCGATTGCCATGCGCCGATCCGGTGCCAGGCGAGCGCGACTACAGTGGAGGCAGGCGATGGTGAAGTCCCTGGCAACGGGTCTCTCGGTGGTCCTGGCGGGTTGCTGGGCGGTGGCGGCTAGCGCGCAGGAAGCGAGCCCCGACCGGTCGGCTGCATCGCAGCCGGAATCGTCCGCGGCGCACTCCGCACCGTCCGCAGGCTGGGCGGCCGACCTGATGCGGCGTTGCCAGGTCGACGTCAAGGGCGATGTCGGGCAGGAATGGCGGCGGCTGCCCGAGGCGCAGAGCTCCGTCACCCAGCATCACTTCAGCGCCGGCGGACAGTCCTTCGACTACACCGCCACCGCCGGCACCCTCATCGTTCGCGACGACGACGACAAGCCGATAGCGAGCATCGGCTACGTCGCGTACACGCGCCGTCCGGCGCACGACGGGCAGTCCCGTCCCATCATGTTCGCGTTCAACGGTGGCCCGGGCTCGTCCTCGCTGTGGCTGCACATGGGAGCGCTCGGACCCGAGCGGGTAGTGGTCTCGGACCCTGAGCCCACGCCCAACGCACCTTACCGTACGGTGCCAAACGCCTTCGGAGTGCTCGACAAGTCCGATCTCGTCATGATCGACCCGGTCGGTACCGGCCTGAGCCACGCGGTCTGCAATCACCACGACGAGGAATTCTGGGGTGTCGATCCCGACATCGACTCCATCAGCCGCTTCATCGCGCAGTACGTGAGCGACAACGATCGCTGGACCTCGCCGAAGTACCTGCTCGGGGAGAGCTACGGCACCACACGCGCGGCGGCGATCGTCAACTACCTGCGCCAGAAGCGCTCACTCGAGTTCAATGGCCTTGTGCTGGTGTCGGTGGCCACCGATATCGAGGCGATCTTCGCCGAGCTGCCCGGCAACGACCGGCCGTACGCGGTATACCTGCCGGGCTACGCGGCGGTGGCGTGGTACCACCACGCGCTGCCGCAGCAGCCGCCGGCGCTCGAGCCGTTCCTGGCCGAGGTGCGCGCCTACGCCGTCGGGCCCTACACCCAGGCGCTCATCAAGGGCGATGCGCTGAGCGATGCCGAGCGCGACGCGGTCGCGGAGCAGCTGCACCAATACACCGGCCTCTCAACCGAGTACCTGAAGTACGCCAACCTGCGGGTGTCGGAGGTCATGTTCGGCCACGAGCTGCTCAAGAGTCAGAGGAAAACCGTCGGCCGCCTCGACGGCCGTTTCGTGGGTCCGACGCAGGACCAGCTGGCGAAGGAGGCGGACTATGACCCGCAGTCCGCCGCCATCGAAGCGGCCTTCAGCGCCGTGTTCCTCGACTACTATCACGGCACGCTCAAGTTCGGGCAGGGAATCACCTACCACACCACCAACTTCAGCATCGGCGACAAGTGGAAGTGGACCCACAAGACCGACCAGGGCGAGCAGCCGATCGTCAATTCCGACGTGGATCTGGCCCAGGCGCTGGTTCAGGACGTGAACCTCAAGGTCCTGGTGCTGTGCGGCTACTACGATCTCGCCACGCCGTTCTCGGCGACCGAGTACGTGATGTCACACCTGGGAGTGCCGCCCGCGGCGAGCGCGCGGATTCAGCTCAAGTACTACGAGGCGGGCCACATGATGTACGTACACCCGCCGTCGCTCGCGAAGATGAAGCGCGACCTCGACGAGTTCATCGACTCGACCGACCGTCTGTAACCGGCAGCACCATCTGGGCGCGCAGGCCCGGATGGTTGTCGAGCAGCTGCAGCACGCCGCCGTGGAGTCTGGCCACCGCCTCCACGATCGAGAGTCCCAGCCCGACCCCGGGCGTGCCGCGGCTCGCGTCGCCGCGGAAGAAGCGCTCGGTGGCCTTGGGCCGGTCTACCGCGGCGATACCCGGGCCGTTGTCGGCGACGGCGATCTCGACTGAGCCGTCGGTGCGCCGGCCGACCTCGACGCTGATCGAGCCGCGACTCGGCACGCACTTGAGCGAGTTGTCGATCAGGTTGCTCAAGGCCTGCGCGAGCAGCACCGGATCGCCCGCCACCGCGGCGACGCCATCGGCCTGGAAGGTGAACGCCACGCCCTTCTGCTCGGCGGCCGGCTCGTAGAACTCGACGACCTCGGCGGCCACCCGCGCCGCGTCCACCTGCACGAAGCCCGAGCGGCGCGCGCCGGTGTCGATTTCCGACAGTCGCAACAGCGCGTTGAAGATGCTCATCACGCGATCCACGTCCGCGACCGCTCCCTCGATCTCGGTGAAGGTTTCCGCGGCCGCCGGCCGCGTCAGCGACAGCTCCTCGAGCCGCGAGCGCAGCTCGGCGAGCGGCGTGCGCAGGTCGTGGGCGATGGAGTTGGAGACGTTGCTGATGCCACGGATGAGGTGCTCCATGTGATCGAGCATGCCGTTGAGCGTCTGCGACAGCGTATCGATCTCATCGCCCGAGCGCGCCGTCGGCAGCCGCTGGCGCAGGTCGCCCTGCATGATGGCGGACACCGCCTGGCGGATGCCCACGACGCGCGCCAGCAGGCCGCGCCGGATGAAGATCGCCCCGGCCATGCCGAACACGAACAGAAAGGTGACGGCGCCGCCGAGTCCCCAGGCGAAGCGCTGCTCGAGCGGCAGGAACAGCGACGAGTCGCGGCCCACCAGCAGCTGATAGCCGCCGGGGAGCGAGGTCTGCACCAGCAGAGTGTGGGTGGGACGCCCGGCCAGGTCGATCATCACCGCGTTCATGCCGGGCCGGTCGGGAATGCCCGTGGGCCAGGCGTCGAGGTTGCCGGCCAGGCGGTGGTGCGCGGCGTCAGTCAGCAGCAGCGTGCGCTCGAAGGCAATCTGCATCCCGACCCGGGCGTTGATGTAGGCGGTGAGTCCGGCGACCCCCTCGCGGTTGAACAGCTCGGTGAGGCGCTGTGCATCGTCGCGCAGGACCTCCTGGCGTCCCTCGAAGATGGTCACGCTCCACGCGTACCACAGCGGCACGGCGAACACCGCCAGCGCCGCGATCCCGAGCAGCACGTAGCCGAACGCCCAGTTGACCGTGGAGGAGCGGATCAGCCTAGTCATGCGCGCACATCATATAACCGGCGTTGCGCACCGTGCGCACCAGCGGGCGCTCGGAGTCGAGCTCGATTTTCTGGCGCAGCTTGGAGATGTGCACGTCGACCACGTTGGTTTGCGGGTCGAAGTTGTAGTCCCAGACCGCTTCGAGCAGCATCGTGCGTGTCACCACCTGGTTGGCGTGCCGCATCAGGTACTCGAGCAGCTTGAACTCGCGCGGCTGCAGGTTGATGGTGCGGCTGGCGCGCGTCACGCGCCGCGACAGCAGGTCCATGCGCAGATCGCCCACCTGGAGTATGCGCTCGCCGGCGTCCCCGCCCTGGCCGCGGCGGGCGAGCGCATCGACCCGCGCCAGCAGCTCGCCGAAGGCGAACGGCTTGGTGAGGTAGTCGTCGCCGCCGGCGCGCAGACCCTTGATGCGCTCGTCGACCGCATCGAGCGCGGAGAGGATCAGGATGGGCGTGCGGCTGCCCGCCTTGCGCAGCGCCTCGATGATGCCGAGTCCGTCGATGTTTCCCGGCAGCATCCGATCCATGACGATGACATCGTAGGGCTCGCTGGTCGCGAGAAACAGGCCGTCCCGCCCGTTGGCGGCGTGCTCGACCGTGTGACCGGACTCCCGCAGCCCGTTGGTGATGAAGCGCGCCACGCGCTCGTTGTCCTCGACGATCAGGACCTTCAAGGCGCGACCCCGGCGCTCTCGGGCGCGCCCAGCTGTCCGGAGGCCGCGGGCTCCTGGTGCGGGTGCTTGCGCGCCCAGCGGACCGTGAGGCGATCCAGGTACAGGTAGACGACCGGTGTCGAGAACAACGTCAGTGCCTGGGACAGCAGCAGCCCGCCGACCATTGTATAGCCGAGCGGCTGGCGCAGCTCCGAGCCGGTGCCGGCGCCGAGCATCAGGGGCAGGGCGCCGAGCAGTGCCGCCATGGTGGTCATCATGATGGGCCGGAAGCGCAGCAGGCACGCCTTGCGGATCGCCGCCTCCGGCGGCAGATGCTCATTGCGCTCGGCGTGGATGGCGAAGTCCACCATCATGATGCCGTTCTTCTTGACGATGCCGATCAGCAGGATGATGCCGATGAGGCCGACCACCGACAGGTCGAAATGAAACACCATCAGCATGAGCAGCGCGCCGACGCCCGCCGAGGGCAGCGTCGAGAGGATCGTCAGCGGATGGATGTAGCTCTCGTAGAGCACGCCGAGGATGATGTAGACGACCAGCAGCGCCGCGAGAATCAGCAGCGGTGCGGTCTTGAGCGAGGCCTGGAAGGCCTGGGCGGTGCCCTGGAAAGTGCCGTTGACCGACGCCGGCATGTGGATCGATGCGGTGGTCTTCTGGATGGCGGTCACCGCATCGCCGAGCGCGACGTCCGGGGCGAGATTGAACGAGAGCGTTACCGCCGGGAACTGCCCCTGGTGGTTGATCGACAGGTAGCTGGTGTGGCCGGTATCGAAGCGGGTGAAAGTCGACAGCGGCACCATCTGGCTGTTGAGCGGCGACTTGATGTAGATCTTCTGGAGCGTATTGGGATCACCCTGCAGTGATGGCGACACCTCCAGCACTACGTGGTAGCTGTTGAGCTGCGTGAAGTATTGGGTCACTTCCCGCTGGCCGAAGGCGTCGTCGAGAGTATTGTCGATGAGCGCCGGTTGGATGCCGAAGCGAGCGGCCTGGTCGCGGTCGATGACCAGCGACAGCATGGTGCTGCTCGACTGCTGATCGGAGGCCACGTCGCGCAGCTGCGGGAGCTTCTCGAGCCTGGCCAGCAGCCGCGGCGCCCATTCGTTCAGCTCGTCGATGTTCGAGTCCTGCAGGGTGTACTGGTACTGGGTGCGCGAGGTGCGCCCGCCGACGTTCAGATCCTGCGCCGCCTGCAGGAACACCGTGCCGCCGGGCACCGCGGCGAGCTTGCGACGCAGCCGGGTGATGACCTGGTCCGCGGTCGCGTCGCGCTGGTCGCGCGGCTTGAGGCCGAGCACCACGAAGCCGTTGTTGAGCGGGCGCGAGCCCCCGACGAAGGCGCCCCAGCTCTCGACCGCCGGGTCCTTGCCGGCGACGGCCATCAGCCGTTTCTCGAGATTCACCATGCCGTCGAACGACACGTCCTGGGGCGCATCGGTGAGCCCGACGATGATTCCCGTATCCTGCTGCGGGAAGAAGCCTTTGGGCTCGACGATGTACAGGAGCACCGCGGTCGCCACGGTCGCGACGAAGGTCAGCAGCGTCGCCTGCTGGTGGCGCAGCACGAAGTCGAGACCGCGCGTGTAATGGTCGATCATCCACTGGAAACCGCGCTCCAGCATCATGTAGAAACGGCCGTGCTGCACATGGCGCTCATCGCGCAGGAACAGCGAGGCCATCATCGGCGAGAGCGTCAGCGCTACCACCGCCGACACCGCGATCGTCATGGTCACGGTCACCGCGAACTCGCGGAACAGCCGGCCGACGATGCCGCTCATCAGCAGCAGCGGGATGAACACCGCCACCAGCGAGATGCTGATCGAGAGAATGGTGAAACCGATCTCGCCGGCACCCTTGATGGCCGCCTCGAACGGGGGCAGGCCCTCTTCGATGTGCCGGTAGATGTTCTCCAGCATCACGATCGCGTCGTCGACCACGAAGCCGACCGCGATCGTGAGCGCCATCAGCGACAGGTTGTCGAGGCTGTAGCCGAGGATGTACATGAGCCCGGCGGTGCCGAACAGCGCCAGCGGCACGGTGACGCCGGGGATGGCGGTGGCCCAGAAGCTACGCAGGAACAGGAAGATCACCATCACGACCAGCACGATGGCGATCAGCAGCGTCTTCTCCACGTCGTCGACCGAGGCCTGGATGGTGGTCGTGCGGTCGATCACCTGGGTTACCTTCAGCGACGGCGGCACGGAGGTCATGACGTGCGGCAGGGCGGCCTTGATCTCGCGCACCGCATCGATGACGTTGGTCCCGGGCTCCTTGTAGACGAGGAGCAGCACCCCGACGTGACCGTTCTGGAAACCGCGGATCTGGGTATTCTCCGCGCCGTCGACCGCGACGCCGATGTCGCGGATGCGGATCGGCGCGCCGTTCCTGTAAGCGACGATCACGTCGTTCCAGGGAGCGGCTTTCAGCAGCTGGTCGTTGTCGTAGATGGCGAAGTTGTGCTGCGTTCCCATGATTGCGCCCTGGGGCGAATCCACGGTCGCAGTGGTGATGAGGCCGGCGACGTCCTCGAGCTGCAGTCCGACCGCAGCGAGCTTCACCGGATCGATCTGGATGCGTACCGCAGGCTTCTGCTGTCCGCCGACGCTGACCTGCGCGATACCCGGCAGCTGTGACAGCTGCTGCGCGATCACCGTCTCGGCGTAGTCGTCCACCTGGGTGATCGGCAGCACGTCCGAATGCACCGCAAGGATCAGGATCGCAGAGTCCGCCGGGTTGACCTTGCGGTACGAGGGGGGCGTCGGCAGGTTCTTGGGCAGGAAACCGGCGGCGGCGTCGATGGCCGATTGCACGTCCTGCGCCGCGGCGTCGATGTTGCGGTCGAGGTCGAACTGCATGGTGACCTGGGTCGTGCCTAGCACGCTGGTCGAGGTCATCTGCGCCATGCCGGGGATCTGCGCGAACTGCGTCTCGAGCGGCTGCGCGACCGATGAGGCCATGATCTCCGGGCTTCCCCCGGGAAGCTGCGCGGTCACGAGGATTGTCGGGAAGTCGACCTGCGGGAGGGGCGCGACCGGCAGGAATGGGAACGCGGCGATCCCCACAAGGAACACCCCCGCCATCAGCAGCGTCGTGGCGACCGGGCGCTCGATGAAGGGTTTGGAGATATTCACGGCGGGGTCCGCGCGCTGGCCGCCGGCGGCAGGTGCGCGTAGGCGGGCACTCGCGCCCCGCCGGAGCTGGCGGACGAGGGCGGTGTGGGTGGCGGGCCGCCAGCGGGGGTCCCCGTCGACGGCGACGCGCCGGCCGACGTGCCGGCGGTGACCGGCGTGTTCGCGCGGATCAGGGTCCCGGGCTGCAGCCGGTACTGATTGCTCGCCACCACCTGCTGGCCTTCGGTGAGGCCCTTGGCCACCACCACGATGTCACCGGTCTGCTCGAGCGTGGTGAGTGGGGCCATCGCGACGGTGGAGTTCGGCTGCACCACGTAGGTGAACGTGCCCTCCGGTCCACGCTCGAGCGCGCTCGCCGGGATGGTGAGCACCTGCTGCCGGGTCTGGGTGAGCAGCCGCAGATTGACGAACTCTCCCGGCCAGAGCAGACGCTTGGTGTTGGGCAGGATGGCCTTGACGCGGATCGTGCCGGTGGTCTGATCGATCTGGTTATCGATGAGCTCGACGTGGCCGGTATCGAGCGCTTCCTTGTCGTCGCGCGACAGCGCGGTCGCGGTCACCGCGCCGCGCTGCAGCGCGCTCTGCAGCTCGAGGAAATCCTCCTCCGGCAGGCTGGCGATGACCGCGATGGGCTCGAGCTGGGTCACGACGACCATGCCGGTCGTGGCGGTCGCGTGCACGATGTTGCCCGGATCGACCAGGCGGATGCCGGTGCGGCCGTCGATGGGCGAGGTGATGGTGGCGTAGTCGAGCTGCGTGCGGGCGTTGTCGATCGCCGCCTCGTCGGCCTTGACCTGTGCGGCCAGCTGCGCGATGAGCGCTCTTTGCGTGTCGACGGTCTGCTTGCTCGCCAGGTCCTCGGGCGCGAGCGCCGCGTAGCGGTCCATGTCGAGATGCGCATTGGCGAGCTGGGCCTTGTCCTTGTCGCGCGTGGCGACCGCCACGCCGAGTGCCGCTTGATACGGCCGCGGATCGATCTGCACGAGCAGGTCGCCGCGCTTGACGTCCTGCCCCTCTTTGAACGCCACCTTGTTGATCTGGCCGTCGACGCGCGCGGTCACCGTGACGGTGTAGAAGGCCTGCACGGTGCCGAGCCCCTCGAGATACACCGGCACGTCCGCGCGCCGCACCGGGGCGAGATCCACCGCGACCGTCGGAGGCTTCTCCACTACTTTGGGCCGCAGGGCCGCGGCGATCCAGTGCCAGGCGAGCAGCAGCACGAGCACGCCGGCGGCGCCGAGGATGAAGCGGGGTTCACGCAGCAAACGCGCGTTCATAGCGATGTACTCTCCTGCCAGCCGCCGCCCAACGCCTGGTACAGCGACACCAGCGCCTGCAGGTGCGCGAATTTCGCCTGCGCCAGGGCATCGTCGGCGGTGAACAAAGCGGTCTCCGTGTTGAGGAGCGTCAGAACATTGATCGTGCCGGCGTGCATCTGCGCGTCGGCGAAACGGTAGGCGCGCCGCGCCTGGTCGGTCGCCTGCCGCTGGCGGGCGACCTGATCTTCAGTCTGCTGCGCGGCGATGAGCGCATCCTCGACATTGGCGAGCGCCGAGATCACGGCCTTGTGGTAGTCGGCGAGCAGCTCGCGGTAGCGCGCCTGACTGTAGCGGTACTGCCCGAGGATCGCCCCGCCCTGGAAGATCGGCTGCGTGAGGTCCGCGCCGATGAGCCAGACCCGGCTGGCAGGGGTCAGCAGCGTCGCGAGCGCCGCGCTCTCGTAGCCGCCGTTGGCGGTCAGCGAGATGCTGGGAAAGAACGCGGCGCGCGCCGCCTGGATGTTGGCATTGGCCGCGATCAGCTGCGCCTCGGCTTCGGCGACGTCGGGGCGCCGCGCGAGCAGCTCCGAGGGGAGCCCCGGGCGCACCTGCGGCAGCGCGATGTCATCGAGCTGGCCGCGGCTGACGGCGACTTGTTCCGGAGTGCTGCCGACCAGGATCGCGAGCGCGTCCTCGCTCTGGCGCAGCTGTTCCCGAAGCGGCGGGATCGTCGCGTTGACGGTGTCGGCCACCGTCTCCTGCTGAGCCACGTCGAGCGCGGTCGCCGTACCCGCCCGCTCCTCGAGCCTCAGGCCCCGTAACACCTCGTTGGCGTTGCCGAGGTTGCTCTCGGCAATGCGCAGCCGGTCGCGCAGCTCGAGCGTCTGGAAGTAGGTGGTCGCCACACCGGAGAGGACCGTGAGCTCGATCGTCGTGCGGTCGAAGCGACTCGCCTTCTCCGTGTAGGCCGCAGCCTGGTAGCCGGCGCGGTTCTTGCCCCAGAAGTCGAGCTCGTAGCTCGCGGTGAGCAGCGGATTGAAGTCGTTGCCGGTCTGGTAGACGCCGGTGCCCGCCACGGGCTGGCGCCCGCGGGTCGCATCCGCGCTCGCGCCGACGGCCGGCAGGAGCGGGGCGAGCGCGATGCGCCGCTGCGCATCGGCCTCCTCGACGCGCGCGATCGCCGCACGCAGGTCGTCGTTGGCGGTTTCGGCCTGGCCGATGAAGCCGTCGAGGTCGGATGACTTGAACCCGCGCCACCAGTCGAGCGCGGGCCATTCCGGCGCCGCCGGGTTGCTCGCGGTGGTCCAGGTCTCGGGCGGGAGGATGGACGGCTTGTGGTACCACGGTCCGACCGTGCAGGCGCCGAGCGCAAGGAGTGCGGCGCCCGTGAGGAGCGCAGCGGCGCGAAACCGGCCGCGGGCGACCGTCGGCGGCTGTGGGAAAAGCATCGCGCGACACTAGTCCCCATGAGTTTCCCGCTCCGTGGGCGAATGATTAAAGTCCGTTAATAAGCAAAAGAAGGGGTGGCGTGCGTCCGCAAAGCACGCCCGGCATCACAGTTTCAACGGACATCACAGAGCGGCGAAGCTGCGCGCCTCCGCGCTCCAGGCCGGGGCGCTGGCGAGCGCCTCCGGCACCTCCTCGGGAGTCGCCACCACCTGCCACATGTCGAGGTGTCTGGGATCCATGAAGTGCTCGCTGACCGCCTGCTCCAGGAGGGCGAGCAGCGGAGCGAAGAACGCGCGCGTGTTCACCAGCACGATGGGATTCACGTACAGGCCGAGACGCTTGAGCGTAATCGCCTCCAGCAGCTCCTCGAGCGTGCCGGAGCCGCCGGGCAGCGCGATCGCCGCCTGGCTCAGGGTCAGCATCAGGTGCTTGCGGGTGCGAAGATCCTCCACCAGCTGCAGCTCGGTGAGGCGTCGGTGTCCCCATTCGAGATCGGCCATGAACTGCGGCAGGATGCCGGTCACGCGGCCGCCACGGGCAAGCGCCCCGTCGGCGAGCGCTCCCATCGAGCCCACCGCGCCGCCGCCGTAGATGATGCCGATGCCGGCGTTCGCGAGCACCTCGCCGAGCCGGTGCGCCGCGGCGCGGTAGTCCGGATGCGCCTGCCGGCTCGAGGCGCAGTAGACACAGACCGCCCGTTCGATCGGGGGGCGCGGTGAGCTCATGTGCATGCCACCGGCATCGACTACCCGTTCTGAAATGCCTCCGGCGCCGGCGGTTCCGGCGCGCGGATGTCGGCGACGCCTTCCTCCTCCTCCGGGTCATCGAGGCGCAGCTGCTCGGGCGCCAGGTCCGTCGGCTCCGCCGGGCGCGCGGCGCGACCGCTCGCGGGGCGCAGCGCCGCGACGGCGGCCAGCACCGGAGTGAGGTCGGTAGGTCTCGGCTGGGGGATTTCGATCGCGCGCACCGCTTGCTCGAGCGCGCCGAGTTGCCTGAGGAGCGGCCGCAGGTCCACCTCCGGACGCGCGGCCAGGCGTTCCTCGAAGCTGACGCGCCAGGTGTCCCACTCCTCGCGCGCACGCGAGTAGTCGAGGGTGACGTCCTCGTAGTAACGGCGGAACCACCACCAGGCGAGCAGTGCGCCGGCGGCCGCAGCCACGATCAGCAGAAACAGGATCTTCGCCAGGAGAAAGCCCATGTCGTTGCTCCTCGAGCGGGAAGCCTCAGGTCGGGTTCGGGTCCACGTGAAACTCGATGCGGCGGTTGCGAGCACGGCCCTTCGCCGTTCGGTTGCTGGCAATCGGGTGCGCCGGGCCGAGACCCTGCGCCTCGAGCCGCTGGGCCGGGACGCCCCGGGCGATGAGCGCGGCGCGCACTGCCGCGGCGCGCGCGGCGCTCATCGCCTGGTTCACGGCGGATTTCCCGACGTTATCGGTGAAGCCCTCGATGCGGATATTGCCCGGGCAGTCGCTCACCTGTTTCGCCAGCCGGTCGAGAAGCGGCGCGCTGCCCCGGGCGATGGTTGCACTGCCGAAGCGGAAGTCGATCTGCTCTCTTCTGAGCAGGCTCGCCAGCGAGCGCTCGCACCTGCGCGCCGCTGCCGGCGTCACCGGCATGGAAGCGGTGAGCGGCGCGGCCGCTGGCGTCATGCCGGGGCCGGGAGCGGCGAGCGGCGAGACCGCGGATGTCGGGGCTGCCGCGGCCGGCGGCGCGAGGCTGAAGTTGCCCGTCACGCTCACCGCGCAAGTGCGTCTGCCGAGCCAAGTGGGACAGGTGGCAGTGCGCGCCAGCGCCAGTGCGCGACTGGCGACGTCCGTGGTCGGCGCTTCGCCCGAGAGGGTGACGCTCTGGCCCGAAACGTCGAGCTTGACCCAGCGGTAGCCGGCCGCGTCCAGTTGCGCGCGCGTTTCCTGCCTCACGGTGGCTTCGATACCCTGGCGCGCGACGGGACCCGAGGCGAGCACGACGGCGAGAGCTAAAACCAGCAGCGGCAGCAGCCCGCGCCACAGGAAGGGCCATGGCGGCGGGTCACGCCTGATGAGCAGATGCCGTCCTGCGACGGCCTCGGAATGCATCGCACCCTCCCCCTGTGCCCGCGGCGCGACTCCTTATACTCCCGGCCGCACGAGCGGCCAAGCCCATGACTTGCTGCGGCGACGGCGGCCCACATACACTCAAACACTCTCGCGCGGGTGTAGTTCAATGGTAGAACTGCAGCTTCCCAAGCTGCTAACGTGGGTTCGATTCCCATCACCCGCTCCGGAACCGCCACCGGACGTAGAGGAACATCAGGGCGATCGCCGGGTACATGAGAAAGCTCGCTTCGGTTCGATGACAAAGCCTTCGATGAAGCGCGCTCCAAAGGCCCCCCTGAGAGGAAGTCCGTAGGAATCGATGCGCCGGCGCTCGTACCAGGCGAACAGCCCGGTGAGCAGCAGCGCCGTGACCAGGTTGACCGTCTCGTAGAACGCAACCGTGCCGGCGTCGAGTCCGCCGACGTGCAGTGCCCTCGCCAGAGGGCGGAGCACCGGTCCCAGAAGCCAGTCCGAAGAGAACAACCAGAAGGCCAGGGCGCTGTAGAGAAGCGCGCAGGCGAACGCACGCATGCGGCCTTTAGCCGCCGCCGAGACTCTGGGGATTGCGCCGGTGCCCATGCCGTTCAACGGTAACGCACGACCTCGGCTGTGTGTCATGGATGTCGACCGCAACGGACTCACGCTCCGGCGCACTCCGCGGCATGCGACTGTTGCGCACAGGCAACGTGCCTTTTTATCGCGTCGGAATTTGAATATGCTTCAGCTCAAGGGAGGCGCACCGCCGGCGGTCGCCTGGCGGGCACCGGGGGCGATCTCCGGCGCTGCGCTCGCGCAACACTATAAACATGAGACATGCGATCGGGGAGCTCATCATGCGGATCACAGGCGCAATAGCGCGTCTCACGCCCTGCCTGGCTCTGGCGTTCATGTCCTACGCCGGCACCGCGGCGGCCCAGCAGCAACCGGCAGCCGCCGAAGCGCCGTTGCAGGAGGTCGTCGTCACCGGGTCGCTGATCAAGCGCACCGATACCGAGACGCCGAGCCCGGTGCAGGTTATCAGCGCCCAGGACCTGCGCAACAGCGGCTACAGCAACGTCAGCGACGTGCTGCGCAACCTCGCCGCCAACGGCCAGGGCACGCTCAATCAGGCGTTCACCGAAGCGTTCGCAGCCGGCGCATCGGGCGTGGCGCTGCGCGGCCTCACGGTCGGTGACACCCTCACCCTGATCGACAGCGAGCGCATGGTCGCCTATCCGCTGAGCGACGACGGCGAGCGCAGCTTCGTCGACACGACCGCGATCCCTTTCAACGCGATTGACAGCATCGAGGTGCTCAAGGACGGCGCGTCGGCTGTGTACGGAGCCGACGCCATCGCCGGTGTCGTGAACATCAAGCTGAAGCAGAGCTACGTCGGCTCGGAGATCACGGCCGAATACGGCGCGAGCCAGCACTGGGACGGCAACACCATCCACGCGGCCGCGATCATCGGCTGGGGCGATCTTGCCAATGACGGCTACAACATCTACGCCGCGCTCGACTGGCACAAGCAGGATTTGATCCTCGGCTCCAATCGCAGCGGTCCCTGGACCAATCTCAACTGGACCGGTCTGCCGGGCGGGTTGAACGAAACGCCGGGCTCGCCCACTCAGAGCCTGTTCGCCTATCCGGATACCATCCAGGGCTATGTGGTCAATCCCACGACGGGAGCGCGCTCGTATCTGACCCCGGGGCCGCAGCCCCAATGCAACAGCACGGCGGCGCAGAACGCGGGTAACTGCGAGTTCTCATTCCCCGGTCAGATCCAGCCGCCCACCGAGCAGACCAATTTCCTGACGAAGATCACCAAGGCGCTCGCCGGTGACTGGACCATGACCTGGACCGGATCGATCTTCGACAGCGTCTCCCAACAGGTCGCGCCCCAGAGTCCTCCGTTCGGACACGCGCTCAATCAGACGGGCATCAACAGTAGCGGCAACACGATCTTCCAGTTCGGCCCGGGGATAACGCCGCGCGCCATCCCATATCCCGTCTACACGCTGCCGGCCGATTCGCCGCAGAACCCATTCGGGGTGCCGGCAGAGCTCGCGTACAGCTTCCCGGACATCGGTCCGAACGTGATCGACAGCGAGACGACCACTTACCGCCTGTTTGCCGATGTCAGAGGCACAGCCGGCGGCTGGGACCTCGATGGCCAGGTGGGCCTGATGTATGCAAGGACGAATCTCGATATCTACGGCTATGTCGAGCCGGGCGCGCTGCAGTCAGCCCTCAACAGCCTGGCCTACATACCGGGCTCGAGCAACAACGGCGCGCAGCTGTTTGCACCGACCGAGGTCACCGACCCCTCGAGTACCCTCGATGTCATCGACCTCCACGGCACGCACGACCTGTTCCAGATGCCTGGCGGCCCGCTGACTGTCGCCACCGGGGTGCAGTACTTCCACAAGGCGCAGAATGACCCGCCTCCGCCCACGATCGAGGAAGGGATCCAGTCAGCCCCGGGAAGCCAGGCCGTCTTCTCGGTGGGTTCTCAGGACGATACCGCCGCTTTCCTCGAACTCGATGGAAAGCCGGTCAAACAGCTCGAGGTGAACGCCGCCGTACGCTACGACCACTACGATACCTACGGCGGCCAGGCGACGCCCAAGTTCGGCGTCAAGTACACGCCGATCGACATGCTCACGTTTCGCGGCACCTGGGGTAAGGGTTTCCGTGCGCCGTCGATATCCGAAGCGGGCGACTCCGGCGTGGTCTTCGGAGAGGGCAACGTTCCCATCCAGTCTCTCTGTCCCAACGGGGTGGCGAATGTAAAGGGCGCTTTCAACTCGTACTGCGCTTTCCCCTTGGTAGGGCTCAGCTCCGCAAACCCCGAGCTGAAGGCAGTCACCTCGAAGAATGCGACGTTCGGCGTCATCTTCGAGCCGGCGCAGTACTTCAACGCGTCGGTCGACTACTACTGGATCCAGCTCAATAACGACATCATCTCGGCGTCCGCGGCCGGCGGCCTGGGCGCCCCCTTCCTGACGTTGGTGACTGCACCGGGCAAGGCTCTCGTGTGTACGGCCACGGTCACCACCGGCACCTGCCCGCAGGCGCTCGTGCCGGCTGCCCTTCCGCAGTACGAATACATTCCTTACGTCAACGCGGGCCTCACGACCACCTCGGGGATCGATGTCGACCTGCGCAGCCGCTTCGACATCGGCAACGCGGGCAGGCTGACCGCCGAGATCAACTGGACGCACCTCATCGAGTACGAGTACGGCTACCAGGGGACGACCTTCGACCTCGCCGGCACCCACGGACCGTCGGGCATCTCGGGCGATACCGGCAATCCGCGCGATCGCGCGGTCGGATCGCTGACCTGGGACAAGGGTCCGATGACGGCAACGCTGTCGGTGAACTTCACCAGCTCCATGAGCATCACCGATCCGTCGGCGGGCTACGATACCTGCCTCCAGGCGCTGGAGTCGGGCGCGCCCTCGGCCTACGGGCCGGCGGTCGCGGGGCTCGCGTCTCTGCCGGCGGGTTGGAGCCAGTACTGCCGGGTCGCGCACTTCACCGAGGCGAACCTGTATATGGGCTATGCGGTAACCGATCATCTGCAGGTGCACGGCTCGATCAGGAACCTGCTCAACTCGGACGCGCCGGTGGATCTGCAGACCTACGGCGGCGGCGCGGAGCTGCACTATGACGCGGCGCTCGACCAGGACGGCGCTGTTGGCCGGTTCTTCATGCTCGGGGCGACCTACAAGTTCTGACTAGGGCACGCGCAATCGGCCCCTTCCCGGGGCCGATTCCTTCACAGGCCCGGCGGCCGTGACCGTTCGGTGACATTCGCCGCCGGCAGCTCGCCTACAAAGTCGCCATGCACCAGATCGGGGTGGTCGGCCTCTCCTACCGCCACGCGGGGGTGGACGAGATCGCGCGCTTCAGCGTGCCGCGGGGCGAGATAGCGGCGCGCCTCGAGGCGCTGTCCGCCACGCTCGCAGCCGCGGAGGTTCTCTACGTCGGCACCTGCAACCGCATCGAGCTGCTCTACGCCACCCGCGACGGGAGCCCCGCCGGGGACGCGCGCGAGGCGGTGTTCCGCATTCTGAGCGGCCGCGAGCCGCACTCCGGGGAAGCGCAGCGGTTGCTGCGGGCATGGACCGGAGAGGCGGCGGTCGAGCACCTGTTCCTGGTCGCCTGCGGTCTCGATTCCGCGCAGACCGGCGAGCACGAGATCGCCGCGCAGCTGCGTAGCGCGTGGCAGGATGCGCGCGCGGCGCACGCCTGCGGCCCGCTGCTCGATCGGCTGCTCGGGGAGGCACTCGGGATGTCGCGGCGTGTCCGGCGGCTCGCCGGTATGCGCGCGCCTTCACTCGGCGATCTGGCCGCCGAGCGCGTGCTCGAGCACTTGGGCAGCGCGCCGCGGCGCGTGGCGCTCCTCGGCGTCTCGCCCATGACGCGCCGCTGCGCGGCGCGGCTGCACGAGGCGCGGGTGCCGCTGCTGATCGTCAACCGCACGGCCGAGAGTGCCGCGGAGCTGGCCCGCTCGGTGGCGGGCGAATGGCTGTCGCTCGATGACTTTCGCGGCCAGCCGCCGCCGAGTACTGCGCTGGTGCTGGCCGCAGGCGGCGGTCAGCGGCTGCTCGATGAGGGCGTGCTCGCGCGGCTCAAGCTCCCCGGCGCCGGCGCGCTCGTGATCGACTTCGGCGTGCCGCCCAACGTCGAGCCGGAGGCGGCGCGTCGCGCGGGGTGGGAGCGTCTCGGCATGGACGAGCTGATCGCGGCCGCGCAGGGGCGCCGCCTCACGCAGCTCGTGCGTCTCGCCCCAGTGCGCGCGGCGATCGACGAGCGTCTGGCGCGGCTGCGGGCCGAGCTCGCCGCGCGCGCCATCGGCGCGCGGCTCGCGGGCTTGAAGGGCGACTTCGAAGAGATCGCGGCGCTCGAGGTCGCGCGGGCTCTGCGCGGCGAGCTGCGCACACTCGATGCGCGCGAGCGCGCTCAGCTGCAGCGGCTCGCCTCGGGGCTCGCCCGGCGACTTGCGCATCTGCCGCTCGCGGGCTTGCGCGCCGCGGCCGTGCACGCCGGCCCCGACGCGGTCGAGGCTTTTTTCCATGCGGCAAGATCCGGCCGGACCCGCGCTGACGGCGGCGCCCCGGCCGACGGGAAACACACATGAATGCCTCACGACCTGGGCACGCCGGGGAGCTGGCGCATCCGCGCTCTGCGGAGCTCTATGAGCGCGCCTGCCGCGTCACGCCCGGCGGGGTGAATTCCCCGGTGCGCGCTTTCCGGGCCGTGGGCGGGACGCCACTGTTCATCGCGCGCGGCTCGGGCTCGCTCATCTTCGACGCCGACGGCCGCAGCTACCTCGATTTCGTCGGCTCCTGGGGCCCGCTGATCGCCGGCCACGCGCACCCTGTGGTCGTGAGTGCGGTGCAGGAGGCGCTCGTGCGCGGCACCACTTACGGGGCACCGTGCGCAGCCGAGGTGGAGCTCGCCGAGCGGGTAGTGGCGAGCTACCCTGCGGCCGAGCAGGTGCGCTTCGTCTCCTCGGGAACCGAGGCGGTGATGAGCGCAATCCGACTCGCGCGCGCCTTCACCTCCCGCGACCTGATCGTGAAGTTTGCCGGCTGTTACCACGGACACGCCGATCACCTGCTGGTCGCTGCGGGCTCGGGACTCGCGACTTTCGGCCAGCCGTCGTCCGCCGGCGTGCCCGCAGCGTTCACCGGCTGCACGCGCGTGCTGCCGCTCGACGACGAGGCGGCGCTGGTGGCGCTGTTCGCCGCCGAAGGGCCGCGCATTGCGGCGGTCATCATCGAGCCCGTGCCGGCCAATCACGGGCTGCTGCCCCAGCGGCGCGAGTTCCTTACGCGGCTGCGCGAGCTGACGCGCGCGCACGGCGCGCTGCTGATCTTCGACGAGGTGATCTCGGGTTTCCGTCTGGCGCGCGGCGGCGCCGCAGAAGTGCTCGGCATCGCTCCCGATCTCGCCACGTTCGGCAAGGTGATCGGCGGCGGCATGCCGGTCGGCGCCTTCGGCGGCGCGCGCGCCATCATGGCGCGCCTCGCTCCCGACGGCGACACCTACCAGGCGGGCACGCTGTCCGGCAATCCGGTCGCTATGGCCGCGGGCGTGGCGACGCTCGACCTGCTGGCGCGCGAGTCCGCCTGGCAACGCCTGGAGACGCGCGGCGCGGAGCTCGAGCGGCTCGTGAGACCGGTGCTCGAGGTGGCGCGTTTCCCGGTGCACCTGGTGCGCGCCGGGTCGCTGTTCTGGCTGTCGCTGCACTCGGCCGGCGCGCCGCGCACCGCCGCCGCGCTCACGCAGCAGGAAGCCGCGCGGTTCGCGGCCTTGTTCCACGCCATGCTCGAGCGCGGCGTGTACCTGCCGCCGTCGGCCTACGAGACTTGTTTCCTGTCACTCGCCCACTCGGGCGCGGATCTGGCGCGCTTCACCCAGGCGCTGCGCGAGTCGCTCGCCACCGTCGCCTAAGACCCATGAGGATGAAAGCCACCCGCGTCTTCCAGCTGACCGCACTCGCGCTGGTCGTGGTGTCCGCGGTGCAGGTGGGCTGGTGGCTCTACGACCAGCACGCCTACACGCTCGAGAGGGTGCGGCTCGCGCGCCGCGCCTACGCCGAGCAGACCGCCGCCGCGCAAGCTCTGCTCGACGCCGGCACGAGCGTCGCGCGAGTGCACGAGCTGCTGCCGAAGATCGCGGTCACCGCGGGCCGCGCGGCGCTCGATCCCACGATCGAGGCAACGCTCATCACCGAGGCGCGCCACCGCTCCAATCAGTATGCCTGGGAGGGAGGCTTCTTCCTGCTGGCGCTCGGGGTGTGCATCGCCGTGATCGCGCGCGCGCTGCGCGCCGAGGCGCGCGTGCTCGAGGAGCAGGACAGCTTCCTCGCGCTGGTCTCCCACCAGTTCAAGACCCCGCTCGCCAGCCTGCAGCTCTCGCTCGAGACCATGGCGCTGCGCGACCTCGCGCCCGAGCGCGCCCGCGCGCTGATCGAGCGCATGCTGGCCGATCTCGCGCGCATGGAGGCGATGGTCACGCAGATCCTGGAGAGCGTACGGCTGGAGCGCGGCCGGGCGGATCTCAAGTCCGAGCCGCTCGAGCTGCGTGCGGCGGTGACGCACGTAGTCGCCGCTCTCGAGGAGCGCGCTCGCCAGGAGCGCATCGCGATCAGCAGCGACGTTCCCCCGGGTCTGTACGTGCTCGCCGATCCGCTGTCGCTCGATGTCATCGTGCGCAATCTTCTCGAGAACGCGTTCGCCGCGGTCACACCCGTCGGCGGCGGCCGCATCGCGCTCGCCGCTCGCGCGCTGAACGGCGAGATCGAGCTCGCGGTGCAGGACAGTGGTGTGGGCTTCCGGCCCGCCGACGGCGCGCGGCTATTCGAGAAGTTCACGCGGCTGCATCCGGGCGGCGGCAGCAGCCAGTACGGCACCGGGCTCGGACTGTTCATCGTGCGGCGGTTGATGCAGCTCGCCCAGGGGCGCGTCGCCGCCCACAGCGACGGCGTCGGCCAGGGGGCGCGTTTCACGCTCACCTGGCCCCAGGCACAGGCGCCGCGGCCATGAGCACTCCCGCAGGAATGAGCACGCCGGCCGGCGCCGCGCGCGTGCTGGTGGTCGAGGACGACCCGCATCTCGCGGCCGGCGTCATGGAGAATCTGCGCGCCGAAGGCTACCAGGTCGAGGCGGCGGGCGACGGCAACGCCGCGCTCTCCTGGCTGCGCGAGCACGCCTGCGCGCTCATCGTGCTGGACGTGATGCTGCCCGGGATCGACGGCCTCACCGTGTGCCGCAGCCTGCGCGAGCAGGGCAACACCACTCCGGTGCTGTTTCTGACGGCGCGCGGCGATCCGGCCGACCGCGTGCGCGGGCTCGAGGCCGGGGGCGATGACTACCTCGCCAAGCCGTTCCACCTGGCGGAGTTCCTGGCACGGGTGCGCGCGATCCTCAGGCGCTGGGACTGGTACCGCGGCGCCTCCGCCACCGCCGCCACCGCGATGGTGCGCTTCGGCGGCAACGAGGTGGATTTCCGCGCGTTCCGCGCGCGCGCCTGGAACGGCGAGTCGCAGGAGCTCACGGAGAAGGAGGCGATGATCCTGAAGGTGCTGGCCGAGCACGCCGGCGAGATCGTCTCGCGCGAGGACCTGCTCGAGCGCGTGTGGGGCTACGACGTATTCCCCTCGACCCGCACGGTCGACAATTTCATCCTGCGGCTGCGCAAGCGCTTTGAGCGGGATCCCGCTAACCCGCAGCACTTCCTCACCGTGTGGGGAGTCGGCTACCGCTTCCTCCCCGGGAGCGAGCCGTGACCGCGAGTGAGGCGCCGGCCACGGCGCGGCCCGTGAGGATCGGAACACGCGCCTCGCAGCTCGCGCTGTGGCAGGCCGGGCACGTGCGCGCGCTGGTGCAGGGGCTTGCCGGCGCGCCGCCGGTGGAGCTGGTGGAGATCCGTACGAGCGGCGACCGGCAAGCGCAGGTGCCGCTGTGGCAGGCCGGTGGCCGCGCGTTCTTCACGCGCGAGATCGATGAGGCGCTGCTCGCCGGCGAGGTGGACGTCGCGGTGCACAGCCTGAAGGATCTGCCGACGCAGCTCGAGGCGGGCCTGGTGCTGGCCGCGACCCTGCCGCGGGGAGATGCGCGCGATGCGCTCGTCAGCCGCACCGGCGCGCCGCTGCGCGAGTTGCCGCGCGGTGCGCGCATCGGCACGAGCAGCCTGCGCAGGCGCGCGTTCCTCGCGCGCGCCCGCCCGGACGCCACGCTCCTCGAGCTGCGCGGCAACGTGCCGACGCGCCTGGAGCGGCTGCGCCGCGGCGACTACGACGCGGTGATTCTCGCGGCTGCCGGGCTCGAGCGGCTGGGACTGAAGTCCGAGATCAGCGAGTATCTGCCGCCGAAGGAGTTTCCGCCGGCGGTCTCGCAGGGAGTGATCGGCGTGTGTGCGCGCGCGCAGGATGTGCCGACGCTGCGCTGGCTGACACCGCTCGATGATCCGGGCGCGCGCTTGGCGACGTGCGCGGAGCGCGCGCTGCTCGGGGGCATCGAGGGCGGCTGCCAGGTGCCGGTCGGCGTGGTGACCAGGATCCACCACAACCGCCTGTACCTCGAGGCGAGCGTCTGCACGCTGGACGGCACGCGGCTGCTGCACGCGAGCGGCTCGGCCGATGTCAGTTTGATGCCGGGCTCGCTGGCCGCGGCGGCCGCTTTGGGCGAGCAGGTGGCCGGGCAGCTGCTCGCGCAGGGCGCGGCGGAGCTCATCGCCGGGCAGCGTCGCGAGCTGGCGGTGTCCGCGCCATGAACGCGGCGCTGGACCTGCGGCCGGTAGTCGTGACGCGCGCCGAAGCCGCCGACGGGCCGCTGAGCCGCGAGCTCCGGGCGCTCGGACTCACGGTGCTGCTGTGGCCGGCGGTGAGTGTCACGGCCGGCGACTCAGGCGCCCTCGAAGCGGCGCTGGGCGCCGTCGGCTCCTTCGACTGGATCGTGTTTGCGAGCCGCCGCGCGGTGGCAGCCGTGCTCGAGCGGCTGCCGGCGGCTCCCGCCCGCGTGCGCATCGCCGCGATCGGGCGCGCCACCGCGCAGGTGCTGCGTCAGCGCGGCTGGCCGGTGGATCTCACGCCCGACGAGGCCAATGCGGGAGCGCTGGTCGCTGCTTTCGCTGCACGGCGTACTGAAGCTGACCAGGGCGCGAAGATCCTCTATCCCGCAAGCTCGCGTGCCCTGCCGACGCTCGCCGCAGGCCTGAAGGCGCTCGACTTCGACGTGACTCAGGTCGAGGCATACCGCACCGAGGCCGCCGTGCTCGACGTCGGGGCGTGCCGCGCGCTGATCGACCGCCGCGCCGTCGGCGCCGTTACCTTCGCGAGCCCCTCGGCCGTGATCGAGCTCAGACGAGCGCTCGGAGCGGACGACTTCACGCGCCTGCTCGCCGATGCGCGCCCGGTGGCGATCGGCCGCACGACCGCGCGCGAGCTCGCCCAGCAGGGCGTGACAGCGGTGGTTTCCGCGAGCGCGACGCTCGAGAGCCTGGCGTTGACCGCGCTGCGAACGCTGCAGACGACAGCCTGATTCATCCGCAGGAGCTTCCCCAGCATGGCATTCCCGACCGAGAGACCGCGCCGCACCCGGCAGTCCGACGCCTGGCGGCGCATGGTGCGCGAGACGCATCTCGCGCCCGACCAGCTCATCTACCCGCTGTTCGTAGTCCCGGGACGCGGCGTGCGCCACCCGGTCGAGAGCATGCCGGGCATCAGTCAGCTGTCGGTCGACGAGGTGGTCAAGGAAGCCAAAGGCGCCCACGATGCCGGGGTGCCCGCGGTGCTGGTGTTCGCCGCGCCCGCCGAGAAGGACGCGCGCGCGAGCGCCGCGCGCGACCCCCACGGACTCGCCGCGCAGGCCGTCGGCGCCATCAAGGACGCCTGCCCCGAGCTGCTCGTGTGGGCCGACGTGTGCTTGTGCGGAGCGACCGACCACGGCCACTGCGGACACGTACTCTCCGGGGGCGCGATCGACAACGACTCCTCCATCCAGACGCTCGCCGAAGTGGCGCTCAACTACACGCGCGCCGGCGCCGATGCGGTCGCGCCGAGCGACATGATGGATGGACGGGTGCAGGCGATCCGCAGCCTCCTCGACCGCGAAGGCCACGCTGCAACTCCGATCGTCGCCTACGCCGCCAAGTACGCCTCCTGCTTCTACGGACCGTTCCGCGAAGCGGCCGAGTCGGCGCCGGTGTTCGGCGACCGCCGCTCCTACCAGATGGACCCGGCGAACGCGCGTGAGGCACTGCGCGAGGTGCTGCTCGACGTGGAGGAGGGGGCCGATCTCGTCATGGTGAAACCCGCCGGTCCCTATCTCGACGTCATCCGCCGGGTGCGCGACGCAGTCCGCGTGCCGGTGGTCGCCTATCAGGTGTCGGGAGAGTTCAGCCTCATCAAGGCCGCGAGCCAGCGCGGCTGGATTGACGAGCGCGCGGCGGTGCTCGAAACCCTCACCGGCATCCGCCGCGCGGGCGCCGACCTCATCATCAGCTACTTCGCGCCGGAAGTCGCCCGGTGGCTGCGCACGTGAACGCCCCCGGCAAGCCGGCGTCGTCGGCCGGCGTTCCATCCGCGGCGCTCGCCTCGGACGCGGGCGCGTTCCTCGCCGCCTGTCGCCGCCAGCCCGTGCCGTACCGCCCTATCTGGATCATGCGCCAGGCCGGACGCTACCTGCCGGAGTACCGCGAGCTGCGGGCGCGCGTGTCCTTCGAGCAGCTGGTGCGCACGCCCGAGCTCGCGGCGGAGGCGACGCTGCAGCCGCTGCGACGTTTCGAGCTCGACGCCGCGATCCTGTTCAGCGACATCATGACTCCGCTGCAGGGGATGGGAGTCGCGCTCAGCTTCGAGCCCGGGCCGGTGGTGCACGAGCCGGTGCGCACCCGTGCGCAGATCGATGCGCTGCCGGAGCTCGTGCCGCAGCGTGACGTGCCGTTCGTGCTCGACACCGTGCGCCTGGCTCGTGCCGGCCTGCCGCGCCGCACGCCGCTCATCGGCTTCGCCGGCGCGCCGTTCACGCTCATGTGCTATCTCGTGTGCGGGCGGCCGTCGAAGGAATTTGCGGCGGCCCGCACGTTCCTCTACGCGCACCCCGCGGATACGCAGCGTCTGCTCGAGCGCCTGGCTGATGCGATGGCGGCGTACCTCGCGGCACAGGTCGCCGCCGGCGCCCAGGCGCTCATGCTGTTCGAGTCCTGGGCGGGGCTGCTCGCGCCGCGCGAGTTCTCCGCATTCGCGCTGCCGGCGGTGCGGCGCACGCTCGCGGCGCTGCGCAGCCTCGAGGTGCCACTCATCTATTATGTGAATCAGGGCGCCGTGCTCATGCCGGCGGTCGCGGGCCTGGACGTCGACGTGGTCGGCGTCGACTGGCGCGCATCCCTCACCCGGGTGCGGCAGGTGCTCGGGCCCGACAAGGCGGTGCAGGGCAACCTCGACCCGGCGGCGCTGTTTGCGCCGCCGCAGGAGCTGCGGCGCTGCGCGCTTGCTGTGCTCGAGGAGGCGGGCGCTGCGCCCGGACACATCTTCAATCTCGGGCACGGCATCTGGCCGGATACCGACCCCGACGCCGTGGCGCGTCTCATCGACTGCGTGCACGAGTACCGCTGACGATGGTCGCTCCATGAATACCGCCGATCGCTTCACCGCGAACGCGACCGGCTATTTCCGCGATCTGCAGCGGCGGTTGTGCGCGGCCTTCGAGACGTTCGAGGCCGGGGCGCGCTTCGAGGCGCGCGGCTGGCGCAAGCCCGACGGTCATCGCCTGCAGGGCGGAGGCGAGGCGCGGCTCATGCGCGGCGCGGTGTTCGAGAAGGTCGGCGTCAACGTGAGTCACGTCTGGGGTGTGATGTCCCCGGAAGCGCACGCGCAATTGCCCGGAGCGGCGGAGTCCGACGGCCGGTTCGTGGCCTGCGGGCTCTCGCTGGTCGCGCACATGCACAACCCGTACGTGCCGGCGCTGCACCTGAACCTGCGCTACCTCGCCACCTCGCGCGACTGGTTCGGCGGGGGCTCGGATCTCACGCCGACTTTCCCGCAGGCCGAGGACACCGCCGAGTTCCACGCAGCATTGCAAGCAGCGTGCGAGGCCTACCGGCCGGGCGCCTACCGCGAATACAAGGAGTGGTGCGACCGCTATTTCTACCTGCCGCACCGCCAGGAGCCGCGCGGTGTCGGCGGGATCTTCTTCGACGATCTCGCGGCTAGCGCCAGTGGTGCCGAATTCGCCTTCGTCCGCGGCGTTGGCGAGGCCGTACTTGGCGTCTTCCCGCGGATCGTCGCGCGGCGCAAGGACACCCCCTACGACGAGGCGGCGCGCGAGCGCCTGCTGGTCAAGCGCGGGCGCTACGTCGAGTTCAACCTGGTGTACGACCGCGGAACCCGCTTTGGCTTCAGCACCGACGCCGACCCGGACGCCTACCTGATGAGCCTGCCACCCCTGGTGAGATGGTGATGCGGCTAGCCATGGTCATCCGCGTGGCCGTTGCGACCGGCTCTGAGCCAGCTCGCGGGGGGTGTCGACCAGAAGAACTGCTGCGGCCACGCATGCGCCGCGCGCCAGCGCTCGCGCAGCACCGCGGCGATGGCCTCGAGGGTCTCCGCCGGGGGGCACCACACCTCTCGCCAGAGGCTCTCGGGTTCCACAGGCGGCTCCTCCCCTAAAGCTGCGAATCGCAGGTTCAATGGTGAGTCCGGAGAGCGCGTGCCAAGTTCCCGCAGATTATGTTGCCCGGTGGCGACGGCGACTGCGGATATCGCCACAGATGCCCGTTCGAGGGCCCACGTGAACGCCATTTAAACCCCCGGGGTCCGGCCCGTCTCTAAGGGATCGATGACACTCGCACAGGCCGAGGAGACACGGATCGACTGGGAGGGAGCGCTCGTCGAGCGCGCCCGCAGCGGCGACACCCGCGCCTTCGAGCGGCTCTACCGAGAGCACGTCGGCCGGGTGTACGGCCTGTGCCTGCGCATGACCCGGGAGCCACAATTGGCCGAAGACTGCACGCAAGAGACCTTCATCAACGCCTGGCGCGCGCTCGGCGGATTCGAGACGCGCAGCTCGCTCGGCACCTGGCTGTACCGCATTGCGGTGAACGTGGCGCTCGGCAAGCGCCGCAAGGCCGGCGCGGTCGAGATTGCCATGGACGACGACGACGGAGAGCTGGCGTCCGGGTGGACGCTCGAGACTCCGATCGAGGTGCAGGAGATCGAATCGGCTGTCGCCGGGCTTCCCGATGGCGCGCGCGATGCGCTGGTGCTGCACGCGCTGTACGGCTATTCGCACGCCGAGGCGGCGCAGATGCTCGGCATCGCCGAGGGCACCTGCAAAGCGCAGCTCCATCGTGCACGCCGGCTGCTGCGCGAAAGGCTCGGCGTGGAGGTTAACTGACATGACGGACTCGCCTGTAAACCAACCGCGTACGGTGAGCTCGCTGCGCGATCTGCCGCAGTCGGTCGCTCCCGGACGCGACCTGTGGCCGCAGATCGAGGCGCAGCTCGGCGCGCCGACGTCCGCCGGCGCCCGCGCGGCTGCCGGACGGCGCGCCGCCTTCGCGCCCCGCCCGTGGCTTGCGGCGGCGGCCATGGTGGCCTGCGTCGCGGTCGGTGTGTGGATCGGACGCGCGGGACTTTCAGGGCCGCACGCCCCGGCGACCGCCACTACGGGCACGGGCGGCCCGGAGACCCCGGCCATGCTCGATGCGGCCTACGTGAGTGATCCGCGCTACCAGCGCGAGCACGCGGCGCTCATGAAGTCGCTGCAGGCGCAACTCGCGACGCTGCCGGCGCCGACGCGCGCCAAGGTCATGGCGAGCCTCGCGACCATCGGGCACGCCCGGCAGGACCTCGAGCAGGCGCTCGGACGCGATCCGAGCAACGCGCTGCTGCAGGAGCTGCTCGTCAACACTTACCAGGATGAGATGCGCGTCCTCACCGACGTGCGCGAGGCCAGCGACGCTGGCAGGGGGATCTGACTATGCGTTTGATATCTGTGTTTGGACCGGTCGCGGTGCTGCTGCTCGCCAGCGCGGGGGCACGCGCCGCGGATTCCACCACTTTCGACCGGCAGGTGGCCGCGCAGCCGAACGGCGTGGTCGACGTGTCGAGCACCACCGGAACGATAGAGGTATCCGGCTGGGACCGCGCCGAGGTGAGCGTACACGCCGACCTCGGCGCGGACGTCGATCACGTCGAGATGACGAGCGACCAGGGCCGCACCATCGTCAGGGTACTGCTGCGGCCGCACATCATGAGCTCGTTCCTTCTGGGCGGTCGCAGGGACACGCACTTGCACGTGCAGATCCCCAAGGGCAGCGAGCTCGACGTCAGCACGGTGAGTGCGGACGTCACCTCCAACGGCGTCCAGGGCGTGCAGCGGCTGCGCACGGTGAGCGGTGACATTGCCGCGGAGCTCGGACCCGCCGACCTCGAGGTGAAGACCGTGAGCGGTGATGTGAAGCTGCGCGGTCATGGGCAGCCGGCGCGGCTCACCGTCGGCACGGTGAGCGGCGACGTGCACCTGGATCACGGCGCCGGCGCGCTCGAGGGGACCACCGTGAGCGGTGAGTTCACCGCCTCGCTCGACAGCACGCGCTCGGTGCGCGTGCACAGCACCTCCGGCGACTTGCGCCTCGACGCGCGGCTCGACCGCGGCGCCGAGTTCGAGGCGCAGACCGTGAGCGGCGATGTCAAGGTGCACGCGCCCTCCGAGGCCGGCTTGCAGTATGACGTCGACACGCTGAGCGGCGACATCACCGACTGCTTCGACGCGCAGCCCGAGCGCAGCAGCGGCTACGGACCCGGCCACCACCTGCGCGGCTCGCGCGGTGAGGGTAGCGCGCGCCTGCGGCTGCGGACCATGAGCGGTGACATCCAGCTGTGTGACCACTGACGGTGGTTGCGGCGCCGCGCTGTGGTTGCCATCCCCGCTGTGGTTAGAATCCCGATGTGCCCGCCCCGCCCAACCCAGCGCCGCCGCAGTCCTCGCCGATAGCTTCGGCACTCATCGAGTGGCACGCCCGCGAGGGCCGTCACGATCTTCCCTGGCAGCATGAGCGCACACCCTATCGGGTGTGGGTGTCGGAGATCATGTTGCAACAGACTCAGGTGGCCACCGTCACCGCGTACTACCAGCGCTTCATGCGGCGCTTCCCCGACGTGGCGACGCTCGCCGCGGCGCCGATCGACGAAGTGCTGCACCTGTGGTCGGGCCTCGGATACTACGCGCGCGCCCGCAACCTGCAGCGCGCCGCCGGCGTGGTCTGCGAGGAGTTCGGCGGGGAGCTGCCGCACCGCTTCGAGGATCTGGCGCGCCTGCCCGGCATCGGGCGCTCGACCGCCGGAGCGATCCTGGCGCTGAGCGCGGGCCAGCGCTTTGCGATTCTCGACGGCAACGTGCGGCGCGTGCTGGCGCGCTACTTCGGCGTGCCGGGGACCGCCGGCGGGAGCGCCGTGACGCGGCGTCTGTGGGAGCTGTCGGAGCGCTGCACGCCGCACACCGAGGTCGCGGACTACACCCAGGCGGTGATGGACCTCGGCGCCACCGTGTGCGTGCGCCGCAAGCCGCTGTGCGAGTACTGCCCGCTGTCGGCTGGCTGCTTCGCGCGCCGTACCGGCCGCCAGCACGAGCTGCCGGCGCCGCGCGCGGCGCGCGTGCGGCCCGCGCGCCGCGTGTTCATGGTGGTCGCGCTGCACGCCGACGGCAGCGTACTGCTCGAGCGGCGCCCGGAGCACGGCGTGTGGGGCGGCCTGTGGTGCCTGCCGGAGTTCGCCACCGCGACGGCCGCACAGGCATTCATCCGCCAGTCGCTCAGCGCGGCCGAGATGGCGCCGCAACCCCTGAGCACGCTCGAGCATGCCTTCACGCACTTCAGTCTCATCATCACGCCGCTGCTGGTGCGCTGCGCCGGCGCGGCTGCCGTCGTGGATGAGGCGCGCAGCCTCTGGTATAAGCTGAACGAACCGGCGCGCATCGGACTGCCCGCGCCGATCAGCGCGCTGCTCGCGCGCTTAGGGACAGAGACCCTGTTCGATGCGCAGCTCGCCGCGCGGTGACGGCAACGATGTCGAGAACAGTGCAGTGTGTGCTGCTGAAACGCGAGGCCGCGGGCCTCGAGCGCGTGCCGTACCCGGGTGAGCTCGGCCGCCGGATCTACGACAGCGTCTCCAAGGAGGCTTGGGCGCGCTGGCTCAGCCACCAGACCATGCTCATCAACGAGTATCGCCTGACGCCGATGGAGCCCAAGGCGCGCAAGTTCCTCGAGGCGGAGATGGAGAAGTTCTTCTTCGGCGCGGGCTCGAGTGCGCCCGAAGGGTATCAGCCGCCGCCGGCTTAGAGATGGATCAGGCCGCGCTTGTGCGCGACCGCCACCGCCTCGGTGCGGCTGATGGCATCCAGCTTGGTGAGAATCGCCTTGACATGCGTCTTCGCCGTCCCTTCGGTGATCGACAACCGCCGCGCGATGTCCTTGTTGCTGCGTCCCTGGGCGACCAGCTGCAGCACGTCGAGCTCGCGCTGGGTGAGGCTCGGCTTCGCCATGCGCTGCAGTGCCTTGGCGGCCACGGTGGAAGAGGTGTAAGGGCGATCCTCGCTCACCGCGCGGATGGCGGACAGGATCTCCTGGCGCGGCGCGTCCTTCAGCAGGTAGCCCTTGGCGCCCTGCGACAGGCACTGAAAGATGTCCTCGTCGCCATCGTAGGTCGTCATGACGAGAATGCGCGCCTTGGGGTGAATCTCGAGCAGGCGCTGCACGACCGCCACGCCGTCGCGCTTGGGCATGCGCAGATCCAGTATCAGTACGTCCGGCCGGTGCTGCTCGTAGCAGGCGATCGCCGCATCGCCGTCGCCCGCCTCGGCGACCACTTCCATGTCGGGCTGCTGGTTCACCATGGCGGCGAGCCCATCGCGCACTACCGGATGATCATCGGCCAGTATGACGCGGATATTGCCTTTCATGACGGCGGCCACTCAGACCTCTTCGCGCCTGACGATGCGCACGCTGACCCGCGTGCCCTGGCCCGGCTGGCTGTCGATCTGCCAGTCCCCGCCGATGGCGCCGGCGCGCTGGCGCATGCTCGAGAGCCCGAAACCCTGGCGCGCATAGACGTCGGGACGCTCCTCCATGCCGACGCCGTCGTCGATGATCGCCATGATCCACTGTCCGGTCTCATCCATCAGCGTGATGCGCACGGTGCGCGGACGCGCATGGCGCACGGCGTTGCTGACCGCCTCCTGCGCAATGCGCAGCAGCTCGTGCTCGTGCTCTGGCTTGAGCCCGGTAGTGACGCCGCCGCCTTCGAAGGTGCAGGTCACACCGCCGGGCACGGTGGAGCGCTCGGCGAGCTGGCGCAGCGCCACCTCGAGCCCGTTGCGCCGCGTCTGATCGAGGCGCAGCGCCATCACCGAGCGGCGCGCCTCGGCGAGCCCGTCGCGCGCCAGGTCGCGGATGCGCGTCAGGGTTACCGCCAGCTCCGAGTTGCGCTTCTTGCACGGGGGGAATTCCTCGACTGCGCCGAGCTGCATCAGGATGCCGGTGAAGGCCTGCGCCAGCCCGTCGTGGATCTCCTGGCCGATGCGGGTGCGCTCCATGAGCACCGCCGCCTCTTTGGCCGAGTAGGCGAGGCGAGTCAGCTGCACCGCGAGCGTCGCCTGCTGCGCCAGCGCCACCAGCATCTCGCTGCGCTGTACGTCCTCGGCCGGGCGGCGGAAGCTCAGGATCAAGAAGCCGACGTTGTGCGCCCCGAAAACCAGCGGGTACACCACGGTGCCGACACAGCCCATGCTGCGATGGAACTCGATCGCACCCGGCCAGATCTCCTCGTGCTGGGTCGCGACCTCCACATAGAGCGGCTCGCGCAGCTCGCCGTAGCGCTTGGTGAAGGGCGAGCCCGCCACCGGGACCGAGGCGGCGAACGGCGGCGGCGCCACCTGCCCGTCGCGTACGTGGGCGATGATGCGCCACTGCTGCAGGGCATCCTTCAGCACCACCACCGCGCCCGAGGTCGCATCGAACTGACGCGTGGCCTCGAGCACCATGTGGCCCATGAAGCTGTGCAGCTCGGTCTCGCCGGCGAGCCGCTCGAGGTTGCCGCGGATCACCGCATTCGCCTTGGCGAGCTCGACGAAGCGCTCTTCGGCGGCGCGCTCGCGCTCGTGGCGCACGTCATCCACCAGGCGCTCGCGGTGCAGTGCCGCGCCGATCACTCCGGCGGCGGTCTCGAGGGCGGCGAGCTCCGCGGCATCGATGGCGCGATGCTGCCGCGTATTGTCGAAGCCCACGACGCCCGTGAACTCGCCGGCGACGAATATCGGCACGATCGCCTTGGTCCGGGTGCCGATGCCCTGGATGACTGAGAAGGTATTCTCGTGAGTGATCTCATCCTTGCTGAAGCAGACGCTGCGCCCGGCGCGCAGCTCCGCGAAGATATCGGAGTACTGCCGCTCATCGCACGTGCACGGCTCGCCCACCGGTGCCGAGGGCGCGGCTCCCTCGCCCGTCCATTCGCTCACCACCACGAGCAGCGGCTCGCCGTTGGGACCGGTGTGGGTCCGCATGAGATTGACGCGGTCGACATGCGCCGCCTCGCCGATGATGCCGAGCACGCCCGGAATCGCGGCGCCCACGTCCGGAGCCTCGAGCAGCATGCGGCTCGCTTTCGCGGTGGCCGTGAGCAGCCGCTCGCGCCCCTGGAGCGACTCGTTGATGCGCGCCAGCTCCTCCGCGCATGGAAAGGTTTGTGGCGGTGGCTCGAGGTGGGCGACGTTTGCGTTCATGCGTGAGCCTTCGATCCGTGATAGCGGGCGGTCGGTCGCAAAGTGTAGCGCGCTCCGCGCGCTATCCGGCCATAGTTAACCCTCGGACTCCCCACTGGCAGGCTTCGGACTCGCTCCTTTGAGAGAGACTTCCGGGGACTGCGAGCGCGCGGTGCCGGGGAAGTGCGACGCCCGACGACGCGCGAACCCGCACAGGAATCAAGGGCTTAAGTGCCCGCGCTTGCTTGACGTGCCGCCCGGGGGCCGGGTGTAATACGCGCCCTCCCACCCCGGCGGCCAGGTAGCTCAGTTGGTAGAGCAGCGGACTGAAAATCCGCGTGTCGGTGGTTCGATTCCGCCCCTGGCCACCATGAAATCAAACAGTTAGACGCATGGCGATTCTTAATGTCCACCACCGCACGTGCTACCGTTATTCGCAGCCCGTCGAGTTCGGTGAACACCGGTTGATGTCCCGGCCGCGCGACAGCCACGATCTGCGGCTCATCGACACGACGCTCCTCATTGACCCGCCGCCGAGCACGCTACGATGGATTCACGATGTGTTCGGCAATTCCATCGCCATTGCGACTTTCGATCGGTCGGCGGATACGCTCACGTTCGATTCCGCGTTTCGGGCGCAACACTATCCATCGGTCTCGGAGGCTATCGTAGTTGAACCCTACGCCGCACGCTTTCCCTTCAGTTACTCCGCTGACGACGCACTAGATTTGGGGCGGACCAAGGAGCGCCACTATCCGGATCCGGATCACAGGGTCGATGAGTGGATAAAGAGCGTGCTGGATCGCACCCCGGGGGGCAGGACGTTCGATACCCTGGTGGCGATGACCTCCGCGATTAAAGAGCAGTTTAAGTATGCTATGCGCGAGCTGGAAGGCGTGCAGTCCCCGCTCAAAACGCTCGAGCTTCGTAGCGGCAGCTGTCGGGATTTCGCGGTTTTCATGATGGAGGCCGTGCGCGGCCTCGGCCTGGGAGCGCGCTTCGTGTCGGGCTACCTCTACGATGAGCACCTCGTCGGTGCTGCGGGCGGTATGGTCGGCACTGGCGCAACCCACGCATGGCTGCAGGTTTATCTGCCGGGCGCGGGTTGGGTGGAGTTCGATCCGACCAATGCCCTCGTCGGCGGGCGCAATCTGATTCGCGTAGCGGTGGCACGCGATGCGGCGCAGGCGGTGCCGGTGGTGGGAAGCTTCAAGGGCCCTGCGCGGTCTTTCCTGTCACTGTCAGTGGACGTCAGTGTCGTTACTGAGTAATCGGCTCCACGGTCACGGACACCGAAAGCTTGTGCGTTGCACCGCCGAGGATCACCCCGTGCAGCGGTGAGACATCGCCGAAATCGCGGCCCCAGGCAACGGCGACGTGATCCGTACCCACCCGTGCATTGTTGGTGGGATCGAGCTCGAGCCAGCCGAGCGGCGGCGTGTAGACCGCCACCCACGCGTGTGAAGCGCCGGATCCGATCGCAAGTGGCGCGCCCGACTCGGCGCCGCCCGTGGGCCCCGCGCGCAGGTATCCACTGACATAGCGTGCGGCGAGACCGCGTGATCGCAAGCAACCGATCATGAGATGGGCAAAATCCTGGCAGACGCCACGGCGCTTTTTCAGCACCTCTAGCAACGGCGTGCCGACGGTGGTTTCACCCTTGGCGTATTTGATTTCCCGGTGCAGCTTCATCATCAGGGCATCGGCACACTCGAGGATGGGGCGGCCCGCCGGAAAGCATTCCGCTGCGTAGTCGGTGAGCTCCTGCTTCACTCGCACATAAGGCGATTCATGGCGAAATCGGCACGCCTCGAGATTCTCGCGCGTCGGCCACGCGCCGTGATACGCAAGATCGGCACAGAGCCACTCCCACGGTACGCTGTGCGCGGCGAATACCTTCGGCCGTGGGTGCACATCGACCTCCATCTGTGTCACCACCTCGAGCCGGCGATGCGGATGCTCAAACTCGATGCGCGTTAGGGCATTGCCGAAGGTGTCGATCTCGTCGTGGCGCCGGTACGTCGCGGGTTTCACGCTGATCGAATGCTCCAAGCATTGCTGGAACGGCGCCGGACGCGGCACGAGATGCAGCATGTGATGGGCATGCAGCACGTCGCTTGCGTACGCGTAGACCGTTTCGTGATGGATGCGATAGCGCATGCGCTCGCTCACGTCCACACGGACTGGGAGTCCGCGGTGTGAGAGAAATGGCGCATCGAGAGCCGGTCCGAGAGCTGCCCGCCAGCAGCTTGCAGTGCCGTCAGTCGCGCCGCTAGCGTTTGTCGCGACGCTTGCGCCTCATCGCCCTCACCCTCGAGTGTCAACAGCTCACGGTCGGTAAATTCGGGGATCGTCTCTTCCAGGCCCGGATCGCGGCTGATCTTTAAAGACGCCGCGAGCTCCTGGAGATCTCGCGCAATGGAACCGCACTGAAACGCGAGCGACACCGGGTGATGGGCATCGCGCACCAGCAGATCGATGGCGGAACCCAACCGCGGAGCGACAAAATAACGCGATCGATAGATGCTGATGCTGTGGCAGACGTCGAGAAGCCATTCGACCTGACGCTGACGCGTGGCCGAAGCTGCTACCAGATGCTGGGCCAGCAATCCCGCCGTGAACTGCAGTCGCTCGATACGTCGTCCGATCCGCAGCAGCCGCCAGCCTTCGTCGTGCGTCATGTCCTCGGCGGCGTAACCGGAGAGCGCGGCCAGTGACAACGCGAGTCGCTCAAGCGCTTCGCGTGGCTCTTGGCGTGAAGCGGCCGCCTCTTGAACCTGCCGTTGCAGTCCGACCACCGCGCGCCAGTAGCGGGCCGAGAGACGACTGCGAACCTGGGAGGCGCACCAGGCAATTCGCTTGACGTCCGCTGCGATGCCATATGGATCACGATCGTCACGCAGACTTGCGGGCGGCTGCGAATCCTTCGCGATGACACCGAGCGTGCGGCAGATGCGCACTGCGTGTATCCACACGCTCCTGTCGACACGCACACGCACGGTGCTGCGCAAGAGCCGCGCATTGTCGGCACAGCGGACGGTATAGCGCCCCAGCCAGAAGAGATTCTCTGCCAGTCGCGAGGGCACCTCGTCGGGCCGTATGGACACCTGCAAACGGTGCGTTCCCGTCGCCGCGCGCACGTCCTCCCCGTCCGACAATACCCAGATATCCTTGCTGCCGCCGCCGCGCTGCGTCGATACGACATCGACGGCGTTCTCCGCGGCGACGCGTGCCAGGCCGCCGGGCAGCACGCGAAATCCAGATTGAGTTGCAATGGCGTAGACACGAATGGTGAATGCCCTGGCCGCAAAGTTCGGTGTGCCGTTCGAGCGCCATACAGGCGCCTGCGACAGTGCGACATGCTCCTGCGCCACGTACGCGTAGGCACGGCTCTGCAACCGCCGTATGAGCGCTGCCCGTTCCTCTCCTTCAATATCGCTGCCGAACACCGGCTCGAAGCGCTGATTGGGATAGGTGGGCTTCACGACGAGCCGATCGAGATTCGCGAGCACGTAGTCGAGCGCCGGCTTCTCGCCGCACCACCAGGTGGCGACGGCGGGCAGCTGCAGCGACTCACCCAGAAGGCGCTCGGCGACGCCGGGCAGAAATCCGAGCCACGCTGCGGATTCGAGCACCCCCGTGCCCAAGGCATTGGTGATCACTACATTCTGGGCCCGGATCGCGCCGATAAGTCCGGGCACGCCCAAAGCGGAGGCGCTGCGCAGTTCCACCGGATCGCAATAGTCATCGTCGAGTCGGCGCAGGATCGTGTGCACCCGCTTGAGTCCACCGAGCGTCTTGAGATACACGATCTCGTCGCGCACCGTGAGGTCATGTCCTTCCACGAGGGGCAGGCCCAGCCGACGCGCCATATAGGCGTGCTCGAAATAGGTCTCGTTGAAGGGACCCGGCGTGAGAATGACGACCAGCGGATTGGTGCTGTCGTCATATAAGCTGCGCAGGCGTTCGCGCATTTCGCTGAAGAAATGGCGCACACGCCGCACGCCCAGGTCGCGGATTGCCTCCGGTAGGACCTGCTCGATGATGTCGCGATTCTCTAACGCGTACCCGGCTCCCGAAGGCGCCTGAGTGCGATCCGCGAGCAGCCACCACCGGCCATCGGGCGCGCGCGCCAAGTCGGCGGCATAGACATGCAACCAACTTGCGCCCCTGGGCACAAGGCCGTGACAGGGCCACAGGAAATTCGGGTGCCCGAACGGCAGCTCCGGCGGCACCAGTCCTTCTGCGAGCAAGCGTTGCGGCCCGTAAAGATCCGCGAGCAACGCTTCGAGCACGCGCGCGCGTTGCGCCACACCTTTCTCAATCTCGCGCCACTCGTCCTGCGAGATGACAAGGGGTAATGGGTCGAGTGCCCACGGGCGGTCTGCGCCCTGCGGGTCGGAGTAGACGTTGTAGGCGACGCCGTTCTCGACGATCAACCGTCGCGTGAGTTCCAGCGCGCGGCGCGCGGTATCATCCGCCTTGACGGCGATCACGCCCTCAACAAGCGCCCGCCAGTGCGCGCGCACCGCACCGTGCTCATCGAGAAGTTCGTCGTAGCGGCGGGGATCGGGGATGTAGCTTGCAAGACACGCCTCGATCCCGGGCGTCACGACACGCTGGTCGCTCATCGCTTCACTCTTCATGTGCGGCGCAGATCGAGCGTGCAGGGGAGCTCCGGACTGATCTGCGCCGGCAGCAGCGAACTCTCACCGGGCGTGTGTCCGGTGCGGATGAAGCGCGCCAGCCGTCGGCTTTCAGACTCGAAGGCATTCACCGGGAAGGCCGTATAGTTGCGGCCGCCCGGATGCATGACGTGGTACTGGCAGCCGCCGAGCGAGCGGCTCATCCAGGTATCGAACAGATCAAAGGTGAGGGGCGAGTGGACGCCGATCGTCGGGTGCAGCGCCGACGCCGGCTGCCAGGCCCGGTAGCGCACGCCGCCGACGAACTCTGCGGCCGTGCCCGTGGCTTGCAGCGGGATGGGCCTACGGTTGCAAGCCAATACGTACCGATCCGACACTAGTCCTGTCGCCTTGACTTGCACGCGCTCCAGCGAGGAGTCGACATAGCGTGTGGTAGCGCCGACAGCGCCCTCCTCGCCCATGACGTGCCAGGGCTCGAGCGCCTGCCGCAGCTCGATCTCGACGCCGCGCGCAGCGAAGTCGCCGTACTTCGGGAAGCGGAATTCCACATGCGAAGCGAACCATTCCGCCCGCAGTGGATAGCCTGCAGCATTTTGCTCCGCGATGACATCGGCAAAGTCCTGGGCGATGAAGTGGGGCAGCATGAAGCGATCGTGCAACTCGGTGCCCCAGCGCACCAGACGCGCGGGCGAGTACGGCGTACGCCAGAAACGCGCCACGAGGGAGCGTAACAGGAGCTGCTGCGTGAGGCTCATCCGCTCGTGGGGTGGCATTTCAAAGGCACGCAACTCGAGCAACCCCATCCGCCCGGTCGGGCCATCGGGCGAATACAGCTTGTCGATGCAGAATTCGGCGCGATGCGTATTGCCGGTCACGTCGATGAGCAGATTGCGGAACAGTCGATCGACCAGCCAGGGCGGGCACTCAGCGCCTGGCGGCGGCAACTGCCGAAAGGCGATCTCGAGCTCACTCAGCGAGTCATTTCGCGCTTCGTCCAGGCGTGGCGCCTGCGAAGTGGGGCCGATGAACAGGCCGGAGAACAAATACGACAGCGAAGGGTGATTGTGCCAATACGCCAGTAGGCTTCGCAACAGGTCGGGACGGCGCAGGAATGGCGAATCCGCGGTGGTCGCACCGCCTAAGACAAAGTGATTGCCACCACCCGTGCCTGTATGGTGCCCGTCGAGCATGAATTTCTCGGAGGTGAGGCGCGACAGACGCGCGGCGCCGTAAAGATGAGTGGTTCGCTCCACGAGTTCGTCCCAAGAGGAGGCGGGATGAATGTTGACTTCGATGACACCCGGATCCGGCGTCACCCGAAAGTTACTGAGACGCGGATCACGCGGCGGCTCGTAGCCTTCGAGGACGACCGGTTGCGACAACGAATCAGCGGTGGCTTCGACTGCGGCGATGAGCTCGAGATAATCCTCGAGATGACCGGTCGGCGGCATGAAGATGTAGAGCACCCCGTGACGAGGCTCAGCGCAGATCGCGGTTCGTGCGATCCAGTGTGCCGACTCGTGGTTGCGTGGCGCCCGTGACGCTTGTGAACCGCGCGATCCGGGCGTTGACGTCCCAAGCTGTTGGCGAATCTTCGCGTATCCCGGAAGCGATGCAAACTCCTGGTTGGGATCCGGCGCATGCAGCTGCGGGCGGTCCGCTGGTGCGGCCCACGGCAGCGAATCGAGGGGAAGCCGCATGCCCATGGGGGAGTCCCCGGGCATCAGATAGCAACGCTTGCGGCGCAGAAACCAGGCGCCGGTCTGCCAATGCGTGCCACTCGCATCGCGGGCGATCGGCAAGACGTAACCGATCACGCGGTCGAGCCCTTTGTCGAACAGGCGAGCAAGGCGAGCGCCCTCCTGTGCATCGTCAAGCCGTGAGTCCCGGCTGTCGACGTTGGCGGGCAACCGGTGCTCTCGCCACTCATAGTAAAACGGGTCTTCGTAAGCCGCGAACACGAGCTCGGGGGACAGCCCGAGTTGGGAGGCAAAGGCGGCGAGAAATTCGTGCGCTGTTTGCGCGGTCGCGCCATAGTCAATCGTCTCATCGGCAATGAGCGCCTGATTGCACCAGATCGCTTCGGCGTCACGACGCCAGAAGCAGTTGAGCGACCAGCGCGGCAGCCGCTCGCCCGGATACCACTTGCCCTGGCCGAAATGCACCAGGCCCGTCGGGGCATACCGCTCGCGCAGGCGCTGATACAGATCGACCGCGAGAGCGCGTTTATTTTCCCCGAGCGCCGCGGTGTTCCATTCCGCGCCATCCGGATCATCCACCGATACGAACGTCGGTTCTCCACCCATCGTGAGGCGTACATCGAGCCCCACCAAGTCCTCGTCGATCGCCCGACCCAGGAGCTCGATCTGTGTCCATTGCGCCTCGGTGTAGGGCTTGGTGACGCGGGGCGCCTCCCAGACGCGATTCACACGCAGCGTATGCTCGAACTTGACTGTGCACTCCTCGACCGCTCCCGTAACAGGCGCTGCAGCTGACGGTTCAGGCGTGCAGGCGAGTGGGATATGCCCCTCGCCTGCGAGCAGGCCCGAGGTCGGATCGAGGCCGATCCACCCGGCGCCGGGCAGATAAACCTCGCACCAAGCATGCAGGTCCGCAAAATCGGCGGCCGGTCCGGAGAGCCCGTCAAGGGACCGCACATCCGCCGCGAGTTGGATGAGGTAACCCGACGCGAACCGAGCGGCAAGCCCCAGATTGCGCAGCAATTGCACCAGCAGCCATGCCGAATCGCGGCATGAGCCCGAAGCGTTCAACAGCGTCTGTTCAGGCGTTTGCACGCCAGGCTCAAGTCGAATCAGGTAGCGCACATCCCGGGCCAAACGCCCATTGAGGTCGACGAGAAAATTCGCCGTATTGACGGACACAGCTGGAATCGAGGCGAGGTACTCGGCAAAGCGCGGGCTCGCGGGTGCCTTCACCAGATACGGCACGAGAGCACGCTGCTCCTCGGCCGTGTAGGCGAGCGGAAAGTTCTCCGCGTGCGGCTCGAGAAAGAAGTCGAACGGATTGAGCACCGCCATCTCGGCGATCAGATCGACCTCGATGCGCAGCTGCTCGGTCTTGTCTGGAAACACTAGGCGCGCGAGATAATTTGATTCCGGATCCTGTTGCCAGTTAATGAAGTGTCGGGCCGGCTCGATGCTCATCGAGTAGGACAGAATGCGTGTGCGCGAATGCGGGGCCGGCCGCAGACGCACCACCTGAGGACTTAAGGCCACGCGCCGGTCATATCGGTAGTGCGTAACGTGATTCAGCGCAACATGGATCGACACAGCCGGCATTATACGGACGCCGGCGGGGGGTTTGGACGGCACCGGGGGCATCTCCTGTGCACCATTCTGGGTCGTGCGGCACACCGAACCGGGTCACGCGCAACGACGTTCGATGCCCGCCAAAGTGGGCTAGTATGTTCAACAGAGTGCCAGATGTTCCGGCCCACGCCGCTTAAGAGCGCTCATGAGCATCAATTGGACCAGCTACTGCGCAACCGGCCTGCATGACGAGCTGATCGGCCCGGGCGGCGGTGCGCGTGTCGCCGGTCGTGCGCTCATACGTCACCTGTCGGAGCTTGGAAGTGAGGAGCTCGGCGTGCGCCAGCAGGCCGCCGAACTCGCCATCAAGGTGATGGGCGTGACCTTCACCGTGTATCACGAGCAGGACGGTTCGATCGATCGCGCCTGGCCACTCGATATCATTCCGCGCATCATTTCCTCGAGGGAGTGGAACCGGATCGCGGCGGGCCTGAAACAGCGCGTTGGCGCGCTCAATCACTTCATCAACGACGTTTATCACGCGCAACGTATCGTCAAGGACGGTGTGTTTCCGCACCATATCATTGCGTCCTCGAAAAACTTCCGGCCGAATTGCGTCGGTATCAGTCCGCCGCAGGGCTGCTGGGCGCACGTCTGCGGCTCGGATCTGGTGCGCGACAAAGACGGCACTGTCTACGTGCTCGAGGACAACCTGCGCGTACCGTCCGGTGTTTCCTACATGATCGAGAACCGGCAGGTCGTGAAGCGCGTGCTCCCGGAGCTGTTTGAGAGCACTGCGATTCTTCCTGTCGATGATTACCCCTCCCAGCTACATGAGATGCTGGTGGCACTATCTCCCCGACGCGAGCGATTGCCGGAGGTCGTGGTGCTCACGCCCGGTATCTACAACTCGGCGTACTTCGAACATTCGTATCTCGCCCGGCAGATGGGCTGCGAACTCGTCGAGGGCAGAGATCTTGCAGTACACGACGATGAGTGCGTGTACATGCAGACGATCCACGGCTGGACCCGTATTGATGTGATCTACCGGCGGATCGACGATGACTTCCTTGATCCGGAATCCTTCCGCGCTGAATCCACGCTCGGCGTTCCGGGGCTTATGCGCGCATGGGCGAAAGGCAACGTGGCTCTGGCTAACGCTCCCGGCGCGGGCGTCGCGGATGACAAGCTCGTGTACACCTACGTACCCGACATGATTCGCTACTACCTCGACGAGGATCCGATTCTCCCCAACGTTCCCTCGTGGCGCTGTGCGGAGCCTGAACAGCTCGAGCATGTTTTGCATCATCTGGATTCACTGGTGGTCAAACCCGTCGACGGCTCGGGCGGCTATGGAATGCTGATGGGTCCCGCAGCGAGCCAGCGCGAACGCAATCAATTCGCCACGCAGCTGAAGGCAGCGCCGCGCAATTTCATCGCGCAACCGGTGATAACGCTGTCCACCGTGCCGACCTTCGTCGATGACCACATCGAACCGCGTCATGTGGATCTGCGTCCCTTCATCCTTAGTGGTCCGAAGACCTACGTCACGACCGGTGGACTGACCCGCGTTGCCCTGCGTGAAGGCTCGCTAGTGGTCAATTCCTCGCAGGGCGGTGGCAGCAAGGACACCTGGATCGTCGACATAGAGGCATGACGCATGCTCTCCCGTGTCGCGGAGAATGTCTATTGGCTGGCACGCTACCTCGAGCGTGCGGAGAACATGGCGCGCCTGGTCAACGTCAACGCGAATCTGCTCCTTGACCTGCCGCCCGAATACCGGCCAGGTTGGTTGGCGCTCATCGACATCACCGGCAGCCGCGAGCTGTTCGATGCGCGCGAGAAGCGGGCCGAGGAGCGTGACATCGTCCATTTCCTGATTGCCGACCTTGCTAACCCCGGATCGATCCTCTCATCGGTCAGTTGCGCACGCGAAAACGCTCGCACGTTGCGTGACGTTCTTCCGAACGAAGTTTGGGAGCACATGAATGAGATGTTCATGGAAATCAAAGAGAAGTTACCGGCGGCGTTGAGCAAGCGCGCGCGCTTCCATTTCCTACAACGCATCATACGGGGCATGCAGACGCTGACCGGCGAGCTTGAAGGAACGATGAGCCGCAACGATGCGTTCACGTTGCTGATGCTCGGTCGCAATCTGGAGCGTGCCGACATGACGAGCCGGATCATTGATGTGCGTTCCGCGCAGTTGCTGCCCGCGGATGCGCCGGGGTTCCAGCCGTTCGAAACGATCCAGTGGCTCAACCTGCTGAAATCGCTGTCCGGCTATCAGATGTACCGCTTGAGCCAGCGAACCCGCGTCAGCCGCTCGGCCGTTCTCGACTTCGTGCTGCGAGACCTCCAGTTCCCGCGCGCGTGTCTGTTCTGCCTGAAAGAGGTCGAGCATTTCCTGCGGGCATTGCCTCGCAGCGCTAGCGTGTTGGGCTCACTGGAAGAGGCCCGCAGCTTCCTCGATAATGCGACCTTGGAGACTCTCGACCAGCCTGGTCTGCACGAGCTCATCGATCGATTGCAGGTACACATCATCGGGATGCACGAGCGCATCGCGCAGAGTTATTTTCCGCCGCGCGCCGGCGCTAGTGGCCAGAGTCAGGTCCAGTTTCTCAGCGATGAACGACAGAAAATACCGCTGTCGTTGGACGCCCCTTCGATCTGAGCGCGGCTTGTCGCGCCGACGACGTTCTGGTCACGGTGACTGCACCTCATCAGTCCAGACCTTGAAGCTGACGAGCGTATTCGCCCCGAATGTCGTGCTGATCGCGACGTCGATCGCATCGCGGCCTCTTGCCATTAATACTCGCCCGATCCGCGGCACGTTGTTGCGGGGATCGAAGGTATACCAGCGTCCTCCGAGGTACGCCTCGAACCAAGCGGCGAAGTCCATAGGACCATAGGGCGGCGGAATGCCAATGTCGCCGAGATAGCCCGTACAATACCGCGCCGGAATATTCATGCATCGGCAGAAAGCAATAGCAAGATGTGCGAAATCGCGGCAGACGCCGCGGCGCTCGTTGAACGTTTCCCAGGCTGTTCTGCTCGCACTAGCGTGTTGATACCCGAATGAGATGTGCTTGTGCACGAAATCGCAGATCGCCTGAACCCGACCCCAGCCCGTCGGGGTCTGACCGAACATGTTCCAAGCGATCTGCGAGAATTTTTCGGTATCGCAGTATCGGCTCGCCAGGAGAAAAACGAGGGCCTCTTCAGGCAAATCCTGTATCAAATGCTGCTGCGCAGACGTTGCAACGACCTCCGGCTCGCCCGAGTCATTGACGACAGCGGTACTCGTGATCCTGGTCTGACCCGTTGGCGCGACGATGCGACTGCACCAGTTGCCGAAGCTATCGCGATAGACCGCTATAGGAGTGGACGGGTCTGTGATTACATGATCCGGAACCGCGAGGTCGGATGCGCGCGTGTAGTGAATGTTCAGCAGCAAAATCATCGGCGTCGGCTGCGGACAGTCGTAGATCAATTCGTAGCCCACCCTGATCTTCACAACAGGCCTCCTTTGGACCTTAGGCTCACTAAGCCTGGAAACGTGGAGCGCACCAGATCGATTGCACCGCTTTCCCGGCTGCTGGCATCCGATGCCGTGATGGTGTCGGGAGCGGGAGCTCGTAACTCATTGCTTGCAATAAATCAGTGGCCCTCCGGCAACTCCCGGATCCAGATGTTGCGATAGCGCACCGCACTGCCGTGATCCTGCAGTGACAGGGGCAGCTTCTCCGGCTCCGCCACATAGGGTGGGCGCCTGCGGTGCGCGGTGGGTCCCGTCAGCTCCACGTCGTCCTGCACTAAAACGCCGTTTAAAAGCACCGTCATGCGCGCCGGCCGTGTCAGACGCCCCGCTGCATCGAAGCGCGGGCCATGAAACAAGATGTTGTAAGTCTGCCAGAGGCCCGGTGCGCGGGATGCGTTCACGAGCGGCGGGAACTGCCCATAGATGGCGCCCGCCTGGCCATCGGGGTAGGTCTGATTCTTGTACGAATCCAGCACCTGCACCTCGTAGCGGTCGTGCAGGAACACGCCGCTGTTGCCGCGATCCTGGTCCTCGCCGTGCGGCGGCGTGGGCTCGGCGAACTCCACGTGCAGTTGGCAGTCTCCGAAGCTCTCGCGCGTATAGAGTTGACCTGTTCCGGGCGCCACCTCGAAGTAACCCGAGCCGAGTTTCCATTTCGCGGCGCTCCCGTCTTTCTGTCGCCACTTCGAGAGGTCCCTTCCATCGAAAAGCAGCACGGCGTCAAACGGCGGCCGGCCGGCCATCTCCTGCGAGCTTGGTGTGCCGGGATCGACCACCGCGGGCTGCGGCCGGTTACGGTCATGTTGCGGGTAGCGCAGGTCGATGTGGGTCTGCGCGAAAACGATCGCAGGCCACGCGGATGCGAGGAACCAGAGACATCTCATACCGTTACCGTGCAAGGCGTGGGTTCGGCCTTCGCAATCGCCGCCAATACTCGACGACAAGGCAGGCGACACTCGGCTGCGCCTGCCATGGTCGACCTCCAATATTATCTGGCAGTTTCTCGGCGATTCAGCGGGTTGTGATCGCATCTCGGCAAAGTATTGGACGGAGCACTCCTGATTTTCTCACCTTTTACAATCGCTTAGCGCGTTTCTGAACCTGGAGGGTTCTGGTGCATTAGCGGCACCGCCAGCGCGACATGCCTTTACCGAAAACGGCGTTTTCGCGTGGGCGCCGCCTCCAAACAAACCGCGGTCATTCCGGCAGCCCGCTATTGAGCCCTCGTCAAGGCAGCGCCCGCTCCGTACGCACGCAGTTCCCTCGCTATTGCCTGATCGGTCGGGCCAGACGAGTGCGCAACAAGGTCAAGGATCGTGGCGTGGCCGCCGACCATACGATTGGGATCGCTACCGTGCGACAGCAGCAGCCGAACGGTATCGAGATGATGCTCTCGCACGGCGTCCTCCAACGCTGTGTGTCCGCTCCAATCAACCTTATCAACACTCGCCCCGTGACGAATCAGCAACTCAGCCAGGGAGGCGGCCCCGCTCCCTGCCGCGGCAACAAGCGGCACGGAGTCTTCGGTCCCGTTCGCGGACGCTCCGGCCGCGATGAGCGCCGTGCGGACCGGATCGTGCTTGTGAAGGCGGCGCTCTAGGAACGCGACCCAACTTGCACGCTGCGTCGCGGTCTTAACAACGCAGTCGTCCACAGAAGCAACCGCTTCGGATGACCAGAAAAGGAGGCTCCCAACAGCTGCCCAAATCGCAAACTGCAAGACGTTCACGTGCTCTAATATCGGACGGGTTAGCAACCAGCGGGGTTGTACCCTTCCTGGCCACCATTCGACCCATCGGTGGCTGACAAACGGCGCTGGATGCGTCGGCACATCGCCAGCCCGAGCAGTACGACGCACCAGGGATCGAGTGCGCCGCCGCCGCCGCCCTTGCTACCGCTCACGGTGACGGAGGCGTCGGTGAAGGTTCCTCTAACATTGTCAGGGCTGCCGGCGGGGTCTCTCCCGTAGACTTTGATAACCACATACGAAGCAGGGAATCGTAGTCCCAGTACGAGCTCGCGGTGTCCAGGGCGAGACCGTCATACTGACCGTTCAGGTATGCGTAGGCGCCGGCGCAATTCTGCATCATGAGTGTGACGTCATACGTATCGGCGGCGCCGCCAAGATGCGGAACCAACGCGCCATTGCCGACACAACCGGAACTCGCGCTCTGAAAGAAGACCTTTCCGCTGCTATCGATATTCGTGATCACGTCACCGGCGGAGGCGAATTCGGCAAGCAGCTCCTTGTATTGCCCCGACGCCCCCGCCGATGTCGCAAGCGCAGGGTCCGACCAGAGCCCCAGATTCAGCAGCCAGGTCTCTGTACCACTGGAAGTCGTGACCAGGATCGAGCCCTGCAGGTCTGCGCTGCGGGTTCCGTCAGTGCTCAACTGGACGGTGGCACTCAGTTCGGCTGGAGCCGGCTGACCGCAAAACCGGCTGGCCGCGTTGATGGCACATTCCTCTCCGAGGATCAGGCCGCTTCCGGACCATTGGCCGCCGCGCATCTCGATGGTACCGACAAACTGCTCGGAGCTTTCAGGCCGGGTCAGTTGGAGCTCCCCGCCGTTGTCATAGGGGCCCCCCACGTACAGTCGCACCTCACCGTCCTGGGTGAACACGGCATCGCCAAAGTAAGTGACATCCGCAATCTTGACCGCGCCGACATAATGGCCAGTCGATGGCTGCGTCGGCACCGGCGGCACGGTGGCGTTGCCGCTCATCGGCATACCACTTTGCCCGCTTCCGCCGCCACCGCCACCCCCGCAGGCGCCGAGCAGCTCCGCCAGCGCAAGAGCAAGCATCATTGGGCGGACACAGGACCGGGGGCCCGCCCAGCGGCTGTCCACTTGCGGCCGGCCCCGGCGCACTCGCTCGCTCAGTGGCGCAACTGCCCGCGCATGTGTGCCTGCTGCGGTCAATCGACGATCGCGACTTTGCAGTCGCTCGACTCGTGACTCCAGGGACGTTCGCAGTTAGCGACGACTCCATTGATCGCCTGCGTTCCGAAATGAGTGCTGGCAGGCGACCCCATCGCGAACGTCAACGTGACATTCGAGAACTCGACGAACGCCTGGGCACCCGTGAGGCTCGGGTTCTGCGTCCCGCCGAGGATGCAGATCGTCACAAGCGACGGGTTGCCAAACGGCGGGTTGGCCCCGTTTCCCGTGACGTATGCCGTCCCGGTGACTACGAAGCCGCCCGAGACCGGGGGTTTAAATGCCGGCGCGAGGCACTGCGTCTTCCAGTTGATCGGGTCTGTCGGGTCGTTATGGATTACGCCGTCCGTCACGCTGATATGGTGCGTATGAGCGCCGAGCTTTGTGGGGTCATGATTGGGATCCGTATTCGCGAAGTCGGCCGTCTCCATCGTCATCTCAGCCGAGAAGGTCGCGCTGCCTCGCTCCTCGCTCAGGTACAACGACCACCTGCCATGCATCTCGTACGGACCGCCCGCTGTGGCCGGCGTGTAATCGTTGAGCAGGCCGCTGAAATGCGCCGGTAGCCGCGACTGGTCTGCGGCGAGCGCCCGAGGGAGTCCGACGACACCAATTGCCAGCGTTGCCAGCGCGGGCAACACCACGACCACCCTGTTGCGCGGTGTCCATCTCAAGCCTCTGCTTTTCATGGGAAATCTCCGAATTCGTTTATTTGGACCTGGGGTTACGAGCCTTTCCACAATCGTTGGTGGCCAATGCGCATGCGCCGGCCGCAGGCGGGAGGTATGCGACCGCCGTTCGCAGCCGTCAAAGGGCGAGAGACGAAATGCCGCGCTGTGCGGCCGAATGCCGCGCTTTGCCGTGCTCGAAGCCCGTAGGCCTACAATGACTCGACGTCCCATGAGCGACACTCACACTGATGGTTCGGACCCGCAGCCGCACTCCGGGGAGAAGGACCGGCTGGACTCCTGGAAGCGCATCGCGGGTCACTTCAATCGTGATGTAAAGACGGTGCAGCGCTGGGAGCAGCGCGAGGGCATGCCGGTTCACCGGCATGTCCATGACAAGCAGGGTTCGGTGTACGCGTTCCGCTCGGAGCTCGATATATGGTGGCAAAGCAGGCGCGGCAAGCTCCCGGACTCAGGTGATAGGGCGCCCGAGTCCTTCTCGGAACCCGCGCCCGCGCACTCACCGCCCCTATCGCCGCAGGCGCCAGCGGCACCTGAGGCAGCGGCCGCTCCCGACCCGCAGGCAAGGCGCTTCATGCGGTTGATCAGGCGACCATCGGCTTTGGCCGCAACCGTCGTGGCTGTGTTGCTGCTCATCTACGCAGTCCTCAGATTCGGCCACCCGGCGGAAAACACCTGGCGCAATCCGCTCGCCAATGCCACCTTCACCCGTCTGACAGATTGGCCGGGCATCGAGCAGGCGGCCGAGATTTCACCGGACGGACGGTGGGTGTCCTTCCTCGCAGACCACGAAGGACACATGGATGTGTGGCTGACCCAGGTCGGAAGCGGGAGCTACCGCAATCTGACCCGAGGCGACCACATTGAGCTCGTCAATCCCTCGATCCGCACACTCGGCTTCTCGGCCGACGGCTCACTCGTCACGGTGTGGACGCGCAGCTCCGATGGATCGCACCCCGAAGACATCAAGCTGATGGCCGTCCCGACCGCGGGGGGTGAACCGCGTGACTTTCTCCATGGCGTCGCAGAAGTTGCGTGGTCGCACGACGGCAGACAGATCGCGTATCACACCACCGCGCCTGGCGATCCGGTCTTCGTGAGGGACGCACGAGGAGTCACACGGCGGATCTATGTCGCACCCTCGGGCGTGCATTGTCACTTTCCGCTGTGGTCGAAGGACGACGCATACATCTATTTTGCGCGCGGCATACCTCCCGACGAATGGGATATCTGGCGCGTTCGGCCATCTGGCGCCGGGCTGGAGCGCATCACTTTCCACAACTCGCGGGTGAGTCACCCGGTGCTGCTCGATGAGCGCACGCTGGTTTATCTTGCGAGCGACCGGCAGGGATCAGGCCCCTGGCTGTACGCCATGAATGTCGAGCAGCGCGTGCCCCATCGCATCAGCTTCGGCCTCGAGCGCTACACTTCGCTCGCGGCAAGCGCCGGCGGAACGCGCCTCGTCGCAACAGTAGACGAATCCAACTCGAGCATCTGGAACGCGTCGCTCAGCCCTGATCCGCCCGCAAGCGGCAATCAGCGAATGACGCCCGTCTCGTTGGTGTCGGCGACTGGGCTCTCGCCCCGCGCGGGACCCAACTACATCCTTTACGTCTCAGCGCGCGCTGGCCATCAGGGTATTTGGATGGCAGCAGACGGCCAGAGCCGCGAACTGTGGAGCGACGCCGATTCAATCATCGTGGGTGCGCCGGTTGTTGCCCGGGACGGGCTGCACATTGCCTTCACGGTCGCGAAGGGCGAGCGGACGGTCCTGTACGTGATGGACAGCGACGGCAGAGAGGTGCGAGCCGTGACACGGTCCCTCGATCTGCGCGGCAACCCAGCCTGGGCACCCGACGGGCATTCGATCGTATCCGCCGCGCTCCAGGATGGCGAGCCGCGACTGATGAGCATCTTTCTGGATAACAGCCCGCCGAGTCCACTGGTATCCGAGTACTCGATCGATCCTGTCTGGTCCCCCGACGGTCAATTCCTGGTCTATTCTGGTGCCGATGTGGGGACGACGTTTGCCCTTCGGGCTGTGGCGCGGGACGGCAGGCCATACCCCATTCCGGCGCTGATCCTGACCCGGGGCGCCCGCCGCATAGTCTTTAGCCCCGATGCTCGCTCGATTGTGCTGCTCCGGGGCGAGGTGGGCCACAAGAATTTCTGGCGCGTGGACCTTCGCACAGGGGCTGAACGGCAAATCAGCGACCTCGCGCCAGACATCGCCATCGGGGACTTTGACCTGTCACGAGACGGCAGCGTGGTCCTTTTCGACCGCAGGCAGGAGAGCTCGCGGATTGCCCTCATCGAGCGTGGCGGCTAGCCAAGTCAGCGGAAGTCCGTCTAAACAGGTTGTCTTGCGTGATCCTGGGTGGTGGTTCGATTCCGCCCCTGGCCACCATTTAGATCGTGTCTGGTATTAGCGGATCAACGTGCTCGCTCAATGAGCGCGAGTTCCGAGTTCTGCTGCACGCGGTCGAATAGGATTTCGGAGCCGTCGGGTGAGATATCGAAGTTACCGATCACAAAGTCCGCGGGCAGCGCGGCAAGCATGTGCTCGGCACCGGTCCGCAGATCGATGAGCCAGAAGTTTTTATGATCGAAGTCGCCCCGCAGGACCACCAGCGATTGCCCATCGGACGAGAACGCCACGCGTCGTGCACCGCGCGTCAGGATGAGGGTCGGCAGCGGATAGGGTCGGCCGTCCCGGGCGGCGGCTCGCACCGGGAAGGTCGTACCGATGTCGGCGCCCGAGTAGACCAGGAAGTTCCCTCCGGGGGACCAGACAGGATCGAGGGAATACTCGGCAACGAGAGGTTGCGGTGGCGCGCCATTGAGAAAGATGCTCGTCAGATGCGGCTCCTCATCGCGAACAACCGCCGTGAGAATCGATTGTCCGTCGGGTGCCCACGCGGGATTACCCCGCAACGTGAGCGAATCGGCGATGATTCTAGGGTTCGAGCCATCCCGGTCGATGACGTAAAGCAGGGTCCTGTCGTTGTCTCTGATGATGAAGGCAATGTGGCGTCCGTCCGGTGAGATGGCCGGAGCGCCGACGATCAGCGAGTGCGTGCTGCTCCAGATCTCGCGGGTAGCTCCCTGCCTCAGGGTCCAGATCCCCTGTTTGCCGCCTCGCCCGGCGACGTACAGTACATAGTCGGTACCCAGCCGTGGGTCAGCGCCATCTGCGGTGAGGAGCGTCGGAGTCGGCGCGGTCGCGGGTGCGCCGTCCTTCGCCCGGAGCGTCAGGCGCCAGAGGCTGCTGCCCGGATAGACGACGGTCGCGACCAGACGCTTACCGTCCGCGCTTGCCCCAAGCGAGGTGTACGTCTCGAGTCCGAAGCTGATGCGATTCGAGACACCTCGCTCGGTGTCGAGTGTGTACAGCCAGGGCCCCGAGCCGTCGCCCGAGGTCGCAAGATAGACCATGGTGCGTCGGTCCAGCAGGGTTGGGTAGGCCACGTATGAGTTGTGGGTCGTGAGACGCTCGAGCCCCGTGCCCGAGGGCCGAACACGCCAGATGTCCCAGACGACAGCCGAGGGCGTTCCACGGGCGAAGTAAATGAAGGCATCGTCGGGCGACCACACCGGAAAGTGACAATGCACGCCCGCAGGCGCCACATAGATGCGGCGGTCGGGGCTGCCCGGCTCGCGCACAAATATTGGGTCGCCCGGAGCGGTCGTATGGAACACCAGCTTCCTGCCATCGCGCGACCAGTCGTACTCGGCGACTTCCGGGAGATATGTCCGCAGCGGTCCTCCCTGCGTCGGCACCGCCAGGATGTTCACATCTTCCGGTCGTGAGCCGTCCGAGCTGCGCGTCCAGATCGAAACGAGCGACGAGTCGGGGGAGAAGCCCAGCGTACGGATCTCCCGGGGGGAGGTGAACACACGCGGTTCGCTGCGTGTCAGATTGCGGTAGGTGCCACTGCCAACCTCACTCACCCAGACGTCGTTTCTGCCCTCGCGGTTCGCCAGGAACGCCACGAACTTCCCATCGCGGGAGATGGCCGCCGCCCGGCCCACACCGTCGAACCCCGCGAGGCGGCTGAACCCCGCGTTCGCCAGCGGGTTACCCGCGGAGTCGCCCTTTCTCGTGCCCAGCCACGTCAGCGTCGCGACGATCGACAGCAGTAAGACAGCGAATAACAGCCATGTTCGCCTTCTCAATGGTGCTCGTGATGTGCGAGGGCCAAGCGCGTGCTCGCCCGAATCGGCCGTGCCGGGCACGGTCGCATCGACGGGCACCGCCGCGGGCGGGGCTCTGACAGGTTCGCTGCTTGACGGCTGCGAGAGCGTGTCCAGCGGCGCTTGGCTTCGCTCGTGCCGCTCGTCGGGCTGGGTGGCGCTGCGGGCGTCCGCGAGCGGCTGAACGGGTGCCACCATGCGGTACCCACGGCCGCGTACACCTGCAACATATCGGGGTGCACGAGAGTCATCGCCGAGGGCGTCGCGCACCAGCTTCACGCGGTGGCTGACGGTATCGGGCGTGACCTTCAGACCCGGCCAGACCCGCTCAGCGAGTTGGTCCAATGTCACCAGATTCGGCGCGGAGCGGGCGAGCGCAACCAGCAGCTCGAACGACACATGCGGCAGGGGGATATCGCGTCCAGCACGCGTGACACGCCACTGGCCGAGATCGATGAGCAGATCGTCAACCTGATAGGCAATCGGAGGTGCGGGGGTGCTGGCGCGGGTGGAAGCCGATGCGCCAATGAGCGGGGGCGTGGCCGGGCGCTCCTCCGGAGAGAGCAGGCCCAGAACCCGCTCAACAAAAGCTGGCGAGGACTGCCCCGCTGGAAGGCGAGCCCATTGCACGGCCGCGAAGGACTCGGGCACCTCCGCGTGCAACTCCGGCGTGTCGTCGATACAGACCGGAAGCAGAAACGGGCGGCTTCTCGCCATCAGGTGCGTGCGCTGGTCGGCGAGGTGCCATTCGAGCCTGAAGTAGCCTTCCGTTCGCGCCTGCGTATTCCGGGAGACGACCGGGACAAAGAGCGCACAGGTGCGAATTTCGCGGCGAATCTTCTGATCCCACGCATCGCCGCTTTTCAGCTCGCTCTGATCGAGCCACACCTCGATCCCTGCGGCCCGCAGGGTCTCAGTGATCCGCCCGGCGGCCTTCGCGTCCTCAGACGCGTAGCTCAGAAAGACGGCGCCCTGGCCTCTCCACGATATCGGGCTTTCACCCAGACCCAGTTCGTTCGTCAAGCGTACTGGCTTCTTGTTCTAACTCCCGAGAGCGAGAATGGACCATCTGGCGTGGGCGCGCAAACCGCCGCCTCAGGCAAACGCGTCGCGTCGAAACCCCGAGACTTGCGGGGAGACTGTGTCCAAAACTGAGCGGGGGCATCTCGGGGGATCAGGACCTTCAGTGCCCGTATCTCGCAGAAATATTGGATATCGGGCTGCAAGTTTGAGTTTGTTTTTCAGTCAGTTAGTACGCAAAGCAGTTGGCCACTAAGGCCGTTTCAATCCCGGAAAGCGGACAGCCCGTCCCTATGTTCCGTTTTCGAAGTGCCGTTCTGCGGTGAGGCTGCCCCTTCGATCACGGGTCGCAGGGTTATATCCGCGCGTCGACGGGTTGGGGATGCGGCACGATCGGGCGGCCTGCGCCACAGCGCAGCTGCTGGTAGCGGTGGCTGGTTGTGCTGTTGTTGTGCGGAGGCATCGCGAGGCGGGTATTTGTAGTTCTGTTTTCTAAATGTCGGTTGCTGATCGTCGCGCGGATAGGGGTCCCCCGAGTAGCTGCGCTGGAACTGCGGTAGAGCGGCGCGCGCAGGAACCGAGGCGCGGTCCCGGCGGTCCCAACCGGTCGAACGCGGTTCCCAACGACGCCCCCAGTGCTCACCCCATACGGCAGAGGCTCCGGCGCTTCGGGCGCGAAAGTACGGAGGCGGCTGTCGGTAGTAACGGACTGGGACTCGCAAAACAGATACCGGCACGAGTTCAGGGGCCACCAGGTCCCACGGCCCGTCGTACGAGGAGCTGGAATACCAGCGATCCTGCGCATAGACCCAGTAGAGTCCGTTGTAGAAAAAGAGATTCGCGTCCAGCTGCGGTGCGTAATAAACCGGACAGCCCGGCACGGGGACAAGCTCGGGGTAACCTGGCGGGTCACTTCCGATGCTAACCGCAGCGCCTGCGGGAGCACAAATGCCGAGGAGCACACAGACTCCGACGATTGCCGATCGCATCTTTCGCCCTCCGGTTCGACATCGGGACAGCAGGGGTTGTCGCGACAGTCGCACCGAACCCATCTCAGCCTTGAGACGTTCAGTTGCAGCCACCACCCTATCGAATCGTCTTTGAAAGTGTCTGTGCGCCAGCGTACAGCGGCACAACTGGCCTCTTGGGTCTCGAGGTATTGGTCTTTGGCACGCGCATCTGGACGGGTCGCGCGGCTGCGCCAGCGATGCGTCTCTCTGGTAGCAGTAGAAAATCGCGCCGGGATCGGAGCTTGCGCGCCCGCCGCGCCTGCATCGGCTCGATGATGCCCCCGCAGTAGCCCTGCTACGCGACCCGCGCAGGCAGCCCTTTGTTGATGACTTTCGGTCATTCCCAAAAGGCTGCCGTCGAAGGCCTTGGCATCGGTCACTCTTTACAGGCGGCGTATTCCTCGCGGCTCAACGTACCGTCATGATCCAAATCGCATCGGGCGAAGTTCTCGCCGAGCCACTTGTTGCCCTTGACGTCATCCTCAGTCAGCTTGCCTCTCTTTGTCGTATCCAAGGTATCGAAGTCTGGGCGCGCGGAGGCTTCCCTCATGGGGCGGTGAGTTGCATCGTCGTTCGGGCTCACCGTACTCGGCTGATCTGAAGGAGGGTTGGAGGTCTGTGCGTTAGCAATCGCGCATCCGAAAAGCAATGCGGCACAGGCCACTGGAGTCAGATAGATAGATTTCATGATGTACATCCTTGGGAATTGATGGTGCGTCACGCGACGAGCGGCAGCACGATGTCGCTGCTTCACTCTTACATCGGTTGCATTCGAGCTCATGGTGAGATGGGCCGAACCGACACTCGATGCACGCTGCAGCACAAACCTACGCGGGAGCGTGATTCAAGTCCGTACGGTGGCACACGAATGAAACTTACGTGGGCGATCGCCACGAGAGAGACTAGCATCCGTAGTTCGTTGCTCTTTTGGCCGAGGCGCGCCTGCCGTAACGCGTCATCAACGTCCCGAGCTTGCCTTCCCTGCGTGGGCGCTTTGCCGATCAGTAGCGCGTACGTGCGCAACCTCCGCGCCGAAAAAGAAAATCATCGCGGAATAATAGACCCACACGAACACTACGATCAGCGACCCGGCCGCTCCGTAGGCCGAACCGATAGCAGCCTTACCCAGATAAAGCCCGATCAATGACTTTCCAATGGTGAAGAGCAGAGCGGTGACGATCGCACCCTCCCACACGTCTTTCCAGTCGATCTTCGCTTCCGGCACGTATTTGAAGATGAGCGCGAACAATGCCGAGATGCCGGCGAACGAAACCCCAAAGTCTATCGTGTGCATGACAAGTTCTGGCATCGGCAGGATTGCGTCGAAGAATCTTCCCAGGACAGCCAATCCCGCGCTAATTACCAGAGAAACCAGCAGCAGGAACCCGACACCCAATACCATTCCAAATGAAAGGAGCCGTGCTTTGATCAGATTCGCGACCCCGCTGCCGCCGTTCGATTGCACACCCCAGATCTTGTTCAGCGCAGACTGGAGCTCACTGAATGCCCCTGATGCGCCGATTAACAACGTGATCACACCGATCACCGATGCGAATACGCCCGTAGGGTTTCGGCCGTGTTCAATTACCGTTTCAACCGCCTTTGCTCCCTCTGCGCCCATAATGGTCTGGGCTTGGCGGATGATTTCGTCCTGCGCCGCGTGATGCCCGAATGCCACAGAAGCGATTGCAATGACCAGGATGACGAGGGGTGCAAGTGACAGCATCATGTAAAAGGACAGCGCTGCGCCGAGCCTGGGAACTTCGTGGTCGTTCCAGGCCCAGAGCGCTTCCTTTAGTGTGAAGTACAGGCCTTTGAGCATCTCACACGCTCATCACGGGACACCGGTCCCCAGCTACGCTGTCTTCTCGCTCCGGCCCTTCAGTTTGGCGCCAAGCGCCCTGAGGCGCCTGCCGGTGCTGGGGCTCAGGAATTCGACCAGCGGTGCGCCGTGCTCGCTGTGCTCCGCGGCAACCTTCAGCGCGACGAGAGTGGGAATTGCGAGCGCGATACCTGCGATGCCCCAGAACCAGCCGCCAAACCACAGAGCCAAAAAGACAACGATGGGGCTCAGTTCGAGTCGCCGTCCCACCAAGAGAGGTTGGACGATCTGCCCCTCGATAGTCGCAAGAGCGACATAGGTGCCCGTGACGGCCAGAACACGTGCGACGCCGTCGAATGAGACGAGGGCGACGACGGCCAGAACAATCAAGGTCGTCGCTGACCCGACGTACGGGATGAAATTCAGGACACCCGCCAGGACTCCCCAGAGGAGTGGATTGGGCATTCCGAGCGCCTTCATCGCCCCGAAAGTAGCCGTGCCAAGTCCGAGATTGATCAACGCGATGGTGACGTAGTAGCGACCCACTTCACGGCGGACGGCCTCAAAGACTTGCAGCACGTGACTCGCTTGCGTGTGGCTCGCGAATGTCGCGGACATTCGGGCCAGGACCAGAGGGTCTGCGGTAAGTAGAAACAACGTTAAGATCACCACGGTCATCGCAGCGACCAAGGCAGTGCGGGTTTCGGTGAGCAGCCCATTAGAGTCCGCCGGTGCGGGCGCCGCCTTCGGGGGCGCAGTCGCCGCGTCGGCACCTGCCTCGGTGAGGTGGCCGGCGCGATTGGTAATGACGTCGATGCGACGCATGACCCGGGCGACAGGTCCGAGCTTTCTTTGAATAATCAGGGAGGTGCGCGGCGCAGCGGCTAACCATGCTTGTGCCGGCTCCCACAACAGATTGACCGTTCCACCCACGAGCCCGAAGAAAATTGCCAATATCAGAAGCGCGCTGACAGGGCGCGGAAGGCCTCTTCGGTGGAGAGCCTCAACAGGACTCGAGAGCAGCAATGCGAACAGCACCGCCAGCGCAACTGGGATAAATGCCGCTCGTGCAAAGTAGAGCAGTGCCCCCATTAGTCCGGAGGCAAATAGCATCAGCGCTACCGAACTGCGCGGCCGCTGCGGAACCGGGCCTTCAGAGGTCATGCCGCTAGCCTGTTCTGACTTCTTGCTTGACACGTTCACTGTGCTTAACACGACTGCTCGATGTCGGCGGGTCCATGGCTCAGGTTGTCCGCATCTTCTCCGGCTTGCCGCCGAGTTGATTGATACGCTCGGCGACCGCCATCATGTGCTCCTGCCCTCGCTGGAAATTCCGGCCGCGGCGACTGCGTGCATCGTATAACGCAGTACAAGCTTGGCAATCGATCCCATGCTGATCCGTGCGGTAGGAGACAAAGCAGGAAGTATTCTTGATATCAAAGCTGCGACAAATCGCGATTAATCATGGACCTTCGGCGTCGCGCGTTATGCGGCGGCGGCAGTTGATGATGTGCGCGAGAACAGCAAAGTCGTAGCGATGAAGCCGTAGATGCCGGTGTGCCAAGGATGTGCCGAGCTCAGATTGGGCGTGCCGCAATTGTGCCTTGGTGTGCCTGGGACCGGGACTGGCAAGCGCCGCAAGTGGTTGATTAATAAACCCCTGGAATCGCCTTCACCGGACTGAAAATCCGCGTGTCGGTGGTTCGATTGTTCGATTCCGCCCCTGGCCATCATGCTCATCGGGCAGTGAGTCACTGCAGCGGTGACTCATGGCTCACCCTTTTGGGCGGCCGTTCCGAAAACTCGGATCAGGATGCTCCTTCGCACCGAAGAGCCGCAGCAAGAGACGATCGAGCGCAAGCCGCCCGGAGCCGCCGAGCAAGATGGCGATGAGCGCAGCCACGTAAAGCAGGTCCGTCTCATAACCCGGCTGCCCGAAATGTGCACCAGCCGCGTCCACGGATTGGAGCTTGATTGAGCTGAACCCATTGGGCACGTGGACCGTGAAGATCGCCACAAGCAGCGTGATCACCATCGGAATACTCGCGATCGGAATGAAAGCGCCGACGAGCACCGCAAAGCCGCCAAGCAATTCGACCACGATTGTCACCCAGGCAAGCAGCGCCGGTGCCGGCATCCCTAAGGCATGCAAGAGGGTCGTGAACGATTCGGGGCCGCGGGCGAGCTTCGCATAGCCGTGTTGCATAAAGCCGTAACCTACGATCAGGCGAAGAGGTATCGCATACCACGATTGCCAACGCGGCGTGGTTAGACGGCTATAGAACTCCAGTAGGGCCATCATCTGGGGCGCCCCTTCAAGATGCCCTCGAGGGAGAACCCGTAGGACAAATTCCCCTGGGGCCGTCGCCAGAAGCGAGTTGAAAGCGCCATTCGATCAGGCTGCGCGCGGATTTTTGAGCGCAGAAAGCACAGGCAGAAGCTCCTGCGGGTCGGGTCGCTGCGTGTAGTCAGGGCTTACCTCCGCGTACGCTATCAGTCCGCTCGCGTCGATCACATATCGCGCTGGCATCGGCAAAGTCCAGCTCGAGTCACCGTTGACGCGCGAGAGATCGTTCTTGAACGTGTCGCGGTAGAGCTCGATAAGGTAGTCGGGCAGCGTGAAGCGCAGACCAAAGCGCGCGGCGACCTTATTGCCGGGGTCCGAGAGAATCGGGAACGTGACGTTTTTGTCGCGCCGTGACTTGCGGCTGTTGGACTGTGTCTGGGGCGAGATGGCCAGGAGCTGCGCACCATGCTCGCTAATGGCGGGCAACGCCTCCTGCAGAGCCTGGAGATCGATGTTGCAGTACGGGCACCACACCCCGCGGTAGAACGTCACCACGAGCGGCCGCTTCGCGAGCAGGTCGCGTGACGACACCTGGTGACCATCGGCGTCCTCAAGCGTGAACTCCGGCGCTCGATCGCCGGCCTTGCGCGCACGGTCAGCGGCGCCGGAAGCTATCAATTCAGCGGTTGCGCGATGCATCGGCTCCTGGACCCAGGCGGGCGCCTTGTACGGGGGGCCGCCGGCCTCGAAGTTGGCACGGAAGGCAGCCAGTCTTTCGGGCAGCGTCATGAGCTTCTCCTGTCGTTTGATGTCGGATCGGCGTATGCCAATGTGCGCCCTTGGTGGCTTTTCCAGTAGCCGTTTGGTTCGACTAAGATATATTCGTCGAGTGAATGAATCGGTGACCGAATGGCTGATCGCCTGTCCGCCCTGCGTGTCTTCATTCGCGTCGCGCGTGCCGGGAACTTCTCACGCGCGGCCCGCGAGCTCGGGCTCTCACAGCCCTCGGCCTCGCGGATCATCGCGAACCTGGAGAAGGACATCGGCGCGGCGCTCTTCACGCGCAGCACTCGCGCACTCTCACTGACCGAAGCGGGCGCTGAATATCTCGCGCGGGTGGAAGCGGCCCTCGCGGCCATCGACGAAGCCGACCACGCGGTGCGCGGCACCGGAGAGATGCGCGGCGTTCTGCGGGTAGCGGCCTCCTCCAGCTTCGCCGAGCACGCGGTCATTCCAAGGCTCGATGAGTTCCTCGCGCGCAACCCGAAGCTTCGGATCGTGCTGCTAATCAATGATCAGCGCCAAGCGCTGATCACCGAAGGCGTGGACATCGCCTTTCGCTTTGGCTGGCTTGGCGATTCCACTGCCACCGCGCGGCGGCTCGGTAGCATCGAGCGCGTGCTCGTGGCATCACCCGCCTACCTGCGCCGCGCCGGCCGGCCCCAAACTCCTGCCGATTTGAACTCGCACGCCATCATCGCGGGGCCGATGGCTGCAGCGAGCTGGAAGTTCGAGAAGGACGGACGCCGCGTCTCGCTTCGTCTGGAAGGCCGCCTTGTCGTTTCTGCGAATGAAGGCGCCGTTGCAGCCGCGGTTGCGGGCCTGGGCATCGCGACGACAGGAGTCATCGCTTCGCACAAGGAGCTCAAGAGCGGTTCACTCGTTCGCGTCCTGCCTGACTGGCAGATGGGTGCAGTCAACGTGCACGCGGTGTTTCCTTCAGGACGAGCAGCAAAGGCCGCTGCCCGCGCCTTGGCTGAGCACATGACCCCGGAGTTTCGCGAGTAATGGGGCAAGTCATTCGTAACCCGCTTTGCAGCGAGGCGGTAGCGATCGACCGGCGCGTTGCAGGTAGAACCAGGCAATGACAACTCATATCAGCCCGCTCGCCGGGAACGCCGCTCCCTTCTCGTCGCTTATCAACGTGGCGAAACTGGTCTCGGCTTATTATGAGATCAAGCCCGACCCCGCGATCGCAGCGCAGCGCGTCGTCTTTGGCACTTCGGGGCACCGCGGCTCGGCCTTCGACGGCACCTTCAACGAAGAGCACGTACTCGCGGTCACGCAGGCGATATGCGATTTCCGTCGAGCCCACGATATCACTGGACCCCTGTTCCTCGGAATCGACACCCACGCCCTGTCGGAACCCGCGTGCGCCAGCGGGCTCGAAGTACTCGCCGCCAATGAAGTAAATGTCATGCTGGCGACAAACGATGAATACACCCCGACCCCGGCGATCTCACATGCGATCCTGAGCTACAACCGCGGGCGCAGCACCGGGCCGGCCGATGGGATCGTCATCACGCCCTCGCACAATCCGCCGCGCGACGGCGGCTACAAGTACAACCCGCCGAACGGCGGCGCGGCGGGTGAGGACATCACGGACTGGATAGAAGCCGCCGCGAATCGCTATATCGAGGCAGGTCTTCGAGGCGTCAAGCGGATTTCACACGCGAAAGCCTTAAGAGCCTCGACGACGCACCGCCACAATTATCTCGCTACCTATGTGGCCGATCTCGGATCGGTGATCGACATGGAGGCGATTCGCGGTGCCGGGGTTCGCATGGGGGTCGATCCCTTGGGTGGCGCCGGAGTTCACTATTGGGGCGCGATTGCCGAACGCTACCGTCTCAATCTCACGGTGGTCAGCGAGGTAGTGGATGCGCGGTTCGCGTTCATGACGCTCGACTGGGACGGACAGATCCGCATGGACCCATCCTCGCCGTATGCGATGCAGGGATTGATCACCATGAAGGACCGCTTTCAAATCGCGTTCGCCTGCGACACCGACCACGATCGCCATGGGATCGTGACCCCCAGCGACGGTTTGCTGCCGGCCAATCACTACCTGTCGGTTCTCATCGACTACCTGTTTCGACATCGACCGCAGTGGGGTAAGCGGGCGGCGGTCGGCAAGACGGTGGTCAGCACGCGAATGATCGATCTGGTGACAGCCAAACTCGGTCGCCGGCTCTATGAAGTGCCGGTCGGGTTCAAGTGGTTTTCTGCCGGGCTGCTCGACGGCAGTCTCGGTTTTGGAGGCGAGGAGAGCGCGGGTGCGACTTTTCTGCGCCGCGACGGGTCCGTGTGGACCACCGACAAGGACGGCATCATCGCGGCACTGCTATCCGCCGAGATTACGGCGCGCATGGGCCGTGACCCGGGCGAGTTGTATGGCGATCTGGCCGGCGAATTCCGCAATCCGGTCGCTGATCGAGTCCAGGCTCCGGCAACGGCGAAACAGAGACAACGGTTGACTACGCTGTCGCCGCATGACGTCACACTCACCGAACTTGCCGGCGAGAAGATCGACAGCGTCATCAACCGCGCGCCCGGGGACAATGCCGCCATCGGTGGTATCAAGGTGAGCTCAGCGAGCGGTTGGTTCGCCGCGAGACCCTCCGGGACCGAAGACATCTACAAGATCTACGCAGAGAGCTTTCGTGGCGTAGACCAGTTGCAGCGGATCCTTAAGGAGGCGCAAGCGACCGTGGATGCCGTCATCGCGACGCCGGCCAGTGCGAACTCTCAAGGGTAGGCACTGCGTTTCTGCTGGCTGGAATACTTGCCAGACGCCATGGGAGGCGTCTGTGATGGCATTGTCAGAGCAGCTTGCGCATGAGTCTCGGCGTGCGTCGGTACGTCATGCCGGGCACTGACGGCCGTTATACCGAGCAACCAGATCAGCCAGATCGCAAACAGGATCGCATGCATCACGATGCGCGGATGGACCGTAGCACCCACGCGCAGAGTGCCAGGCCCCCGGGCTTGCGGATCAGTGCGGCGGGGCAACAGCGCAATCAAGCGGGTCGCCATCGTCTCAGGGTTCGCCTGCTTCAGAGACGGGACAGGCAGCGCGGCGAGCAGCGACGCCAATTTCTGAACCGCGGCTTCCCTGGGCAGACCCGCCAAGCTGGCAGCTTCCTGCCAGGGGTCGAGATCCATTCGCCCCAGCAGCGATACAATGCTGAGCGGCAATCCGTTCCGATCCTCACCGACCGAGGCGAACAGAAAGGCGTCGAACTCTGACCCGAGACGAAAATTCGAAGGGGAGGGGTCCATGGCGTGAGCTCTCAGGCGAGCGAGCATGATTCTTTTGCGTAACGTGCGCACGAAGTCGAGCATCACTTTCCCAGCCTGCTCGAACTGACGTTGCCACTCAGTGCGCTGGCGCACAGAGTGGGACGGAACAAGCAGCGCGAACTGCGTCCATCGCTGACTGCAACGATTTTGATCGCAGCGCCAGGCATAGGCTTTGGTTACGATGCACTCATTGTATTGACGTACTTCGAGGTATAGCGTCATGCGTGCCCCCAGCCCGTCTCTCAAAATACTCATCTACGGAATTCTCGTCTTCACATGTGCATCGACCTTCGGCGACGCCGCAGTTAGCGTTACTGTTAGTAACAACACGGGGGACAATCTGCTCGTAACGGCTTACGACTTAAATAACAATCCCGTCGTGCGTGTGGTGTCGAGCCAAACAATCAACAGCTTTGCGTCGATTTCAATCACGATCACGGCAGATGCCTCGGGACAGGGTCATTTGTCGTGGACCGCGACGACGGTTAGCCAGTACATGCGCAGGTGTGGGCATCATGACAGGCGTCATGTGAATAACGGCGACACGGTGCGTGTCTATGCCAACTCGCAATGTCCGAGGAAGTGACACGGCGGCGAGGTTGCGCTGGTGACGGCAAGGAAGGGGCGGCCTGCCCGCCGCCGCCGATCAGTATCGGCTCAGCGCCACCCCGGGGGCGAGATTGAGCGACAGGGCGCGAATACGGGTTCACCGTCGACAACGTTTACGGGGGCGCGAGAAGTTTGCTGCCCCGTCCGGCGCAGTTACTCAAATGAACACGCAATTCAAAGTACCTGACCAGGTGCGCTGGAATTGACAAGCGAGCCACGCGCCGCCGGTCAAGGCCGCGGCGCGCGCCATGCTGCCTTCGTAATGCGAGTTAGGCTCTACGCAACACGTAGAAGATGAGAGCCAGGATCAGAATGGTTCCAAGTATGCCGCCGCCGATGTACATGTGAATCTCCAATATGTTCGCCTGAGTCCGTATTGAAGCATAGAGAGCACGAAGCAGTCCGGACGCTACCGCACGTAGATGCGCGCTCGAAACCGGGAGCTATCGTGCGCCAAGAACCCATCAGGATCGACGGGTTGACGAAGCGCAGCCACAACCGGAATGCGATTCAATAGGGTGCGATGGCGTACAGACGCTGGTCGAAAAAGTAGCCAGCGTCGCAGATCGGGCCGCGGCAGGTGAAGCTCGCTGCCCCGGCACACATCTCCAGGAGCATGCTATGAACGTAAACAAGGACCAGGTGAAGGGCCGCGCCAAGGAAGTGGAAGGCAAGGTCAATGAAGTCGTCGGAAAGGTCCTGGGCGACAAAAAGCTGGAAGTGAAGGGCAAGGCTCAGGAAATCACCGGCGAGGCTAGAGCAAAGTTGGGTGACGTCAGGCAAGCCGTGAAAGACTCCTTGAAGAAAGGTGGGTGACTACTTAAAGGCACCAGAGTTGGCCGTGCAGTCGACCGTCACCGGAAATCGGCTGACGCGGAGCGGATTCGGCCCGGAGGAATCGACCCATTCGATGCGCGAGCGTTACCCAACGCAAGAGGCGGTTGCTGCGGGGCGCGGCATGAGTCAAACGCCGCGTGGCTTTCCGAGGCACAACGGGGAGTGCGCGTCATTGGCGCGGTGCGCTCATGAGGCCGATCAAATGAGCGGGGAGCGATATGAGCTACGTCGATAGCAATCTTTTGCCGGGTGAGCAGGTTACGTTTCGCACGCACCTTTCACTGGTCATCTTCACGGTACCGGTGGCTCTCGCGGTCCTCGCACTGGCCTTTTATCTGATTGGTCCTGGGACGCGGCTGGTTGGCCACCTCTTCCTACTTGGTGCGCTCGCGGCCGGGGCGGTGAAATACTTCAACTACGCAACCTCGGAGTTCGCCGTGACGAACAAGCGGATCATCATCAAAGTCGGCTTTCTGAAACGGCGCACGCTCGAAATGCAGGTGCAGAAGGTCGAGACGGTCGCGGTCAACCAGGGCATCGGTGCCCGGATTCTTGGCTATGGGGACATTCTTGTCACCGGAACGGGTGGCACCAAGGAAGCTTTTAGGCACGTCAGCGCACCGTTGAAACTGCGTCACGCGGTACAAGCCGCGTCCGTTTGACATAAGCGTCTCGACCCGGTTAATCGGACTAGCGTACGGTACCGCACAGAGTGCTCCGCGCAGCCGAGCTTACAGTCAACGCGTCGTCGGTCTGCTTGCCCTCGCTCTGCGCGCCGGGTGACACGACCGAAGACTCTCGGGGCCGTCAAGGATAACTTCAAGGACGATGACGAGACCGGCCACGGATGGCCACCCCGCGAGCGGGCGAAACGCTCAAAACGGTGAGGAATTCGGTCGTGACGGAAGTCGTGAAGGAACGGACCACCCATCCCGGCAAGTTACCGGCACCTGGCCGACGAGTAGGCCTAAACGGCGCGCCAACGCAAGGCGCAATCGCCAGCGGGATAGAAGTCCACGAAGAGAAGTGGGGTTCGGTCACCGCACGGCACGTGTACAAGATGCGCTGCGAGTGTGGTCGCTCATGGTTCGAGCCTGAGCTTCCGAGGTTCGTTAAGTGCCCTGCCTGCCATAAGCTCGGCTTTGTTTCCACGTAACTGATCCCGCCGCGACTGCGCTGCTCGCAGCGCGGATGCCTGAAGCGCGGAGCGCCGCCGGTGCCGTGGCCTCTTTGGTAGCAGCCCTGCGCGGGGCCAGTTCTCAGCGATAGCTAAACGAACGCGGAGGTCAGGCTAGGCCTGAAGCTCTACAGCGTCTACGCGGCCAGTTCGTTGTCGGTCGGCTGGCTGTCCGACCGGATGATTATTTTCAAGGATAGGTCCTCTGATTAGCGGTCAAGACTAGCCCGCCTGGAGCGACTCCGTCTTTGCGCCGGTGCATGAACTACGGGCCGGTCAACGTAATCGGCTATGTTCGGAAGGGGTTTGGCCGCGCAGGGCAGGGAAGTACTTGATTCTTCAGGCTGCGGTGCCGCTCGCCCGGGCGCGCGCAGAGGTTCAGGCATCAGACGCTATGTCCTGTACCGAACAAAGGGGGAACTGCTAAACTTTCTACACTGAATACCGCCGTGGCTGACCAGCGTGAGGCCCTCCATGGCAGGCTCCCACGAGCCGCAGCAAAATCACCTGCTGGCTGCGCTATCACCTGCTGAGCGCGGACGAATCTATCCGCACCTGCGGCTCGTAGAAATGCCGCTCGGCGAGGTTTTGTACGAGTCCGGCGATATCCTGCAACACGTTTATTTTCCGACCGACTCCATCGTGTCGCTGCTGTACATCCTGGCCGACGGTGCGTCGGCGGAAATTTCGGTGGTCGGCAACGAGGGCCTTATTGGCATCGCGCTGTTCATGGGCGGTGAAACCACCCCGAGTCGGGCGATAGTGCAGAGCGCGGGCCACGCTTACCGGCTGGTCGGACAGCAGCTCAAGGACGAGTTCCATCGAAATGGGAAGCTGCAGCTTCTGCTGCTGCGCTACACGCAGGCTCTGATCACGCAAATGGCGCAGACCGCGGTGTGCAACCGCCATCACTCCGTGGACCAGCAGTTATGCCGCTGGCTGCTGCTGTCTCTTGATCGTCTGTCATCCAATCAATTGACCATGACCCAGGAGCTCATCGCCAACATGCTCGGGGTGCGCCGTGAAGGCGTCACCGAAGCCGCCGGCAAGCTAGACGAGCTCGGTGTGATCCGTTACACCCGTGGGCATATCACGGTACTGGACCGGTCAAAGCTGGAAAGCCTGTGTTGCGAGTGTTATGCCGTGGTCAGGAAAGAAACCGATCGCCTCCTGCCGCGTCTGCCGCCTCAGTGAGACTTGGGACCGCCGTCGGCGCAGGGATGCGCAGCGCCGCCCGTGTTACTTGTGTTGGGCTGGCCCCGAATTACCCTTGTGAGCTTGGGCCCGGGAATAGGTGTCTTTGACAGTCTTGTAGCACCCGCAGGAAGCCGCTGCGAGACCTCCTTGGTCGAGGATCTTGACGGTGCCGCGCCGGTAGGTGATGAACTTGCGGTCCCGTAGGATGCACATTGCCACGCTGACGCCCACTCGCCGCACGCCCAGCATGAGCGCAAGAAATTCCTGCGTAATGCGAAACTCGTTGGAGTTGACGCGGTCGTGCGTCATCAGCAACCAACGGGCCATGCGCTGTGTCACCACGTGGAAGCGGTTGCACGCCGCGGTCTGCGCGATCTGGATCATGAGCAAGTGGGTGAAGAGGAACACCTCTCTCTTCAACGCAGCGCTCGTGCTGAAGTTGCGGCGAAAGTCAATTGTCGACATCCGCATTGCCGTGCCTTCGCCTTGTACCACCGCCCGAAAAGGCGAGACAGCGACACCCAACGCCATAGGAACCCCGATCATGCCTTCAGGGCCGATGAGTCCGACCTCCGCAGCCCGGTCACCATCCACGGTAGTCAGCATCGAGACGAAGCAGTCGTTAGGAAAGTAAACGTCCCGAATTTGAGCCTGGGATTCGTAGAGAGTCTGCCCGAAGGCTAGCTTGACCGGTTCCAGGACGGGCAGCAGTTTCCGGTAATCCTTGAGTGGCAATGCTGCAAGCAAGCGATTCGGAATGGAAACTTGTCTTGCGCCAACCAATTAAGAACCCCTCAGCGTTGCCCGCGTGCAACTGCTTCGGGGCGCCATTCTTCGAGCTTTGAAAGATCGGTCGCGGACGTGGCTGAATCGAAGGCCACTACCGCAATCCACAAGTATAATTTAGTGTAATAAAAACAAGCAATTATGTTCTACTCCGAACAAAACTGTTCCCTAGCGAACACAGCGTGTCGTCGGAATTTCGGCTCTAGTTTGGGCACTGAATACCGTCGTGGTTGACCAGCGTGAGGCTCTCCAGGCCCGGCTCCCACGATCCGCGGCAGAATGATCTGCTGGCTGCGCTAACGCAGCGGCGGAGCCCTTACTCGCTGAGATTGAAGCGCGCGCGCGCGGCCTCGACTATGGGGCTCAGTGCGGCCTCGATGATCTCGCGTGCTGGGGCTCGCAAGCCGTGAATCGGGACGACGCGACCGGACCAGTTGCAGCCGCTTGCGTCGGGAACTCGCAAACGGTAACCGGCCGAGACCCTGACGGTCTCAAACGCTCCGCTCCGGCGGAGCCGTGCAGTCAGATGCCGATCGAGTCGGCCGGCAGAAATCATCGTTTGGTTGGGGCGGCTCACGTGAAGTCCTCAGTGGCGGAACACGTAGGATACCTGGCGAGCGCGGAGGCCTTCCGTGCGTCAGCACATATAGTGGGAGCACTGACGCGGCCAGCTCCCGCTGAGTCTGCGCGTCATACGCGCCGCTGGCGCCACCGGAAACCACGTGATTCCCGCATCCGCGCGAATGGGCCAACCGTCGCTGGATGTAGCACGGCTGTGCGGTTCAGTCTCGGTGCGTCAGCGTACAGACGCCGGATGCGTGTATCCCCAAAAATCGGCGGACCGGCGAGCAGATGACGGCGAAATCGTTTGTCGCAACGCTCGCAGAACCGCTTCGCCTGCAATCGAGGAACACGCCATGCTTAAGCCCTTCGCTGTCAAATGGTCTGTCGCGCTGCTGATTCTGGGAATTGCTGCGGCGGCCCCAGCGCTGCCGGACGATCCCGTGGCCGTGCAGCAGCAGCTGTTAGACGCTCTCGCCCGGGGCGATGTGGCGGGCGCGCTGGCCTTATTTACCGACGATGCGGTAATCGATTCGGAGAGTGGCTTCTGTGCGAGCGGCCCGTGCGTGGGCAAGGCCGCCATCCAGAAGGACCTCGAGCGTTACGTGACGGACAAAAGCCGGCAAGTCACCACGCTCAACACCTATGTCACCGGCGACGTCCTGCTCACGCGCTTTGAGGCCCGCAGTGCGACCATCCAGGGGGCTGGAGTCGAGCGCATCATCCTCTGGGGAATTCGCGAGATGCGAGGGGACAAGATCGCCTCCAGCCGCTGCTGTCTGCCGGAACGCACCGATGCGCAGACGGCCCGATTTCTCGAATGGGATTATGCGCATCCGTCGATCAAATAAGACGTCCGCGCATCCCACAGCCGCGGTCATGTTAGGCGCATGCGACGCGATTAAGGAGACTGGTAATGTGTAAATGGGTTATTGCGCTATTGATCCTCAGTAGCCTGCTCTCTGGTTGCATTGGTGTTGGGTTTCGAGGCGGAGGCGGAGGCGGACGAGGAGGGCAGTACTATCATCATCAAGATTGGCGCTAGCGAGGGTCTTGTTGCCGGCGTGATGATGGCGGCCATCGCAAGGGGGTAGCGATTCCCGCTCGTTCGCGCACGCGTTGAAATCAAGGATAGGCAACATGCTCTACACCATTGCAGTCATCCTGGTGGTTCTTTGGCTTCTCGGCCTTGTCAGCTCCTACACCATGGGCGGGTTCATTCACGTCCTCCTGGTGATCGCGATCGTGGTGATTCTGATTCAAGTGATTCAAGGTCGACGCGGGTAACGACCCTGTGCCACGGCAGAAATCCGGCTCGCCCGTTGACAGGAGAAGTGGACATGAGTGCAATCAAACTCGCGGCAGTCGCGCTGATCGTGGCCGGCGTCCTGGGGTTAGCGTATGGGGGCTTTAGCTATACCAAGGAGACCCACCACGCCACGGTGGGACCGATCGACGTGTCGGTGCAGGACCGGAAGACGATCAGCGTGCCAGTTTGGGCCGGCGTAGGCGCGATCGTGGTTGGCGGGGCGCTGCTGCTCTTGGGAAATGGAAGACGCTAGCGCGGACGCGACCTGACTCCGTCGCCAGTCCAGCTCCAGACTGGCCTCAAAATCGGCACCCTGTGTGCGGCAGCGCACCGACTAGCCGCAGGACCGAGCCAAACATAGGCTTCACTTCCCGGCGAGGCCTCCTATGCACTCACTTCTCGATCCCGGTAAGGAAGCTGCCAGCCACGAGCGTGCGTTCGGTTCGTTGCGCGACCGTATAGACGCACCGTTGGCGGAAGCGCGGCGTCTGTTTGCACAGGAACTTTCGCGGCTCGAATTGGGTGCGAAAGTTCGCTCGTACCTCTCGGTCCTTACACTGTCCAACGTAAGCGCAATGTTGCGTCGCGAAGGGGCCGTCGCGGGCATCCATGACCCTGTGGCCGCAGTTAGGCCGAATGGGTCGAAGCGATTCTTCGACGAGCTGGAACGACTGTGGCACGAGCGCCCCCGCGGCCTCTATCGCAGACTGGCTCGCGGATACTCCGGGGAGTCCATGAAACTAATGAGTTCCGCGATCGACTACTTCGTGCCCAAATTCACGAATGCCACGCGCATGCTCGAAGAGCAGCTCACCGCAGAGGGTGTCAGCGTATGGGTATCGGCGGGCTGTCTCAAGGAATTCGCAAAAATCGCGACCGTGGCAGCTGCCCGCACGCGCCAGGCGGATGAGCCGTACAAATCGTGCTTGCGGCGAGAGATTGTGACTCGCGCTCGATTCATTCGGGAGTGGACAAGCTCGGATAAGAACTTCGATCAGACTCAATCGGGTGAGCTCGTCTCGGTCGCTCGGAAATACGCGTTGCCTCGGTCATGGAAGCTGTTTGAGGCAGTCGCATCTGTGCGTGGGCACACCGTCGCCGCGGGGATTCCGGCGCAGGGAGCCCTCAAGAGTGTCTGACGGTGAACAGGGCGCAAAGCTGCGAGAAATCGCGATTGATCGATGGAACTTCGGCGGCGCGCGTTATGCCTTGGGCCGTGTGCCGAGGATCGAGACTCGCTGGCCGTAGCGTGAATAGGGGAAATAGTCCCATACGGAGTGATGCTGGACGGCGCGATTGTCCCAAAAAGTGAGCGTATTGGGATACCAGCGTACGCGGCACTGAAACTCGACATGGCTTTCGAGGTGCCGGTAGAGGAATTCGAGGAGCGCGTCGCTTTCCTCGGGCGAGAGTTCATTGATGCGCGTCGTGAAACCGCGGTTGACGAAGAGCACCTGCTTTCCGTTGTCAGGATGGCCGGTGACCACGGGATGCGTCGCCTTCGGCCATCCGCCGGGCGGCGGCGCGTTGCCGTGTGCGCCGACATAAAGCTTCGAGCCTTCGTGCGTGGCGGTGAGACTTTTGACGAATTCCTGCATTACCGGAGACAGCGCTTCGTAGGCGCGGATCGCGCTGATGAAGCAGGTGTCGCCACCACCGATCTCCGGCGTGCTGGTGATGTAGAGCATCGAGCCCATGGGCGGCTCGGCGTCGCACGTCACGTCGCTGTGCCACACTTCGCCCGAGACGTGGTGCGACGATTGATCCGCCCTGACCACATAGATCTCCGGGTCCGCGGCGCCGCCCGCTTTGGCCTTCTGGGCGTTGTAGGGATGGACGTGCAGCGTGCCGAACAGGCGGCCGAAGCGTTTGTGGTCCTCGGACGTCAAGACCTGATCGCGGAATACGAGCACGTGATAGGCGTTGAACGCATCGCGAATTTCTCTCAGCTGCTCCGCCGAAATCGGTTTCGACAGATCAATGCCGCCGATCTCCGCGCCGACGACGGGCGTCAGCGGATCGACCATGATGGTGCGCGGATTGAGTCGCTTTTCGTGGGCTTCGAGTCTGGGAGCGGCCGCCATGTGTTCTCCATGCTCCACCGGCGGAAACGTTACGCCCGCCCGCATCGGCAATACAAGCGCGGAAAATCGGCCGCACTTCCAGGAAATTCGCCGACGTGATAAATGCGTGCCAAACCGGACCCGGCGGCGGCGGCAGTAGCGATGAAGCCGTAGATGCGTAGATGCCGGTGTGTCAGGAATGTGCCGAGGTCAGATCGGGTGTGCGGTAATTACCCGGGAACGGGGCTGGCAAGCGCTGCAAATGGTTGATTAATAAGCCCCTGGAATCGCCTTCGCCGGACTGAAAATCCGCGTGTCGGCAGTTCGATTCTGTCCCCGGCCACCATCAATTTCATCATTTTCCAACGATCTGCAGTCGGGCTGTGCCGTCGTCTGAACGCGCCGCGCGCGTCCGTCCTTCTTACATATCCATACCGCCCATTCCGCCGCCGCCGGGCATGCCGCCATGGGCATGCTCTTCGTCCTTCGGAGCCTCGGCGACCATCACCTCGGTGGTGAGCAACAGGCCCGCGACGGATGCGGCATTCTGCAGCGCAAGCCGCGTGACCTTCGTTGGATCGAGAATGCCCTCTTCGAGCATGTCGCCGAACTCACCGGTCGCCGCGTTGTAGCCGTAGGCACCCTTGCCGGCTTTCACCTGGTTCAGGATGACCGCCGCATCCTCGCCGGCATTCTCAACGATATTTCGCAGCGGCTCTTCGATCGAGCGAGCGAGAATACGGATGCCGACCGTCTGATCCTCATTGGCACCCTCTAACTTATCGAGCGCCTTGAGGGCACGGATCAGCGCGACACCGCCACCCGGTACCACGCCTTCCTCGATGGCCGCACGGGTTGCGTGCAGGGCGTCCTCCACGCGTGCCTTCTTCTCCTTCATCTCAACCTCGGTGGCTGCACCGACTTTGATCAGTGCGACACCGCCGGAGAGCTTCGCGACACGCTCCTGGAGCTTCTCCTTATCGTAGTCGCTGGTCGCGTCCTCGGCCTGCTGGCGAATCGACTCGATGCGGGCCTTGATGTCCGTGGCCTTGCCGGCTCCGTCGATGATGGTCGTGGTCTCTTTCTCGACCACAACCTTTTTGGCGTCGCCCAGATCGTTCACGGTGACCTTCTCGAGCGACAGGCCAACCTCATCGGAGATCACGGTGCCGCCGGTCAAGGTGGCGATGTCCTGCAGCATCGCCTTGCGACGATCGCCGAAACCCGGAGACTTCACCGCTGCAACCTTGAGGATGCCGCGGATGTTGTTGACCACCAGCGTCGCGAGCGCCTCGCCCTCGACATCCTCAGCGACCACGATCAGCGGTCGGCCCGCTTTCGCGACCGCCTCCAGAAGTGGGAGCATCTCGCGGATATTCGAGATCTTCTTATCGCACAAGAGAATCAACGGCTTTTCGAACTCGGCCGTCTGACTGTGCTGCTGGTTGATGAAATACGGGGAAAGATAGCCGCGGTCGAACTGCATGCCATCGACCACCTCGAGTTCATTGTCAAGTCCTTGGCCCTCTTCGACCGTGATGACACCCTCCTTGCCAACCTTCTCCATTGCATCGGCAATGGTCTTGCCGATGGATGCATCAGAATTCGCAGAGATCGTACCGACCTGCGCGATGGCCTTGGAGTCCTTACAGGGCTTTGAGAGGCGCTTCAACTCGTCCGTCGTCGCGAGCACGGCCTTGTCGATCCCGCGTTTGATGTCCATGGGGTTGCGACCGGAGGCAACGGCCTTCAGGCCCTCGCGGATGATCGCCTGGGCAAGCACCGTCGCCGTCGTCGTACCGTCGCCGGCTTCGTCCGAGGTGCTGGAAGCGACTTCCTTCAGCATCTGCGCGCCCATGTTCTCGAATTTGTCTTTGAGCTCGATCTCCTTCGCAACCGAAACACCGTCCTTCGTGATGGTCGGGGCACCGTAGCTCTTTTCGAGCACCGCGTTGCGGCCCTTCGGGCCGAGTGTCGCCTTCACCGCATTTGCAAGGACGTTGGCGCCCTTGAACATGCGTTGGCGCGCATCGTCGCTAAATCGTACTTCTTTCGCTGCCATTGCCGTGTCCTTCGGGTGAGTTACTTCGACTCGATGACGGCCATGACGTCTTCTTCACGCATGACCAGGAGTTCTTCGCCGTCGACCTTCACTTCGGTGCCGCTGTACTTACCGAAGAGAATCTTGTCGCCGACCTTGACGTCGCAGGGACGCACTTGTCCGTCCTCAAGGATCTTGCCCTTGCCGACCGCGACGATCTTTCCTTGAATGGGTTTTTCAGCCGCCGTATCGGGAATGACAATGCCGCCAGGCGAGGTGCGATCCTCTTCCAGGCGCTTTACGATTACGCGGTCATGAAGAGGACGAATCTTCATAACTGGAGGCTCCTTTGAAGCTAGTGAGTATTCTTTGGGTGTTAGTGGGGGCTTAAGGCCGGATTTCAAGGGTGAATGCCCCAAACCCCCAGCATCACGCTGCAACTGCAGGCTGCGGCAGACCGCGCTCGAGCTCGCCGTTACCCGCCGCCGCCAATGCTGGCGACGCACCCTTGCCTTCGAGGACGCCGTTGCCTGCAAGTGCAAGCGCCAGCGTTGCGGCCGAGGGATTCAGGCTGTCGACCATCGAGCTCGGCATGAGGATCGTCGCCCCACGCTCCTTCGTGGTCTCGTAGATGATGTTCATCGCCCGCAGCTGCAGCGCCCACGGGTTGCCCGCGTAAATGGCGGCCGCCTCCACGAACTTCCCGGCGATCGCCGCTTCGGCCGAGCCGAGAATCATGCGCGCCTGCTTTTCGCGCTCAGCCTGCGCTTGACGGGACATGGCATCCTGGAGGGCTACCGGAATGCCCACATCGCGGATCTCTACCGAACTCACCGATATCCCCCACGGAGCGGTCTTTTGACCGATCTCGACCTTCAGCTGCTCGTCGGCTTCCTTGCGGTCCGATAACAGCGACGCCAGCATCGACGAGCCGATCATCTCGCGCAGGGAGGTCTGCGCCACCCGATCAATCGCCACGCGGTAATTGGTGATGGCCAGAGCCGCCTTTTCCGCATCGTTCACATGCCAGAAGATGATCGCGTCAACATTGACTGGAACCGTGTCCTTGGTCAGCGCGTGCTCGGCGTTGAAGGCTGTGGTCTGAATACGTTCGTCGATGATCGCGACCACGCTGTCGAGGACCGGAATGATGGCAAACATGCCCGCCCCCTTCACGCCTTGCAGCTTTCCCATCCTCAGGATCACGAACTTCTGCCAGACGTTGGCCATCTTCAGCGACGCGGCGACGATGAGCGCGACCACGATCAACGCGACTCCGAGATAGAGATTCCCGCGGTAACCGACCGCGACTCCGCCGACAAGCAGGACAAACACCAGGAATGCCGTAATTGGATTCATAACGTATTGCTCCGCGTGCTCAGGCGCACGGTTGCCAGATTGGGCGCCTTTGAGCCCGCTGTCGGTACGCTGCCGTACGATGACAGTGTGTGTGCAATCGCACCGATCGGGCTCGGGGCAATCCCTGGCCCGATCCTATATCGTCACCGGCGAGCGTGAACTCCCTTGACGATCGGGCGTCGACGGGCGTGGAGGGCCGTCGATTCAGAGCGCGTGCCAGCCGCAGGCACACTCATGTCGGGCTTGAAGAACCGATGGTTGCTGCGGCCCTGGGCCTTGGCATGGAACAGCGCAAGGTCGGCGCTCTTCAGTAGAGTCTCGGCATCCGCGCCGTCAGCGGGGAACACGCCAATGCCCATACTCGCGGTGACGTGCACATCCCGGTTGTCAATGCGGTGCGGCCTGCTCACCGCGGCGAGTATCTTGTCGGCGGCGAGGGCGGCGTCCTCCGCGCGACCCACCTCCGGAAGCAGAATCACGAATTCATCCCCGCCCTGGCGACTGACGGTGTCCGAGCTGCGCACGGACTCCACCAGGCGTCGTGCGATCGAGTGCAGAAGCTGGTCGCCGATCGCATGACCCAGGGAATCGTTGATGTGCTTGAAGTGATCCACGTCCAGGAACAGAACCGCGAGCGATTGGCCGTGACGCTGCGCCAAGGTGATCGCCTGGGTCAGTCGGTCGTTCAGCAGCATGCGATTGGGCAACTGGGTAAGAAAGTCGTGTTGGGCCAGATACGACATCCGGAGCGACATCGCACGGGCCAGACCGACGTCGTGGAAAACGATCACGGCGCCCGTCACCCGTCCGCGCCGGTCGTGAATCGGAGCCGCGGTATCTTCGATGGCAGACTCGTGGCCGTCACGGCGAATCAGCACACAGTTCGCGCTCAGGCCGACGCTTTTGTTGTGCAGAACCGCCATTGCCAGAGGATTCAGAGCGGGTTCGCGGCTCTCCCCGTCGATGATCTCCAACACCTCCTGGAGCGGCCGGCCGAATGCTTCCTGTCGCGACCAGCCCGTCATGCCCTCGGCCATCGCATTGAGATAGGTGACGTTGCCTGCGAGGTCGGTACTGATGACCGCATCCCCCAGCGAGTTGAGCGTGACTTGTGCGCGCTCGCTTTCCAGAAACAGGGCCTCTGCATGTGCCGAGCGCTCGAGCATGGTGTTCAGAGCCCTCGACAACGTTTGATCGTCACGGCGTTCTTCCAGCAGATAGTCCTGGGCTCCGTGCTGCACGGCGAGCCTCGCGACATCCTCGTTGCGCAAGTGGCTCAGGACGAGAATTGGAACATGGGGCGATGCGCTGAACAGCTTGTCGAAGCACTCGAGGCCCTGGCAGTCGGGGAGGAACAGGTCGACCACGACGGCCGCGAGGTCTTCACCTGCCTGGTCGCCAAGTCTTCTGATGGCATCTGCGCAGGCGTGGACCCACTCGACTTTGAAGGGCCCGTCACGCGAGCTCACGAGCGATCGGCGAACCGCCTTCGCCTGCGCGGCATCCGCCAGCACAAGAAGCACGTTCCGGGACATAGGTACCAGCACGCCCAACGTTGCGCCGAGGTGCGCGCGACAGTCTGTGCGGTGACGTACATACCTGGACTCGCATACCGGGCTGGCGGTCAGTGGCCCACCGAACGGACGACCGCCTGTTTGCCCGTCAGGCTGCGCATTCGGGAATTTTAAGCACAGGACGGTTTGTGTCACAGCCGCCGCGATCGGCCCACGAGAATGACCTGCTCGCCTCTTTATCCGGGCAGGATCGTCGACGCCTGCTTGCACGCTGCAAGCAGGTTGAGCTGCGCTTTGCCGATGTGCTGTACCGGCCTGGCGAGCGCGCTCGTCACGTTTTCTTTCCCACCGACAGCTTCATCTCGCTGATCACCCCGATCGACGGCTGTGCCAGTCTCGAGGTGGGACTGGTTGGCAACGAGGGCATGCTGGGAATCTGGTTGATGCTGGGCGTGGACGCTGCTCCGCTGCGTGCCGTGGTGCAGGGAGCAGGCGCTGCCTGGCGAATGGAAGCGGCGACATTCAATCGTGAGCTCAAGCGTAACCAGTCGCTGCAACGAGGTCTGGATCATTACCTCTATGTAACGCTGACCCAGTTGGCCCAGACGGCCGCCTGTACCCGCTTCCATCTCGTGGAGGCGCGGCTTGCCCGTTGGCTCCTGATGACTCGCGATCGGGCGCACGGCGATGAGTTCTCCGTGACGCATGAATTCCTCGCTTACATGCTGGGCGTGCGCCGCGCAGGTGTCACCCGAGCCGCGAGTTCTCTGCGCAAGCGTAAGCTTATCCGCTACAGCCGCGGCGAGCTCACGATCCTCGACGGGCGCGGCCTGGAAGCCGCTGCCTGCAGCTGTTACGCGGTGGACAAGGAAACATATGCCAAGGTCCTGGGCTAGCGCCTTGGGGCGAAGGCTTCTGCTGCCGCCCGGCTGAAGCGCCAGCTGCCGTCGGCAGGCGAGCGAGGTGTCTGGGCGGTCAACCATGGCGCTCTGTACGCTAGCGCACAGGGAAATTGGATTTGGTCTATAGTCGGCCCTTCCCCCCGCGCCCGCGACGCCTGCCCATGCCCGACCCCACCCACGATCCGCAAAAAAACCAGCTGCTGGCCGCGCTGTCAGTTGCGGAACGGGAGCGAGTTTTCCCACAGTTGCGGCTCGTCCCGATGCCGCTCGGCAAGGTCCTGTACGAGTCCGGCGATCCCCTGCGCCACGTCTATTTTCCGACCGACTCCATCGTTTCCCTGCTGTACGTCCTGGAGGACGGCGCATCCGCGGAAATTTCAGTGGTGGGCAACGAAGGCCTCATCGGCATCGCGCTGTTCATGGGCGGTGAAACCACCCCGAGCCGGGCGATCGTGCAGAGCGCCGGCTACGCTTACCGGCTGGTCGCACAGGTGCTCAAGGACGAGTTCCACCGCAACGGCCAGATGCAGCTCTTGCTGCTGCGCTACACCCAGGCCCTGATCACGCAGATGGCGCAGACCGCAGTGTGCAATCGCCATCACTCGGTCGACCAGCAGTTGTGCCGCTGGCTGCTGCTGTCTCTCGATCGCCTGTCAGCCAACCAATTGACCATGACGCAGGAACTGATCGCGAACATGCTCGGTGTCCGCCGAGAAGGCGTCACCGAGGCCGCCGGCAAATTGCAGAAGCTTGGTGTGATCGAATACAGCCGCGGACAGATCACGGTGCTTGACCGGCCACGGCTGGAGCGGCTGTGCTGCGAGTGTTATGCCGTCGTCAGGAAGGAAAGCGATCGTCTGCTGTTACTCGGCCGACCCCGCCTCCAGGAGCCTCGGCCTCAGGTTGACCCGGTGGGTGCGTAAGCAGGCTTGCCTTCCGCTTGGGGTTGGAGTTCGATCGAAACAAAGCGCCGGATGTCAGCCGCAGGGTCCACCAAGCAGTCCACTCTTCAATTCAGGAGTCTGTGGATTCTCGCCCAGCCAGATTGACATAAATGCTCTCGCAAAATCGTCTCCCGCAATCGCGCCCTTCACAGCGCCATTGACGTCGACTTGCATCCCACTGCCGGGCGTTCGGATGAAGCTCATCCGTTCACCGGATTTCACGTCTGTCACCCAACCGTTCAACTGCCTGAGTCCTTTCTCCAGCGCTGGCGGGTGCCCAGGCGAATTGTTGGCAAATCCCTCCTCCCAACTCTTCCTGAGCTCATTTGCCCTCACCGCACGTATGAATTGCAGGATGAGCTCGCTCGGGGCATTCGATGCGAGGATCGCTCGAGGATCACTCGAAGGCTCGACCAGATACAACGCGACGACGTAGATGTTGACCCTGAACACGGTTGCTTTCCGCACACCCAACCCATTCAGCTTCACTGGAGTACCCTGAAGTTCTACTTGGTCTGGAAACTGGATGCCTGCACACTCCTTCCCGCGTGCGGCGGCGATACTCATCGCAACCATAACAGTCGCCAACGCCAGCTTGAGCTTCATAGCAAGGGTGTCTCCAGTGGGACAGCACCTCGAGAAATCCGATCAGCCTTGCTCATCCCCGGCGATGACGCGGCTCACCAAACACGGCGTGATAAGCGGCCAGCGGCACGGTGGCCCCGGCGATCCCACCAATGGTCAGTCCGGCAACGTCCGTTGTTCCGATGTGGCTGAAGAGCACGCCTGCAGTGACGGCACCGGTGACACCGAGCGAGAGATCTATTGCTATGTCGACGCCGGTGCTGTTGAAGAACTCGCGAGTGAAGGCGTAGACGGCAACTCCGAGCAAGATGAAGACGATGATTGACATCAGATGCCTATGCGACGTCGGTCGATCCACCGATCCCTTGAGGAGGCCGTTGCTCAAAACGCGCAGTGTCTGTAACCGCCTACTGCGTGGCCACCCTACGCGCCGTTGGCCCACTGGGTCTGTACGTCGGCGCACTCAGGACTGCTCTGAAACGACCATGGATGGACCGGCCACGGCTGCAGCAGCTGTGCTGCGAGTGTTATGCCGTCGTCAGGAAGGAAAGCGATCGTCTGCTGTTGCTCGGCCGAACCCGCTCCGGAATCCAGGGCCTCAGGTCGACCCCGTGGGTGCGTAGGCACGAAGTCGCAAGGCAAACTTCCTGAGCGCCAGGATGCCGCTGCCCTCAGCCTGGGTGCAGAGCTCGCGCAATTGCTCCAGCGCGCGCCCGTGACTTGCGGACGTTTCATCCCAGATCTGCTGCAAGCGATCACGGAAGTCGATGACGGTTCGCAGGACTTCATATCGCTCGAGTAGCTCGCGCAGCTGCTGGCGGGCGCCTTCATCGAGCAGCCATGGATCCCGAACAAGCAGTTGCGGGGAGCGGCGCGCGAGCACAGCGGTAGGCTCCTGCTTCGTCACCGCGCGAAACACCGGTCGTATCACACGGCGACGATAGTCACGCAGGACGTGCATGCGATTGGCGGATAACGCCCGCACAGTGCCGGCGTCAATTCCGGCGCGGTTGCTGACGATGTTTGGAGTCGGCGCAAGTCTGCCGACGCGGGCGAGACCCAGCGCACGAAACACGCAGATGAACAGCCAACCCAGATCGATCTCCCAGGGTTGCACGGCGAAGCGCGGCGAGTACGGAAACGCGTGGTGATTGTTGTGCAGCTCCTCGCCTGCAATCAGCACGCCCCAGGGCACGATGTTGGTCGCCGCGGTGGGCATTTCGAAGCTTCGATAGCCGAGGTAGTGGCCGAGTCCATTGATGACGCCACCGGCAAAGAAGGGTTGAGCAACGAGTTGCACGGCGAGCATGGCGATGGCCGGCACGCCGAACACGACCAGCTGCAGGACCACGAAGAGCGAAATGCCGAGCTTCGGGAAGCGGCTATAGACGTTACGCTCGAGCCAGTCATCGGGTGTGCCACGCCCGTAATTGGCCAGGATCTTCTGATCACGCGCCGCCGCGACATAGAGCTCGTAACCCTGGAGTAAGACGCGCTTGAGACCGAAGACCACCGGGCTGTGGGGGTCTCCGGGACGGTCGGGAAACGCGTGGTGCCGGCGATGGACCGCGACCCACTCCCGGGTCACCGTGCCCGAGCAGAACCACAACCAGAAGCGGAAGAAGTGCCGCAGTGCCGGATGGAGCACCAGGCCGCCATGGGACTGGTCGCGATGCAGGTACAGGGTAATCCCGAGAAACATCAGCTGTACCATCGCGAGCGTGAATGCGGCATAGCCCCACAATGGCAGGCGAATCAGGCCGTACAGGAGCGACGCGGGCATCACTCCGTCTCGCGACGCCCGGGCATAGCGCGCCCAGGCAAGGAAGCCGTCTCGTAAGCGCTGCCTATATGCGTCCCAGGAGCAACAGGACCACGACTACGACCAACACCAGACCCAGAGCTCCACTGGGACGGTAACCCCATTGCCGGCTATACGGCCAGCTCGGGATCGCGCCGATCAGCAACAGCACCAGAACGATCAACAGAATTGTGCCCAGACTCATCTTGCTTCTCCTTAAGGACCCAGATTCGGACGCAGCCGCTTACAGCAAGTGGCTGCTGCCCGCGCCGAACAGTCCGAGCAGTCCGATAACAATCAGATAAATGGCGACGATGTAGTTCAGCAGCCTCGGCACAATCAAAATGAGAATACCGGCGATGAGCGACACCAGAGGTCCAATGGTCAATGCTACGTGCATGGCACTCTCTTCGTCAGGCAGACTGCGCGCGACAACGTGCAGCGCTCATTGAAATGCTCTGCCGTACGCGACGCCTCTCATAGTCACCCTGGAATGACTCGCCTTCCGTACGGTATCGCACATCGCGGGTGCGCCGGAGCGCTGACTTCGCTGCCAAGCCGCGGGGCGGTGGTCCCGCGCCTTCTCATAGTTCCCCGGCAATCGGCAACCACGACATCAGGGTCTGCCTTAGCCTTTGCCATTCGCTCCTTGCGGGTTCCCGCGTGTATTCGACGGCATTGCCGTTCTCTTGTGTATCCCACACCAGCCGCTGCACGCCGCTGGCGGACACGTGCAGCGCCAGAGCGTAGGCGTTGGCGGGCTGCACCATGTGTTCGAAGCGCATCGCAGTCTGCTGGGCGAGCTCCGGGCTATCGATGATCAGGCCGATCTCCGTGTTCAGGCTCTTCGAGCGCTGATCAAGGTTCATCGAGCCAATGAAGAGTCTTTCGCGATCAAACACAAACAGTTTCGCGTGCAACCCATAGTTGCCATAGCGCGATACCACGGCCGTTTGGCCGCTTCCCCGGGTGTTTCCCAGCAGCGCTCGCAATTCGTAAAGCTCGACCTCCTCGTGGAGAAGGGGAATGCGATACTTCAGGTAACCCGCTTGCGCTATCGGGTCAGGCGTCGATTCCAGAGAGTTGGTCAGGATGCGCACTCGCACCTGGCGCAGGCGCAGCTCCTGTAGCAGCTTCAATTCATCAGCCGCCGGCACGAGGTAAGGTGTGATGATCAGCACCTCGGATTGTGACGCGCGAGCAGCCTCGAGGACCGATCGGGCCATCAAACGGCCGTGGCGATCGCCGCTCTCGGTGTTCTTCTTGTCCGGACTGTCGCTGACCACTTGGGCCTGGGCCCATACCAGCGGCAGTCGACCCGCGAGCACATCCGCGTAGGGCTCACCAGTTGCCACTCGTGCGGCGTAATCGACGCCGTCCGTTTTCAGCGTCTGCAGCTGCCGTTCTGAATGTTGCGCGGCGCGGCCGCGGCGCTCCTCCAGAGCCCGCCTCGAGCGCTGCTGACGATCAAGCGCCGCAGCTGGGATTGCGAACGGACTGTTCCAGAACTCGTCAAACGTTGCCGACAGCTTCAGGACAATCGGACCGGCGGCAAAGACATCGTCGTCCGCGAACTGCGAGTCCGGATCCATCTGGAAGTACTGATTGCCAATATTGCGTCCGCCGACGAGTGCCGCCGCATTGTCAACAACCAGCAGCTTGTTGTGCATGCGATAGTTGAGCCTTGAGGCGTGTAACAGGAATTCCAGAGTTCGCCGCAGGGTGCTGTGGCCGCGATAGGCGAACGGATTGAATATTCGCACCTGAACGTTTGGATGGGCGTCCAAGGCGATGATCTGCTCATCGCCGGCGATTGTGGCTCCGTCGTCGACCAGCACCCGCACCCGCACACCGCGATCAGCGGCCCGCAGCAGAGCGCCGGTGAGGAGTCGGCCGGTTTCGTCGCCACGAAAGATGAAATACTGGAGATCCAGAGTTTTTTCGGCGCCACCTATCATCTGTGCGCGGATCAGGAATCCGTCGACCCCGACGGATATGATGCGAAACGCTGAATCGCCTGTGTGTGCCAGCGCAGCGGTGTCGAACTGGCCGCCCAGGCGGGTTTCCTCCGGGTGGACGAGCGCAACGGAGACGGATTTTGGAAAGCTGGAGCCTGGCGGAAGCGACGCGCATCCGCCGAGCGACATGACGAGAACTAAGCCTCGGGCAAATTGGCTGGCGATGACCCGCTGTGCGGCGCGACTGGAGCCGGCGTGATCCGCAGGACTCTTGTCCATGTCGTCGCCTCTTTCTGCTGCGTGGAGTTCATTGGAGCATGAGGTTTTTCGTCGTGTCTGAGCGGCACCGTACGCAGCCCTGGTGATGCCGCCCGACGAGACGACCAGTGCCCGGCTGCGCCCCCTGCGTGCGCCGCCACGTTCGTTGGACTGAGTACGTTGGCGCACAGACCGGATGTGGGCGTAGAGGTACGGTTGCGGCTGGGTTCAATCTGACTGTTAGGGTTGCCCGAGATCCTCATTCTCCGCGATCGCGTGCGATCCGGCCCCGTAATCCCCATTCATTAAACGATAGAGAGTTTTCCTTTATGAACATCAAAATTGTTTTGGCTACAACCGGCCTCGCAATCGCCCTGGCGGCGGGCGTGACTGCATTCGCAGCTACCGAGGCGCAGATCGACAACAAGGTTTCCGCCACCCTCGTTCATTTCAATGCGCTCAACCCTGAAAACAAGACCCTGGGCAACAAAGCCGCGGGCGTACTGGTATTCCCGCGCGTTACCAAGGGCGGCGTTGGAGTCGGTGGTGAGTTTGGCGAAGGCGCACTGCAGGTCAATGGCAAGACGGTCGGCTACTACAGCGTAGGGGCTGCTTCGGTTGGCTTGACGCTTGGGCTGGCCAAGCACAGTGAAGTCATCATGTTCATGACGCCGGAGTCGCTCGAGAAGTTCACTTCCAGCGACGGTTGGTCCGTGGGCGCAGATGCGGGAATCACTGTGGTTTCCGGTGGCGCTAACGACAACTATGACACGCAGACGCAGGATAAGCCGATTCTCGGCTTTGCTTTCGCTGAGAAAGGTCTGATCGGCGACCTGTCATTCGAAGGTTCCAAGATTTCAAAGATCAATCCTACTGCTAACTGATCAACCCCGAGGTTGACTTGAGTACCGACCCGGCGCCGCATGCGCCGGGTTTTTTTGTCCGCTGACTTGGGTTCGGTAAGTCGTCGCGAATGCACTGCACCCCCATAGCCCAAGCTGCGCGTGCGCGGCATGCCTCAGACCACCGTAACGGCACCCAGTGTGCGGCGGCGTACCGACCTCGCCACTGGATTGAGGCAGGGTGACCCACAAGGAGATGGCTATGCATGACGATATGGTGACGACGAGTTGGAAGCGCCTGACAGATAAGCTGAAAGGCTTGTGGAGCGACCCCGCGAATGATGCCGGCGCACAGACCTCCGGCCCGGCCCTTGGCCACGAGGCCAGCGGCACCGGCGCGCCTGAGAAGCCTCCGACCGCTGTTCCGCCTGCCATGCCGCACGGCGACCGAGAAGAGGAGCGGCAGGCGGCACCGCTGGCTACCTGGGAAGATGAAGGTGGCAGGACTTCAAGGTCTGCCCAGGCGCCGTTGCGAAAGGTCTAGAGTGAATCCCATCCGGTTGGGTCGTTGGCGGAACTGAAGACTCACCGGGGCGTCAGGGATCGGCTGCGGCGCCCCTCGAGCGCGCTCGGGTGTCGCTCAACGACTCTAACTAAAAAGGGGGCCGCCGGCGTGGATGAGCGCGCCGGCGGACCCTGATGAACCCGCTGCCACAATCGCTCGGGAGGGAGCGCGTTCGTGACGGAGCCGGATTCAGGCATCGGAGCCTATTCGGCCAGGGTGAGTCAGTCAGTGCGCTAGCGAACATACCCTTCATCCCGGGCGCGCGGCCAGATAATCGATGCGCCTGCGCTAAGCGTGCAATCGAACAGACACCGGCAGTCGCCGCGCGGAAAGTCGCCACCAAATCCGGCAAGCCCGACCGGACCGTTGCGTAAAAGCTCTCCCGGCAACTGCCGGGCCATCGACGTCGGGCCCTTTAGAACCCCTGACAGGAACCAACCATGCAAACCGAACCTCTGCTCACGGAGCCAGCCTCGAACGGACGCAACGCTGGATCAACACCCACAGGGAGCCCGACGGCCGATGCGGCACCGTCAGGCATTACTCGAGAGTTTAAAAATTTCGTCGCGGATATGGAGGATCTGCTCGAGGCAAGCACCTCGCTGACCGGCGAAAAGTTGGCCCGCGCCAAGGCCAATCTCTATACCCGCGTCGCCACGGCGAGGGCATTTGTCGAACAGGTGCCTGAAGCGATCTCTGATCGCGCCCGCCATACGGCCAAGGCTGCTGACCACTATGTGCGCGAACAGCCATGGCAGGCAATGGGTATCACCGCGGCCGTGGGACTGCTCATCGGCTTCCTGCTTGGTCGCCGCGGGCAATGAGATGTTGCCGACTATGACGTCGGACTCAACCGCGATCAGTGCACTGGGCGCAATTCGGGTACTGCGTTCAGCCGGCGGAGCCCTGTTCGATCAGGTCGCCTTGCATGGGCAACTCGCCCAGGTTGAATGGCGGGAGGAGAAAAGCCGTCTGTTGAAGATGCTCGGCGGCGCCGTGCTGGGCTTTGCCAGCCTCCTGTGCGTCATGCTGTCCGCCGGAGCGTTGGTGCTGCTGTTGTGCTGGGAGACGAGGTACCGAATTCCGGCGGCCGCGGTACTGGTTGCTCTCTACGGACTCGCAACCGCCTTCGCGTGGCGCCGCTTTACCGCCCTGTCGGCGCTCGGTGGCCGCAGCTTCGCGGCAACACGCGTCGAGCTTGCCGCGGATCTAGCCCTGCTCAGGAGCAGGCTGTGAGCTCGCCCACCGCCATCTCTCTCACCGAGCAGCGGCAGAGCCTGTGCCGACAACTACAGGCACAGCGCCGGGTGATCGCCGAGCGGCTTGGGCCAGAATCCGCAATGAATGGCAGCTACCCGCGCAGCCGGACGATGCGCTTTCTGACTCAGCAACCCGCCCTGATCATCCGGCTGCTCGTGGGCTTGGCGACTCTACTGCGGGCGAAGTAGACGCACGCTTATCGCTACTGGCGTCGGTCCATTCCCGCCTCAACATCGTGATAGGCTGACGTCACGCGATCGAAGTCTGCAAGCACCTGCTGGTTCTGCTGCGCATACCCGTGGTCCGCGAGTCGACCCTGCAATTGCTCATAACCGTAGCTGACTCGGTGATAGTCGGCTTCGACGCTATCGCGCGAGTCGCCCTCGTTCAGAGCGTGATCGAGACGGCGAGCCGCCTCGGCCAGCGTCTCGGCATCGCGGCTGACGCGGCCCCGGTAGTCGTCATCGCCCTGATACTGGATTTGCGAAGAGAAGTGGCTGCTTGCGTCATCGAGACGCGACGCGGACTCTCGCAGTGACTGCGAGCCGGTGGTCGCGCATGCGGCCAACAAGGATGCCGCGGCACAACAGCTCAGCGGCACGAGATACTTTTGCAGATAGGCATTCATGGTCCTTCTCCTAAAATTCATGGTGTTCTCCTAAACCTTCGTTTGCCGGCTGCGGTCACAGGCGCGCCGCCCCGAGGTACTGGTACTGCAGGGTCGATTCACACCCTGCGCAGCACAAAGACAATGAGTGCAATCACGAGGATTGCTCCAAGTAAGCCGCCGCCGATGTACATCTCGATCTCCTGGTAGCCGTATGGATTAACGCCTGCTGTCAATTGCGTGGCCGTGTCCGTCCCGCTGTTCGTTTCCTTTGAAGTGGGCTGCATCGACGCGCTTCGCCGGCTCGGCCCTCTCGCCACGGGCGGGCATCTCGCCCCTGTAGCCATGATCCGGATGGAAGGCGTTGTTTACGTTGCCACGGAAATTTCCTGGACCGTGAAACCAAGGGCCAGCGCCTATAAAGACACCCCCGGCGAACCATTCAGGGCCGTAGTAGCCGGAAGGAGCGCAGCTGTAGGGAGCGGCGTCATAGTAACCGTAGGGACATCCTGGGGCCGCACCAATATTGATGCTGACCTGAGCGTCTGCTTTCGGGGCCGTTGCCGCGAGACAGCTTCCCGCGATTGTGGCCAACATCAGAAACTTGAATCCACGCATAACATGTACCTCGACTTATCGTCCACTTGAGTCTCTTGCCACACCAAACTCGCATAGCCGCGTTCTCGGGTCTGTACGGCACCACACCCACAACACTTTGATCGTCAGGAAAGCGGCGGCACGTATGTCGGTCCTGAGCCTCCCCTTGATGCGCCACTCGTGCGCGCCGGTGAGGTGCAGCAACGCTCGCAACGAGACGACTGAAGGTGCTTGCCTCTGCCGGTCCGTAGGCTGCCAGCATCGTTTTGACCGTTTCGCATGTCTGCTCGCGGGGCTGCCATCCTTGGCTGATCTCGTCATCGTCCTTGAAGTCATCCGTGACCGCCCCGAGAGACTTCGGTCGCGTCATCCGGCGCTGCAGAGCGAGGGCAAGCAGGCCGACGACGTCTGACTGTAAGCTTGGCTAAACGGGACACTCTGTGCGGTTTCGTACATATGCCCGACTGACCCGCTGGCGGTGCTTATGCTTATCTCAAAGGGATGCGGCTTGTACCGCGTGACGCAGTTTCGACGGCGCGCTGACGTGCGTCAGCCTTACAGGCTGCGCCAGCGGCGGTCTGCCTTGGCGGGGCTTATGTTCGGTAGCGCACGGACTCGTTCGAGTGGGCCGCGTAATGCTTCGCGCCTGAATTCACACTCCTCAGCAACATGCTCACTCCCCCGAGCAACTGTTCGAGCGAGCGGATTCAGCAGGGCCTATCGGCATGCTCATAACCTGCCGGTGGCCCTCTTTTTTTGGCGTCGCTGAGCGATACCCACTGACCGCTGCCCCATTCGTGCCCTGCGGCATCGCAGGGCATTGGTACGATGGCGCACCGACCGCATGAATTCCGTCGTGCTCCAATGGCGAAGAGCCCCGACGACTGATGGCATGCCGACTGTACGTTCGCGCACAGACGACCCCTATTTGGCACTGCTATGTTTATCGCCGGAACAAAGTCCTCTTAGGTAACTAAACCCATGTTTAAGAACTGGCGGCTCTCGGTACTACCGGCTTTGCTGTTGTTGGCCCTACCGGTCATGAGCATGGCGCAAGTGGGAATCAATATTTCAGTGAATTCGGCGCCCCCGGAGCTTCCGGTTTATGAACAGCCGCCGATTCCTGCTGTCGGCTACCTGTGGACACCGGGCTACTGGGCTTGGGGCGACGACATACAGGGCTATTACTGGGTGCCGGGCACGTGGGTGCTGGTTCCGCAGCCGGGATTTCTTTGGACTCCGGGGTATTGGAGCAGCAATGGCGGCGCCTTTGTATGGAATCAGGGCTACTGGGGTACCCAGGTCGGCTTCTATGGTGGTGTGAATTACGGCTACGGGTACGGCGGCCGCGGCTTCGAGGGTGGCTATTGGCAGGGCGGACAAATGTTCTATAACCGCTCGGTGGTGAATGTCGGCACGACCAACATTACCAATGTCTACAACAAGACGGTTATCAATAACGTCACTGTCACTCGAGTGAGTTACAACGGCGGTAGTGGCGGTGTTCAAGCCCAGCCGACCCCAACCGAGTTGGCCGCCGCGCACGCACAGCACCTCCCGCCCACAGCGTCGCAGCAACAGCAAGTGCAAGTCGCCCACGGCAACCCCGCCTTACGCGCCAGCGTGAACCACGGCAAGCCGCCGATCGCTGCGACGTCAAAGCCGGGCGTGTTCTCCGGCCCGGGCGTGGTCGCGGCGAAGGTTGGCGGTAAGGTGAGCGCGCCGGTGGCGGAGCACAAGACCGCCGCGGCAAAACACACGCCCGCCGCACCGGTGGAAGACAAGACCGCGGCCGTGCAACACAAGCCCGCCGCACCGGTGGAGCACAAGACCGCGGCGGTGCAACACAAGCCTGCCGCACCGGTGGAGGACAAGACCGCGGCCGTGCAACACAAGCCCGCCGCACCGGTGGAGCACAAGACCGCGGCGGTGCAACACAAGCCCGCCGCACCGGCGGAGGACAAGCCCGAGGCCGCAGAACACCCTGAGCGGTAACCACGGCGTGTTCTGGTCTAGCGACTTCAAGCAAGACGTGAAAGATTCCTCGAAATAGGACGCCAATCAACCCTAACTGATCCGGAGCGCATATGAAGACCACTCAATCCCTCGTCCCCGTGGCTGTCGCGCTCATACTCGGCGCTTGCAGCCTGGTAGAACCCAAGCCGGCCGTCCAGGTGAGCGATGCAGACGTAAATCTCAATAGCCGCTGGCACGCGAGCGTCGCAAGCCCCGCCGAACTCGCTGGGGTCGTGCAAATGAGCGGCTCGGCTTCCATGAGCCCGGGCAGCAAGCAGGGCACCACCCATGTGATGCTGAAAGTCGCGAACTCTTCTCCCGGCGGTTTGCACCCGTGGGCCATCCACCTCGGTCAGTGCGGCGCGGATGAGGGGGTGTTTGGTGCCCTCGACAACTACCAGCCACTGAGCGTCAGCTCCGATGGCACGGGTCTGTCGAGCGCCAATGTCGGGGTCGAGACCCCCACCACGGGGAGCTACTTCGTGAGCGTTCAGGCCTCAGCGGCAAATAACGGGATGACGGTCGCGTGCGGGAACCTCGCGGCCCCGACACAGTGATTAGTACGGAGGGGAAATCATCGCCTTTGACGCGCTGATCCGCCGGACAATCCTCGACAGCCGTTGAGAAACAAATTGACGACGTCGTCGGCCCACGCCTCGAGCTCCCTCGGCGTCATGGGTGTGCCCAGACCCATCATGCGACGCTGCGGCAGAGCAACGACCATATGCAGAAACTGCGCGGCTGCAAAGCCTTGCAGCTCGAGGGTGAGCCGCGGATCTCGAAGCTCGCGCGCGAGCAGATTGCCAATCAACGTGCTCGCCTCCTCAGCCCAACCTTCGTCGTAGACCGCACGAACCAGATTGGGAAAGCGCGCTGACTCGGCCGTAACGAGGCGGTGCAGTGCGATCGCCTGAGGGGAGAGCGCCGCGTGCAGGATAAGTCCGGCGAGGCGGCGCAAGATCTCCTGCAACGTCGCGCCCTCAAGGAGGGGCACTTCGGGAGGCGGACGAATCTGCTCGATGATTCGATGGACCGCCGCCGCGAACAGCGCCGCCTTGTCGTTGAAGCGGTGATAGAACGTGCGCTTGGAGATGCCGGCGCGCCCGGACACCGCTTCGATGGATGTCGATCCGTAGCCCTCCGTCAGGAACAGCTCGGTCGCAACCCCCAGGATTCGGTCGCGCAGCTGCAGGGCAGCAGCGCGCGACGGCCTTCCGCCATGGCGTGCCTTGCGAGTCGGCGAGCGGCGGTGATTCTTACCGGCGGCGATAGGCGAAGCCGCCCGCTCGGCCGAAGACGGGGGCACCATAGGAGCGAGCGTACGGCGTGCGCGGCGCATAGTAACCAATCGGCGGGGCGTAGAACCGCAGCGTCGGGGCAGCATACGCGAGCGCAGGCCGGTAGTAAGCCTGAGGCTCGGGGTAATAACGCCCTGGGGGCTGCGCGTAATACGCGGGCGGGCCTGCATAGTAGTTGGGCGGCGCAATGTAGCCGGCCGGCCTCCCGTAGTAACCGGGACTTGGTGGGTAGGGGGCTGCTGGTTGCGCCGCGGAGATCGCTGCCGAGGCCGCGACCAGCGGCAGGGTGGCAAGCCGTGCCGCGGCACCGATGACGTGTCCCAGCGCCCATGGGGCGAAGAGTAACGGGCTGGCGGCAGCTGGCCTGGTCGGTAGACACAGGAACGCGGCGGTGGCGGCCGCGGCAAGAACCGTCTGCTTGAGTCCGGGCATGGCTTGCTCCTACTGGGGGTGTGTGACACGCGGCACCCGCAGACGGTACTCGCCCTTCAGTTGAAACGCAACGGTACCGTTGCGTTTATGCCAGGCTACTCGAGACGATAGATGAGTCGGGTCTCGGCGCGTTCCGCGCTGCAGGGGCTCAGGTAGCTCTCTGCTTCTGATGGTGGCTCATGCGTGCGCAGCCACTTGCTTGGCTTCCTTTACCTCGAGCATCTCATCGAACAGGACGCGGTAGTGCACGACTGCTTTGCGTAGTTCCTCGGTGTCGGCTTCGCCGCGCTCATCGCGCGCTGCGATCGCCTGCGCCGCCCGGTAATTCTCCACGACTGCGGGGTGGTCGACTGAGATATCGGCCGCACGGTGTTCGAAATCGCCCATGGGATAGCCGCGCTTAAGCATCAACTCACGAACCAACTGGTCCGCCTGAATGACGACCCCCTGGGGGTTATCGACGAAGCGGCCCTGCAAAGCGTTCCAGGCCTGGCTGAACCTGGCGGCTTCCGCAGGCGCCACCGGCGTGATTACGAGGTCCTCAACGCGCTTCTCGCGGGCCTTGAGTTCTGATTCGGCCTCTGTTCTCCCTCCGAGCGCACCGACAGTTCGGTCGTATTCCGTACCGAACCGTTGCCGCAGCCTCGCGGACTGCTTTTTTCTCCGGGAGAAAAACCACACTGCAAGTGCAAGCAATGCAATGACCACAACGCCGGCAAGCATGATCCATGGTAAGGGAATCGTATTCATATATATGTCCTGGTGGTGCTCGGTCGCTTAGAAGGCTGCTGTGCGGAGCCCGGACTATTGCAGATGAAAGCCACCGCTGCCGAACAGTCCCACGAGACCGATGATGATCAGATAGATCGCGACGATGTAGTTCAGCAGTCGCGGCACCACGAGAATCAAAATGCCAGCGATCAGTGACACGATTGGTCCGATCGTCAGATGGAGATTCATTGATACCTCGCGACTGGATCGTAGGGTGCCGACGCCGTTCAAACCGCGTCGGCGCCAGGCATCAGCCTTTCACGAGATGGGATGTTAGACGCTCGTCGAGACGTTATCTGTACGTCGGCGCACGTTGGCAGATCGCTCGCGCCAGAGCCT